>Ga0208716_1000066_pt1 | contig 36822 bp, 27 predicted proteins | sample NGESurdeep092012_8_FD_184482 | JGI IMG/M metagenome (GOLD analysis project Ga0208716, IMG submission 184482) | Arctic peat soil microbial communities from Barrow, Alaska - NGEE Surface sample 415-3 deep-092012 (SPAdes) | ecosystem: Environmental > Terrestrial > Soil > Wetlands > Peat ...
GACGGCGACAGGTTCGCTCTCAGGGCGGTCGGCGGCCGAAAACACACGTCCGCGCAGCACGCGCGTGCCGACGGTTTCGAAATAGTCGCTCGCCACCGCGCTGATTTGCGGATAGCCGCCCTGCAATTTTGGAATGCTGTCGAACCCCGACACACGAATGGTCCCCGAGTACGACGACTGGAACGGGAGTCCGATGCTCAGCGTCGCACGCTCAACGCGCGGCATCGTCCGGATCAGCTCCAACGCCTGCACAAGCAGGCGCTCGTGCCGCGCCGACTCGGCGGACCATGCAGCGGTGCCTGGAGTCGCGATGGCGGGCCAGCGCGGCGAGACGATCAGCATGCGGTCGGGCTGAATGCCGAGATCGAGTGCCCGAATATTCGACAGGCTGCGGACGAACAATCCAGCGCCTGCAAGCAACACGATCGAGAGCGCGGCCTGCGCTACCATAAGCGCCGCGCGCAGGCGCGCGCCCTGCGCACCGCCCTCACGGATCCCGCTCTTGAGCGCCGTCGTGAGATCAGGGCGACTCGACCGCAGCGCGGGAACGAGTCCAACCACGATGCCCACGCTCAGCGCGATCAGCGCGGAGACAGCGAGCACGCGACCGTCGACCGGTGAGGATGTCCACTCGACATCGGCAAGCAGCACCGTGCGCATCAACTGCCCGGTGATCCATGCGACGGCGAGTCCGGCCGTGCCGCCCAACGCGGCGAGCATCATGCTTTCAGTGAGCAGCAGCTGAATCAAGCGGCGCCGCGCCGCGCCGAGCGCGAGCCGCACGGCCACTTCGCGGCGCCGGCGCACCGCACGCGCGAGCAGGAGATTCACCACGTTCGAGCAGGCGATCAGCAATACGATGATCGCGACGCCAACCAGCCAGCGCGACACGCTGGCTTCGGTCGACTCCTTGCCATCGTCGTTGTACGACAGCGGCGCGACGAAGATGTTCGCGGCGGCATCTTCCTTGTCGCCGCCATTGTACGCATGCCGGTACGCGGCCGTCGCATCGATCGATGCCTGTGCCGGCGTCACTCCCGGTTTGAGGCGGACGACAACGTCCAACCACTGCGCATGCCAGGTATGCGTCCAGTCATCCGTTCTCATGGAGACATGCAGGCTGACCGGCACCCACACGTCCACGCGACCGAGCTGTGGTCCCGTGAAACCGTTCGGTGCAACGCCGACGATCGTGAACGGAACATCGGCCAGCAGAATCGTCTTGCCGAGCACCGCCGGGTCGCCGCCGTACGCGCGACGCCAGAGTCCGTAACCGATGACGGCGACGCGTTTCGCGCCGAGAGTGCTGTCCTCCTCGGCTGTGAAGAAGCGGCCGAGCGCCGGTTTGACGCCGAGCGTCGGAAACAGGTCGGCGCTCGCCTGGCCCTGCATGATCAGCTCCGCGCCCAAGCCATGACCCATCACCGTCTGCCTGTGAGGGCTCGCGACATACGCTGCGACGCCGTCAAAGGCGTGCGCGTCGTGCTTGAGCAAATCGTACATCACGTACCCGAATGTGCTTCCTGAAACATCGCCCTGTCCTGCGACTTTCTCGTGCAGATACACGCGCATCACGCGGGACGCATCGACGATGTGTTCCGGCCCGCGCAACAAGAGACGGTCGACGACGCCGAACATCGCGGCGTTCGCACCGATGCCGAGCGCGAGCGTGGCGATCACGAACCCCGCGAAGAGCGGTTCGCGCCGAAGTCCGCGCGCGGCGTAGCGGACATCCTGCCGAAGTGCGTCGAGCCATTCGCGGAATTGCATCGTGCGCTCCCGTTGATGTGCATGCTGCTGCAGCTCCCGTCGCGCGTCTTCCATCGAGCCGAACCGGCGGATCGCTTCTTCGCGCGCCGTATCCGGGGAGAATCCTTCACGCACGAGCTGCTCGATGCGGAGTTCGAGATGCATGCGGATCTCGTCGTCCACGTTTCGCGTGACGATGTCGCGGCGCCTGAGCGCGAGCCGGAAGAACTTCCGGATGCCGGGGCGGATCACTGGATGCGATCCCGTTCAGGCCGACTTCGGTGTGGCGGTGAGTATCGCGGTCACCGTTTGCGAATACTGCACCCACTGCGCGGTCTGCGCCTTGAGATGGGCTCGGCCGGCGGCGGTGATCTTGTAGTACCGCGCCTGGCGCTGATTCTCCGTCACGCCCCACTCGGCCTCGATCAGCCCGCGCTCCTCCATGCGGTAGAGCGCCTGGTACACGGCGGAGTCCTCCACGTCGAGCGAGTTCGAGGAACGCTCCTCGAGCCAGTTCGTGATCTCGAAGCCGTGCATCGGCGCCCAGAGCAGCGCCTTCAGCACGAGCACGTCGAGCGTTCCTTTGATTACGGGGAGCGAGGCCATTCCTTGTTCCTCCAGTGTCTCTATTTAGAGTCTGTAAGGACGATAATGGTTGCCGGGCGGAGCCGACAGGGGCAGGCGGCGGACGGCGAATGGACGGCGATTGCAACCAATTGCGGGGTTGCCGCGTCTAACCTAAGAACATTAGGCCAGGAGCCTCCGTGTCCGAAGACCTCGATCTCATCCGTGGAACGCTCGACCTGTTCATCCTCAAGACCCTGACCTGGGGCCCGATGCACGGGCTCGCGATCCTGCGCTGGATCGAACAGGTCACCGAGTCGCGGCTGCAAGTCGAGGAGGGCGCGCTCTACCCCGCGCTTCATCGAATGGAGCAGAAAGGCTGGCTCGACGGCGAGTGGGGCGTGACGGACGCGAACCGGCGCGCGAAGTTCTACAGGCTCACCGCGCGTGGCCGCAAGCATTTCGAGGCGCGCCTCACGATATGGGAGCGCTACACACAGGCGGCCGCGATGGTGCTCTCGGCACAGGGAGCGTCCGCATGAAGCGCCTCTTCAGGCTTCCCTTCTCGCGCGATCGTGTGCGCCGCGATGTGGACACGGAGCTGAGCTTCCATCTCGAGGGGCGGATCGAGGAGCTCGTCGCGGGCGGGATGCCGCGCGAGGAAGCGGAGCGTGAGGCGCAGAGAAGGTTCGGCAACCGCGAACGGGTGGAGGCGGAAGTGGAGCAGATCGATTTCTCGACGCACAGGCGCCGCGCGCTTCGCGAACGCCTCGACGACCTCCAGCGCAATGTGATCTTCGCGCTGCGCCAGTTCCGGCGAAGCCCCGGTTTCACCCTCGTCGTGACGCTGACGCTCTCGCTGGGTATCGGCGCCACGACGGCGATCTACACGGTGCTCGATTCCGTGGTGCTTCGCCCGCTCCCGTACGCCGGCGCGGATCGCCTCGTGTCGGTACTGCATCCCGCGACCGTTCCCGGCAACGGCGAGTCGAAATGGGGCATGTCGGCGGGAGGTTACTTCGCCTTCAGGGCGGGAAACCGGTCGTTCGAAGACCTGGGCGGATATCGCACCGGCAGTGTCGCCTTGTTCAACGGCCCCGACGCGGAGCTCGCACAGAGCGGTCAGATCACGGCGTCGATCTTCTCCACCCTGCACGCGCACGCCGCGGTCGGCCGGCTCATCGGACCCGACGAGGACAAGCCGGGCGCACCGCGCGTCGTCGTGCTCAGCTATGAATTCTGGCAGCGCCGCTTCGGCGGCGACCGCAGCGTCGTCGGCACGATGCTGCAGACGACCGACGGTCCGCAGGAGATCATCGGCGTGGCCGAGCGCGGCTTGACGCTGCCGAAGCCGGGACCGTTTGCATCGACCGCGGATCTGGCCGGCTTCGCCGTGGACGTGTGGACGCCGCTCAGGCTGAATCCGAACGGCCCATTCTACAACTCGCACCAGTTCTCGGGCATCGGGCGGCTCAAGCCGGGGGTCAGTGCCGAGGCGGCACAGCACGAGCTCGCGGCAATCATGCTCGAGTTTCCCTCGAAGCTGTCGAATGCCTACACGAAGGAATTCCTCAAGTCGTTCAATTTCCGTGTCGCCGTGGTCCCGCTGCGCGACGAAGTCCTGGGTCCGAAGCTCTCCAAGGCGTTGTGGCTGTTGTTCGGGTCGGTCGGGCTCGTGTTGTGCATTGCCTTCGCGAATGTGACCAATCTCTTTCTCGTGCGCATGGAAACCCGGCGCCGCGAGTCGGCGATTCGGACGGCGCTCGGCGCCGATCGCGCGCAGATGGCATTCCACTTCCTGGCGGAGAGCATGCTGCTCGCGCTCATCGCCGGGATTGGCGGCCTCGTGATCGCGCAGGTCGGGCTGCGCGCCATCCTCAGGATCGCGCCAACGGATATCCCCCGGCTCGCCACGGTTTCGCTCGACGGCACGTCGGTGACGTTCGCACTGGCGCTCACCGTGGCTGCGGGAATCGCGCTCGGCCTGTTGCCGCTCGCTCGAACCGGCGTGGACCTCGCCACGCTGCGCGAAGGCGCACGGGGACTCACGGCATCGGCGGCACAGCGCGCCGTGCGTGGCGGGCTCGTGATCGGGCAGGTCGCGCTCGCCCTCATGCTTCTCGCCGCGGGCGGACTGATGCTCCGCAGCTTCGCGAATCTACAGGCCGTGAAGCCAGGACTCGACCCGCGCGGCGTGCTCACGTTCACGACGATCCTCGACGGCGCCGTTCCATCCGCAGCCGAACTGCCTGCGATCCTCCGGCAATTCCAGTCGCGGGTCGCCGGTCTCCCCGGCGTGGTTCAAGTCGGCGCATCGTCGAGTCTCCCGCTGCAGGACTATGGGTCGGGGTGCACTGGCGTCGTGCGGGAGGGACAGTCCATCGACGGCGTGCGAAAGGGCGCGTGCATCGCGACGCCCAACGCGCTCCCCGGGTTCTTCGAATCGCTCGGCATTCGTGTCGAGCCGGGCGGGCGCATGCCGGCATGGACCGATTTTGACGACACGGGCAAGAACGCGACGGTGGCCGTCATCACGCGTGCGCTCGCGAACGATCTCTGGCCGAACGAAGATCCGATCGGAAAGGGGATCTTGATCGGAGACCGCCACAATATGAGGCTGAGCTACCGGATCATCGGAGTCATTCCGGAGCTTCGCGCCAAGGGGCTCGACCAGCCGCCCACGGAAGCGGTGTTCAGTGCCGACTTCATGTCGGAGCCGGTGTGGACGGTGAAGGTGGCGAGCGGCAATGCCGTGCTGCTGCTGCCTTCGATTCGCAAGGCGCTGCACGAACTCGCGCCGCGCGCTCCGCTCGTGAACGCTCGTGTCATGACGGAGGTCATGGCGCGGTCGACCGCTCGCACATCCTTCGTCATGACGTTGTTGCTGATCGCCGCCACCACGGCGCTGCTGCTCAGCGCGGTTGGCATCTACGGCGTGATTTCCTACCTGGTGACGCAGCGCCACTCGGAAATCGGCGTGCGCCTCGCGCTCGGAGCGCGGACTCCGCAGGTCGTGGCACTCGTGCTCGGCCAGACGATGCGGCTCACGATCGCCGGAGTGGTGATCGGTCTGGCCGGCGCGTTCGCCGGGATGCGGATGCTGCGCACGCTCCTGTTCGAGGTGAGCCCGACCGATCCGCTGATACTCGCAGGAACGTCGGCGGTGCTCCTTCTCATCGCGGCGGCAGCCAGCCTGGTGCCGACGCGGCGCGCGGCGAGGATCGATCCCGTCGAAGCGATGCGGTCGTCGTAGGAGTCGGGCTGTCCGCTTGTGGGACAGCCAATCCCAACCCTGCACAGGTTGGCATTGTCCAAGCTCCAGATGGAATGAGCTAAGGTCCTCTCCGCATTGGGTTTAGTGTCCGGTTCGCGCGGCATGACACTTGCCCATCTTCCGGTGCGTAGGGTGGCCCATAACACCGAAGAGGTCCCGCTTGGACGTAGCCCGCGCACCCCAGAAAAAGACCGGCCGCAACGCCATGATCGCCGGCGGCGTGCTTCTCGTCGTCGTCGTGACCATCGTGCTCGCGAGGCTGAAGCCGGCCGCGCCGACCGTCGAAGGGGCAACCCTGTACCAGGATTCCGTCCGGCGCGGCGACATGGTGCGCGACGTGCGAGGCCCCGGAAGCCTCGTACCGGAGCACATCACCTGGATTTCGGCGCGGGCGAACGCGCGTGTCGACAAGCTCGTCGCCGAGTCGGGCCAGAGCATCAAGCTCGGCGACATCCTGCTCGAGACGTCGAACCCGGACCAGCAGATCCAGGCGCTGAACGCCGAGCAGGCGCTGAGCGCTGCGCAGGCCGGGCTCGTTACGCTGACGACGCAGCTGCACACGCAGAACCTGTCGCAGGAAGGCGTCGTCGCGACGACGAACACGCAGTTCGTGCAGGCGAAGCAGGACGCGATGGCGGCCGACACGTTGCTCGCCAAGAAGCTGATCTCGCCGTTCGATTACAACAACAAGAAGGCCCTCGCCGACGAACTCACGCAACGACTGCGGATCGCGAAGGAACAGTTGGCGCTGATGCGCTCGACCGTCGATTCGCAGATCTCGGTTCAGCGGCAGCAGGTGAACCGGCTCAAGGACATCGCGAAGTTCCAGGAAGACATCCTCGCCTCGCTCGTCGTCCGCTCGCCCGACACCGGAGTGCTGCAGGACCTGACGCTCCAGCCCGGGCAGTGGGTGACCTCCGGCACCGTGCTGGCGAAGGTCGTCCAGCCCGGAAAGCTCAAGGCGCAGCTCAGAATTCCGGAAACACAGGCCAAGGACGTGCAGATCGGTCAAAAGGCCTCTGTCGACACACGCAACGGTATCATCCCCGGACATGTCTCAAGAAAGGACCCCTCCTCGGTTGCGGGCACGGTTCTCGTGGACGTCGCGCTCGACGGACCGCTCCCGGCCGGCGCAGTGCCGGACCTGAGTGTGGATGGCACGATCGTGATCGAGCAGCTGAAGAACGTGCTCTTCACCGGCCGGCCGGCGTCTGGCGCCGGCACGGGTCCGGTGGGAATCTTCAAGGTGGTGGAGAACGGCAGCGCGGCGATTCGCGTGCAGGTGCTGCTGGGACGCAGCTCGGTTAATCTGGTGGAAATCGTGCGCGGGCTGAACGTGGGTGACAAGGTGATTCTGTCGGACATGTCGCAATGGGACAACGTCGAACGCGTACGACTCAAGTAAGGAGATGATGATGGCCGCGACCGAACAGACGCTGATCCACCTGAAGGACATCAAGAAGGTCTTCTACACGGACGAGGTGGAGACGCACGCGCTCGCCGACGTGCACCTCGAGATCAAGCAGGGTGAGTACGTCGCAATCGGCGGTCCGTCGGGCTGCGGCAAGACGACGCTGCTCTCGATTCTCGGATTGCTCGACACGCCCACGGGCGGCGAGTATCTCCTCGACGGCGCTCCGGTGGCGGGACTCGACGCCGCGCAGCGCGCGCGTGTGAGGAACCGGCAGATCGGCTTTATCTTCCAGGCGTTCAACCTGATCGGCGACCTCACCGTCTACGAGAACGTCGAACTCCCGCTCACGTATCGCGGCATGAGCGCGGTGGAGCGCAAGGAACGCGTGCACGCGGCGCTCGAGCGAGTGGGCATGGCGCACCGCGTGAAGCACTACCCGGCGCAGCTCTCCGGCGGTCAGCAGCAGCGCGTGGCCGTCGCGCGCGCGGTGGCAGGCGATCCCGCCATCCTCCTCGCCGACGAGCCGACGGGTAACCTCGACTCGGTGAACGGCGAGTCGGTGATGGAGCTGCTTCGCGAACTCCATCGCAACGGCTCAACGATCTGCATGGTGACGCACGATCCGCGGTACGAACAGCACGCGGACCGTTCGATCCACTTGTTCGATGGGCGGGTGGTGGACGAGAAGGCGGGGGCGCACGCGTAGGAACGGCGATGGAAGATGGAAGATGGAAGATGGAAGATGGAAGATGGAAGATCGAAGATGGAAGATGGAAGATGGATGCGAGGCGGCAATAGAATCGCTTCCGGCGCAACGATTCACCGATGACGGATGGTCCCGGTTATCGAATCCTCCGTAATGGGCAACGGAGGTTTCGATGGCCGAGTTCGAGAAGCTCAAGGTTTGGCAGGCTGCTCATGCGCTGGTGCTGGATGCGTATCGCCTTACAGCAGCGTTTCCTCGCGGAGAGCAGTTCGGCCTCACCTCACAAGTCCGCCGTGCTGCCGTATCGATTGCGGCAAACATCGCCGAGAGTGCTGGACGGAATCACAGTCTCGACCAGGCCAGGTTCCTGCAGATCGCGAAGGGTTCAGCGAAGGAAGTCCGAAGTCATCTCCTGATCGCCCGCGATCTCGGCTTTCTTCCGTTCGCCGAACAACAGGCTGCCGATGCCCAGCTCAACAGCATTGAGCGAATGCTTTCGTCGCTGCTGCGTTATCATAAGGGACGCGCCTGACCCTTCCATCCTCGATCTTCCATCTTCCATCCTCGATCTTCCATCTTCCATCCTCGATCTTCCATCTTCCATCTTCCATCGCAGTGATCTCTCTAAGGAACATCGAAAAAAGCTACCCCATCGCCGGCGGACAATCGTTCGTCCTCCGGCGCATCACGCTCGATATCAAGCCGGGTGAGTTCGTGACAATCATGGGCCCGTCGGGCGCCGGAAAGTCGACGCTCCTCGCGGTGCTCGGCATGCTCGACGGATCGTGGACCGGCGAGTACCAGCTGCACGAGCACCTCGTCCACAAGCTCGAGACCCGGAAGCGCGTCGCGCTGCACAAGCAGTACGTCGGCTTCGTGTTCCAGCAGTACCACCTGCTCGACGACCTCACGGTCGCGGAAAACCTCGACATTCCGCTCTCCTACCGCGACATCAAGAAATCGGAGCGCCAGTCGATCGTCGCGGATACGCTCGACCGCTTCGGCATGGTCGCGAAGAAGGACCTGTATCCCAGCCAGCTCTCCGGCGGACAGCAGCAGCTGGTGGCCGTCGCGCGCTCGGTCATCCACAAGCCGTCGCTCCTCCTCGCCGACGAACCCACGGGCAACCTCCACTCGGCGCAGGGAAAGGAGATCATGGAGCTCTTCACGCGGCTCAACGCGGCCGGCACGACCATCATCCAGGTGACGCACTCCGAAGCCAATGCGGCGTACGGAAACCGGGTCATCAACCTGAAGGACGGCTGGCTCGTCTGATAGCAGGAGGGCGGCCGGCGCCGTAACCTTCATTCAATGAGTACCGCCCCGCCCAAATCCCGCCTTCTCGTGGCGGACGACGATCGCGACGTGCTCGAGGCCCTTCGCCTGCTGCTCAAGAGCGAGGGATACGACGTCGAAGTCGTCACCTCGCCCTCGGGCGTGGCCGCCGCCGTCGGTGCGCGCGATTTCGACGCGCTGCTGATGGACATGAACTACACGCGCGATACCACGGGCGGCACCGAGGGGCTCGACCTCCTCACGCGGCTCCAGCAACTCGACGCCACGCTCCCCGTCGTCGTGATGACCGCGTGGGGCAGCATCGAGGGCGCGGTCGAGGCGCTGCACCGCGGCGCGCGTGATTACATCGAGAAGCCGTTCAACAATACGCGTCTGCTCCACGTGCTGCGCACCCAAGTGGAACTCGGTCGCGCCCTGCGCCGCAGCCAGCGGCTCGAGAGCGAGAACCTCGCCCTCCGCCGCGACGGCGCGCCGCAGCTCATCGCCGAATCGGCGGTGATGCAGCCCATCCTGCGCCTCATGGAACGCATCGGACCGTCCGACGCGAACGCGCTGATCACGGGCGAGCACGGCACCGGAAAGGAAGTCGTGGCCGCGTGGCTGCATGCCGCCTCGCCGCGCGCCGCGCGCGCGATGGTCACCGTGAACCTCGGCGGACTTTCCGAAGGCGTATTCGAAAGCGAGCTCTTCGGCCACACCAAGGGTGCGTTCACCGACGCGAAGACGGATCGCGTCGGACGCTTCGAACTCGCGGACGGCGGCACGCTCTTCCTCGACGAGATCGCGAACCTCTCGATGGCACAGCAGGCGAAGCTCCTTCGCGTGCTGCAGGAAGGCGAGTTCGAACGCGTGGGGTCCTCGCGCTCGCGCCGCGTGGACGTGCGCATTCTCGCGGCGACCAACGCCGACGTGCGCGCGGAGGTCGTCGCGGGGAGGTTCCGCGAGGATCTCTTCTTCCGCCTGAACACCGTGGAGATCCACCTGCCGCCGTTGCGCGAGCGGCGCGACGACATCCCGCCGCTCGCCGGTCATTTCCTCAAGCAGTTCGCAGCGCGCTATCGCCGCCCGGTTACGGGGTTTTCACCCGACGGCATGCGCGCGCTCCTCGAGTATTCCTGGCCCGGCAACGTGCGCGAGCTCGCGCACGCGATCGAACGTGCGACGCTGCTCGCCGAGGGTGATGCGGTCACCGCGGCGGACCTGAATTTCCGCGCGGCGACCGACGCGGCGCCGAAGCTCGACGAGATGAGTCTGGAAGAGGTCGAACGTGCGCTCATCACCAAGGCGCTCGCGCGCCACGAGGGCAACGTGAGTCTCGCGGCCCAGGCGCTGGGCCTGTCGCGCAGCGCGCTGTACCGGCGCCTGCAGCGGCACGGCCTCTAGCCCGCGCCGATGTCGTCGTCGCACGAACGCCAGGTAACGATCATCGCCCTCGTCATGGTGCTGCCGGCGCTGGTCCTCGCGTTCGTGCTGCTCTGGACCGGCACCCTGCCGCCACGCACGCAATGGACGCTGACCGTCGTGATCTCGCTCGTGGTTCTCGGCGGCGTCGCATCGCTGCGCGAGCGGGTGATCCGGCCGCTGCAGACGCTCTCGAACATGATCGCCGCCATCCGTGAACAGGACTATTCGCTCCAGGCTCGCCACGCAAACGCGGATGACGCGCTCGGACTCGCGATGCTCGAGATGAACACGCTGATGACGGAACTGAAGGAGCGGCGGCTAGGCGCGCTGGAGGCCACGGCGCTCCTGCAGCGCGTGATGGCGGAGATCGACGTGGCGGTGCTCGCGTTCGACGACGCCGGCGCGCTGCGCCTCGTGAACGCGGGCGGCGAACGCCTGCTCGCCCAGCCGTCGGAGCGCCTGCTCGGTCGTCGTGCAGACGAGCTCGGGCTCGCCGGCTGTCTCGAGGGCGATGCCCCGCGCGTGATGGAGCTCGGCACCGGCGACCGGCGCGGCCGCTACGAAATGCGGCGCGGCCTGTTCAGGCAGGGCGGGCGTCCGCACCAGTTCGTCGTACTCGCCGACGTAAGCCGCGCGCTGCGTGAGGAGGAGCGCCTCGCGTGGCAGCGCCTCATTCGCGTGCTCGGACACGAGATCAACAACTCGCTGACGCCGATCAACTCGCTCGCCGAGCGCCTGAACACACTGCTGCAGCGCTCGCCGCCGGAGGGTGAGCTGCGCGAGGATCTCCAACGCGGACTCGGCGTGATCGCGAACCGCTCGGAAGGACTCACGCGTTTTCTCGCGTCGTACACGAAGCTCGCGAAACTCCCGCCGCCCCGATTCGCAAACGTGGATGTCGCCGCGTGGGTGCAGCGTGTGACGCGGCTCGAATCGCGGCTGCCGGTGGAGATTGTGACCAGCCCGGACGTGACGCTGCGTGCGGACGGCGACCAGCTCGACCAGCTGTTGATCAACCTCGTCGCGAACGCCGTCGATGCAGCGCTCGCGACGGACGGGGGGGTGCGAGTGCACTGGACGACGCGCGGGGAGTCGTTCGAACTGACGGTGCAGGACGACGGGCCGGGCCTACCCGAATCCGCGAACCTGTTTGTGCCGTTCTTCACGACGAAGCCGGGCGGGACCGGGATCGGGCTCGTGCTGTCACGGCAGATCGCGGACGCGCATTCTGGAACTCTTGTGCTCACCAATCGTACGGGTGTGCACGGCTGCGAGGCCCGTTTGACGCTGCCACTGCAGGGTTGAGCCAAACGGTTTCACCATTTGCGGGTGTCGAATCCTTATGGATACCGTACTGTTCGACCTGCGGTATGCCGCGCGGCGTCTCCGGCATTCGCCCGCGTTCACGCTCGTCGTCGTTCTCACGCTCGCACTCGGCATCGGCGCGAACTCCGCGATCTTCAGCGTCATCAACACGGTGCTGCTGCGACAGCTGCCGTATAGGGACCCCGGCAAGCTCGTCACGATCTACCACTACTATCCGACCTTGAAGATGGAGGCGCCCGTTTCGGCGCCCGGCTTCAAGGACTATCGCGACCGCACGCACGATTTCGAGAGCGTCGCGGTGGAGAACCAGTGGAACGTGAACCTGACCGGAACGGGCGACCCGGAACGGCTAGCCGGTTCCAAGGTGAGCGCTCAGTTCTTCCCGACGCTCGGCGTGGCACCCCTGCACGGCCGCGTATTCCGTCCCGAAGAGGATGCGATCGGCCACGAGCACGAGGCCGTGCTGAGTTACGGACTGTGGCAGCGCGATTTCGGTGGCGATCCGTCCATTATCGGCAAACAAGCGTCGCTGAACGGCGAGACGTACGACATCGTCGGTGTGATGCCGGCGTCGTTCGTCGATCCATGGGGGAAGCTCGTCGAACTCTGGGCGCCGATCGCCCTGAACCCGGCGCTGTTCGTGCCGAGGAACTATACGAACGAGTTCATGCCGCTCACCGCGCGGCTCAAGCCGGGAGTCCCCGTTCAGCAGGCGGCGAGGGACATGTCGGCGTTCGCCGCACAACTGAAGAAGGACTATCCCGACAAATTCAGCACGGACTGGACGCTCGAGGTGAAAACGCTCGACGAAGTGAACACCGGTCCGATCCGGCCGGCGCTGCTGGTGCTGCTCGGCGCGGTGGGGTTCGTGCTCCTGATCGCGTGTGCGAACGTGGCGAACCTGATGCTCGCACGCGCCGCGGCGCGTCACAAGGAAGTGGCGATCCGCACGGCGTTGGGCGCGGACCGCTGGAGCCTGGTGCGGCAGCTGCTCACGGAGAGCGTGCTGCTCTCGTCCATCGGAGGTGCGGTGGGACTGCTGCTCGCGTGGGCGAGCATCCGCGGGCTGGTCGCGATGAACCCCGGCAACATCCCCGGCATCACCGACCTCACGATCGACACGCGCGTGGTGCTGTTCACGCTCGCGATCTCGCTCGCGACGGGCGTGCTGTTCGGACTGGTGCCCGCACTGCAGACGTCACGCGAGAACCTGCACGTCACGCTGAAGGAGGGCGGGCGCTCGGGGACTGCGGACCGCGGCGGCCAGCTGATGCGCCGCGTGCTCGTCGTGAGCGAGGTGGCGCTCGCGCTGACGCTGCTCACGGGTGGCGGGCTGCTCGTGAAGAGCTTCGCGCGGCTGCAAGGCGTGGACCCGGGATTCAAATCGAACAATGTTCTCACCTTCGGCCTCGCGCTCCCTGCCGCGCGCTATCCGAACGACACGGCGCAGGCCGCGTTCTACGGTGCGGTGATCCCGCGAATCGCGCAGGTGCCGGGCGTGAAGGCGGCCGGCGCGACGTCCGTCATGCCGTTCGGCGGCTCGTGGTCCACGGGGAGTTTCAACGTAGAGGGCTTCGTCGTGCCTCCGAAGACGAACGGCCCCTGGGGCGACATCCGCGTCGTCGCAGGCGATTTCTTCGCCGCGCTGCAGATCCCGCTCCTGCGGGGGCGGGCGTTCACCCAGAGCGACGCGATGACATCGCCGCGTGTCGCGGTGGTGGACGATGAGTTCGTCCGCCGTTTCTACAAGCCCGGCGACGAACCGCTTGGAAAGCGGATCTATTTCGACGACAAGGTGACGGACAGCACGAAGTACATCACGATCGTCGGCGTCGTCGGCCACACCAAGCACGAGGGTCTCGACGCGACGCCGAGAGTGCAGATGTATCTCGCCGAATCGCAGGCTGCGTTCAGCTTGAACGCGATGCAGGTCGCCGTCCGGACGTCAGGTGACCCGAAGACGTACGTGAGCGCCATTCGCAGCGCGATCCACGAAATCGATCGCGACATGCCGATGTCGAAGGTGAACACGCTCGACGTCCTGGTGGACAACTCGATGGGGCAGCGCCGTCTCTCGACCGTGCTGCTCGGCGTCTTCGCGGGGCTCGCGCTGCTGCTCGCGTCGATCGGCATCTACGGCGTGATGTCGTACACCGTCACGCAGCGCACGCGCGAACTCGGGGTTCGTGTGGCCCTCGGCGCGAGCCGGCAGAGCGTGCTCGGCCTCGTGATGCGGCAGGGCATCGCCATCACGCTGATCGGCGTGGCGATCGGGCTCGCCGGCGCGTTCGGGCTCACGCGCCTGATCGCCACGCAGCTCTTCTCGGTGAAGGCAACCGACCCGGCGACGTTCGTGTCGGTGACGGCGGTGCTCGTGGCCGTGGCGGTTGCCGCCACGCTCGTGCCGGCGCTGCGGGCCACGCGCATCGATCCATTGACGGCGCTGCGCGAGGAGTAGCGGCTGGCGTTGTCGAACTATCTCAAGGCGACGAGTATCAAGATCGGGTTGATCCTGAATTTCGGACCCGATGCGACGTTTCGACGCATGCTGTTGTCGTCGGGCGGCAACCGTTCTATCGAATCCTCGTTGAAACAACCGTCAGAATCGAAGGGAGAGGCAGCTCAGCCCGCCGTCCATCTTCTGAAACTCGGACATGTCGAGCACGATCAAGCCGTAGCCGAGCTGTTCGAGCGTATGCTGCATTCCCGGGAAACCCGCGGCCATCAGCACGTGATCGTTCACGCGGACGCAGTTTGCCGCGTACTTCTCGCCCGGAGTGACGCGCACGAGCTCGCGGTTCTTCAGCGCGGGATGGTCGATGAGCGAATCGATGACAACGATCCGCTCGTCACCGAGTGATGCGATTCCGCTCTTCAGGTGCAGGATGCCCGGAATTGCCCTGATGTCGATGCACGAGGAGCTGTAGCCCGCCCTGGTCAGGAACGCCGCCAGCTGTGCGGCGCCGTCCCAGTTCGTGCGCTGCGAAACACCGATGAGAAAGTGTTCGTCCGCTTCGCAGATGTCGCCGCCGTCGAGGGTGCCCGGCGGCTCGATCGCGTCCGGCGTGATCGCGAGTGCCGCGAATGCCGCGAGTGCCGCACGAATCGCCGTCACCTCGCCGGCCCGGCTCGGTGCACCGGGCCGTGCGAGCACGTTGCAGCGAGGGGAAAGAATCGCGGTGTCCTCGACAAACGTCGCGTCCGGATGCGCGGGGTCTTCGGGCAGGCGCACGAGTTCCAGGCCGCATCGCTCCAGCGCCTCGCAATACCGCGCGTGCTCCTCGAGCGCGAGCGCGAAGTCGGGCGCGCCGAGCGCCACCGACGTGAGACCATCGGCGAAGTTGGAACTCGGAGGACGGACGATCGCGTGCGTAAAGCGGAACGACATCAGAGATTCGGGATTTCTTTCTTCACGACATCGGTGCGGTACAACTTGAACCCGCGCGCGACATAGTGCTCGAACGCCTTCGGATGGTCGAGGCTGCAGGTGTCGAGGATCACGCGCTTCGCGCCCGCCGCCCAAGCCGCTTCCGCGGCGGCCGTGAGCATATGCGCGCCAAGTCCTTTTCCGATGTACGATCCGATCAGGCCGAAGTACTTGATCTCGACGTCGCTGTTCTTGTGGCGCTTGAGTTCGAAGTATCCCGCCGGTATCCCGTCCACGGCCAGGACATACGTGTCGACGTCGGGCTGCGCGAGGTACTCGCGCCACTTCGGAAGAGACCAGCTCAGCCGATCGCTCCAGAAGTAATCCGCGCCGACCGCCGCATAGAAGAACCGGTTGAGCTCCGGCATCGGATGCGGCACGCGCGCCACCGTTACCCCCGGGATCGACGCGCGCTTCGGGCGCAGGTCGCCCGGCGCGGTCATCTCGAGGAACTTGATGGTGACGTCGGTCAGCGGCATCCGGAGCGGGGGTTCAGTTGTACGGTTGGTGACACAACGGTTAAGGTGTCATGTGTGACCGGGAGACGCGAGCGCTTCAACGCACACACCGCCAACGACAACAGGCCCTCATGACCGAACGGCTCTACTACACGGACGCCAGGCTCACCGAATTCACCGCGCGGGTGGTGGAGGTCGCCGGCGACCGTGTGTACCTCGACCGCACCGCGTTCTACCCCACCTCGGGTGGCCAGCTCTTCGACGTCGGCACGCTCGGCGACGCGCGCGTGGTGGACGTGGTGGACGAGAAGGAACGGATCGCGCACGTCCTCGAGAAACCGGCGCGCTTTTCGCCCAATGACGAGCTCAAGGCGCGCGTCGACTGGACGCGACGATTCGACCACATGCAGCAGCACACCGGCCAGCACCTGCTTTCAGCCGTGTTCGAGGAACTCTTCGGGCACAAGACGGTGAGCGTGCACTTCGGCGACGAATCCTCCACGCTCGATCTCGACGTCGCCTCGCTCCCGAAAGATCGCGCACTGAAAGCCGAACGGCGCGTAAATGAGATCGTGTTCGAGAACCGCCCCGTGACGGTGACGTTCGAGGATGTCGCGTCCGCCGCCGGCCTGCGGAAGGCCGCCGATCGCACGGGGGAGATCCGGGTCGTCGAGATCGAGGGAATCGACCGGAGCGCATGCGGCGGCACGCACGTGCGCGGCACCGGAGAGATCGGCCCGGTGGTCGTCCGGCGCATCGAGAAGTCCAAGCAATCGACACGCGTCGAGTTCCTGTGCGGCTGGCGTGCGCTCGCCCGGGCACGCGCGGACTTCGACGCGCTCTCGACCATCGCCGGTTCCCTGACCGCGTCGATCGACGAAGTGCCCGCACTCGTGTCGGCGCAGGCTGCGCACTTGAAGGAAGCGGAGACGGACGCGAAAAAGCGCGGCGAGGAGCTCGCGAAGTACCAGGCGCGCGAGCGCCACGACGCCGCCGTCCCCGACTCGACCGGAGTGCGCCGCATCGTTGAGACCGCGCCGTCGATGGACCCCCTGCGCGCGATGGCGCAGGCAATCTCGGCGTTTCCGAAGACGATATACGTGGGGACCGTCGCGTCGCCGCCGGGAATCGTGTTCGCGGCGTCTGCGGATTCGGGCGTCAACGCCGGTGAGCTGCTGAAATCTGCGCTCAGCGCGAACGGCGGACGCGGAGGCGGATCGCCGCGGGTCGCACAGGGAACCGTTCCGGACGCCGCTGCGCTTCAGCGGGTGTTGAGCGCGCTCGGCGGGTAGCGATCTTCAGCCCTTGCACTGCGAAAGCACGTGCCGCGGCGCTGGGGAATACGGGAACAAGGCGCGCGCGATGAGGGCGTGCGCGTGCGCCTTCGCGCACTGCCCGCGTGCCAGGAAATAATCGGCGGCCCGCATCTGGATGCGATAGGATCCGGGGTCCTTCGAGAGCGCCGACTCGATCGACGCCGACGTTCCCACCTCATACAATCGCATCGCCTGGATCCGCCGTTCGCTGAACACGCAGGCGACGAATGTGAACGCCGCGAACGAGACGCCGAGCAGAAGCCTCCGTGCCGCCGATGGTGAAACGGCACGGCGCTCAGCTCCCACCGTGAGCAACGCGCCGGCCGCGGCCCACACGACGATGGATGGCGTGGGAAGAAGCAGCACGGCGTCGAACCCGCCCGCGATCGTGGCGATGAGCACGACGCCCCCACCGGTGATCGCCGCGAGCCGTTCATCGGCCGAGCGTGCGGAATCGTATCTCGTCTTGAGCGCGCCGCCCAACAGCAGTGCGACGAACGCCACGAGCGCAAGGAACGCCGCCACGCCGCGCTCCGAGAGCGCCCCAACCCAGTCGCTGCTCGGCCACGGGTTCGCGGCCATCCCCGTGGTCTCCGACAGCGACGGATCGGTCGACGGCGCAAAAGCCGGATAGATCACGGGCCAGTTCCCTGGGCCCACACCCAGCAGCGGATGCGCCGCCGCCATTTTCGCCGAGTTCGCGTACTGCGCGAGACGGCCGCGTCCGCTTCCCTCGCGGAAATCGACGACGCCCTTCACCGAGTCGAGATACGGATTGTCGCTGCGCCAGTCGAGCGAGTTGGGGAGGGCGAGCGCGAGCACCACTCCGACAGCCACCGCTGCCAGCGCGAGCGTCATCCGGCGTCGCACGCCGGTGTTCTCGAAGAGCGCCGGGCCTCGCACGGCGACCAGGCCCGCGAGCACCGCGCTCACCGCCAACGCGAGCCAAGCCGCCCGGGTGCGCGAGAGGACGAGCGCCGCCGTGCACGCCGCGAGCGACACCGTCCAGAGGATCGCGCCGCTCTTTCCCCGCGCGCTGGCGATGCACCAGAGAATCAACGGCACGCCCGCCGCCGTGAGGTGCGCCATGAAGTTCCTGTTTCCAAACGTCCCTCCCGGCGCGCGATTCAGCGCGGCGAACTCCATTTTCATGCCGTACGCCTGGGCGAGCGCGGTGATCGCCCCGATCACGACGGCGAGGGCGAGCACCCGCGCGAGCCCCCGGGCGAATCCCTCCGATGCGGCGGCACGGGCCGACCAGAAGATCGCGGCCCCGCTCACGGAGACGGTGAGCGCGCGATACGCGAGCCAGTGATTGGTCGCGAAGACCGCGGAAATCGCCGAGAGCGAGAGCCAGGCGACCAGGGCGAGGTCCGCGCGGCTGAGCGACAGCCGGCGCGTGGACGCCAGTGCCGCGATGCCGGCAACCAGCGCGGCGGCATGAAGCGCGAGTTCCTTCGGCGCGAAGAACCGGTCGAGGTCGAACGAACGGTATGGGAGCACCGCCAGCACGCACGCGAGCGCCCCCGCGCCGACCGCGAGCAGCATCGTTACTCCGGCCAGGGGAGCGTTTGGCTTCCTTGCTGCGTACATTTAGGTGACCGGAACCGTACTGGGTTTTTATTTGTGGAGGGTGAATGACAGTATACGACGACAAGAAGATCCAGAACCTGGTGAAGAAGCTCACCAAGAACCCCAAGCCGAAAGCCGAGCCGGGCAAGACGTACGACAAGACCGCGCCTCAGCGCGGCGGCGACGACCAGGAAGTGGAGCGCGAGAAGTTCTTCAAGGAGATGAAGCGGCGCGAGTTCTGAGCCTGACGCGCGTCGAGCGCGCTAGGCCTTCGCGGGAGCCGGTGTCTCGTCGAGCGTCAGCATCCGCCGCAGCACTTTCCCGATAAGCGACTTGGGAAGCTCGGTACGGAAGACGACCTTCGCAGGGACTTTATAGAACGCGAGGTGCTTCTTGCAATACTCGCGGATCTCGGCCTCGGCGGCGGTCACGCCCGGCTTCATCACCACGAACGCCACCGCGATCTCGCCGTGCGCCGGATCAGGGAAGCCGCGCACGCCGACCTCCAGCACACCCGGATACGCCGCGATCGCCTCTTCGAGTTCACGCGGCCACACCTGCATGCCGTTCGCCTTGATGAGGTCCTTCTTTCGGTCCACGAGAAAGACGTACCCTTCCTCGTCCATGGTTGCGAGATCGCCGGTGCGCAGCCACACGACGCCGTCCGCATCGGTGAAGATCATCTCGGTGCTCGCCGTCGGATTGCGCCAGTAGCCCTTCATGATCTGCGGCCCGCGCAACAGCATCTCACCTTCACCTTTTCCCTCTATCACTTTTAACGGATCGTCGGCATCGACGATCCGCACGAAGATGTCGGTCACCGGCATTCCGATCGAGCCGATCTTCGATTCTCCTTTCACGGGATTCACGCACGCTGCAATCAGCGATTCCGTGAGGCCGTATCCCTCGATGATCTTCGCGCCGGTGACTTCCTCGAATCCCTTCTTCGTCTCGGCCAGCAGCGGCGCAGCACCGCTCGCGCACACTTTCAGCGATTCGAAACTCACCTTGCCGCTCTTCACGCGCCTGTGGTTGAGCAGTCCGTTGAAGAGCGTCGGCACGCCGGCGAACGCCGTCGGCTTCACCTTCGCGATGCTGCTCACGATGTCGTCGAGATCGCGCGGGTTCGGGATCAGCGAGATCGGGTTGTGCCCGATGAAGCAGATCGACTGCACCGCGCACGCGCCGTACGAGTGAAAGAGCGGGAGCGGCATCATGTACACGCTCTGCCACGGCACGATGGCTTCGCCGAGCCAGGCCTGGAGCTGGAGTCCGGTCATCACCAGTGCCTGGTGCTCGCCCATCACGCATTTGGGCGTCCCGGTGGTCCCGCCGCTCATCAGCAGGATCGCGATGTCCTCGGGTGCGGGCGGTGCTTCCACTGACTTCTTGCCGTCGAACCGCCGGAGCAGTTCCGCCATGCCAAGGTCGCCATCGCGATGTGACACACGGTATCCGTCCTTCTTCTCCGTAAAGAGCGTGAAAAGGAGGCTGAGGAGCGGCGGGAACCATTCCTTGATGTTCGTCGTCACGATCCGCTTCACCGGCGTGTGCGACTGCACCTTCTTGAGCCGCTCGTAGAACGAGCTGAGCGTCACCACGACGCTCGCATCGATCGTCGTGAGCGGGCCGGCGAGCTCATCCTCGGTATAGATCGGATTCAGCGGTGCGAAGATCCCGCCCAGCTTCCACGTGGCGAACTCCACGATGAAATACTGCGGGCAGTTCGGCAGCATCGCCGCCACGCGATCGCCGCGCTTGACGCCGAGCGACGCCAGCGCCGCGGCGAACGCGTCGGATGTGCGCTCGAACTCCGCGAGCGTGAACGGACGCCCCTTGAAGAGAAAGGCCGGATGCTGCGGGCGCTCGCGCACGCCTTCGTTCACGTAATCGAGCAGCGTTCGGTGCGGATACGGCTCGAGCGACGCAGGCACGCCCGGGTCGTAATGCGCCAGCCACGGATACGTCGGGGGATGACCAGCCGGCGGGCCGGTCATCGGTGCGCGTCGAGAGCGTTCGCGATACCTTCCACGATCTGTCCCTCCTCGTTCATGCCCGCTTCACACAGCCTTCCAGGTCCAACGCCGAATATGCACCCGCTTCGCCCGCGCCACACGCTGCTTTGCCTCTGCCTCGTTCCGGCGATCCTTGCCGGACAGGGCTCTTTCGCCATTCCGACGGACCAGCCGCAGGTGAAACGCGCGCTCGACGACATCAAGTCGTCGAATTCGTGGATGCTCGACCAACAGCTCTCCATCTGCGAGATCCCCGCGCCCGATTTCAAGGAGCAGGCGCGCGCCGCCGAGTTCAAGAAGCGCCTCATCGCGCTCGGCTATCCGAACACACGAATCGATACTGCTGGGAATGTAATCGCCGAGCGTGCAGGCACCGGAAACGGGCCGACCGTCATGCTCGCCGGTCACCTCGACACCGTGTTTCCCGAAGGAACCGATGTGAAGGTGAAGCGCGACGGCAACAAGTTCGCGGCGCCGGGAATCGGCGATGACTGTCGCGGCCTTGCCGTCGTGCTCGCCGTGGCCAAGGCGCTCAACGAGGGACAGATTCAGACGAACGGGAAGGTGATTCTCGTCGGCAACGTCGGCGAGGAGGGCGAAGGAAACCTTCGCGGCGTGCGAGAGCTCCTCACATCCGGGTACAAGGGAAAGATCGACTACTTCATTTCCGTGGACGGGCTCGGGCTGCACGTCGTCGATCGCGCGGTGGGGAGCAAGCGCTACGACGTCAAGTTCAAGGGCCCGGGCGGGCACAGTTACGGCGCGTTCGGCATGCCGAGCGCGATCCATGCGATGGGGCGCGCGATCGCGCTGATCTCGGACGTTCAGGTCCCGGCGAGTCCGAAGACGACGTATACGGTTGGCATCGTGAAGGGTGGGACGTCCGTCAACTCGATTGCCGGCGACGCGTCCATGGAAGTGGACATGCGGTCGGAGTCGCTTGCGAATCTCGACTCCGCGGAAGCCCGAATCCGGAGGGCCATCGACGCCGGTGTGGCCGCCGAGAACAAGCGGTGGCCGAACTCGCCGGCGAAGATCGCGGTGAAGTTCGACACGATCGGCATCCGGCCGATCGGGGCGAAGCTGCAGACCGACGATTCACCCATCGTGCGCACCGCGCTCGAAGCGTCGAAGGCACTCGGCGCCGAACAGACACCGACGGGCGCGTCGAGCACCGACTCCAATCTCCCGATGAGCCTGGGCATTCCGGCGATCACGATCGGAGGCGGCGGCAAGGGATCAGGCGCCCACTCGCTCACCGAGACGTTCGAAGAGACGCCTGACGGGTATAAAGGACCGCAGTGGGCATTGCTGATCGTGACGGCGCTTGCCGGAACCCGCGCGTCCGTCACGCCGTAGGGCTGTCAACAAATCAAACTCAGGAGTCTCGCAGACCGTGCACTCTCCCCGGATTTCTTTCTACGCCGCCGTCGCTTTTCTCACGATTGCGATGCCGGCGATTGCCCAGCAGACGCCGGCTCCCGCCGCCCCGAAGTTCGACCGCACGGGCGTGCGCGACACTTCGATCTTCGCACCGCTCGTGTTTCCGACGCCGTCGGCGACGCGCGCCGCCAGCGGAGCGCCGGGCGCGCGCTACTGGCAGAACCGCGCCGACTACGACTTGAAGGCGACGCTCGACACCGCCGCGAAGTCGGTCTCGGGCGAGATGGTGTTCCGCTACACGAACAACTCGCCCGATACGCTGACCTACATCTGGATGCAGCTCGAGCAGAACGCGTTCCGGAAGAATTCACTGAGCTCGCAGCTGTACTCGCAGGGATCGCGCTGGAACCCCGGGCAGTTCGAGGGCGGCGACAAGCTCACGCGCGTGGAGCAGGTGCTCGCCGGTGGCGGCGGCACGAAGAAGCGCGTGCCGATCACGATTCGTGAAGGCGAGACGATGATGAAGGTGCCGCTCGCCGAGCCGCTCGCGCCGGGCAGGACCGCGACGCTCGAGATGGCGTGGAACTTCCTCGTGCCCGAGCACGGCGCCGATCGAATGGGGCGCGACAAGTCGCTGTACGAAATTGCGCAGTGGTATCCTCGCGCGGCGGTGTACGACGACCTGCGCGGCTGGAACAACGACCCCTACATCGGTCAGGGCGAATTCTATCTCGATTACGGCGACTACACGGTCGCGGTGACGGTGCCCGTCGGCTACATCGTCGCGGGAACGGGCCTGCTCGAAAATCCGAAGGACGTGCTTACGCCAACGCAGGTCTCACGGCTCGATGAAGCGCTGAAGAGCGACAAGGTCGTGCGCGTGATCACGGCCGACGAGCTCAAGAGCGGCGCCGCGCGTCCGGCGAAGAGCGGAATGCTCACCTGGAAATTCCGCGCGAAGAACGTGCGCGACGCGGTGTGGGCCGCGTCTCCCGAGTATCAGTGGGACGCGACGAGCTACAAGGGCGCATACGCGTTCGGCTATTATCGGCCGAGTGCCGCGGATTTGTGGACGGAATCGGCGGACATGGCGAAGATGTCGATCCAGGAGTATTCGGAGCGCTGGTTCCAGTACCCGTGGCCACAGATTTCGGTGGTCGAGGGGCCCGTGAGCGGGATGGAGTACCCGATGCTCGCGATGGAGGACCACAGCCAGAGCAAGCAGGGGTTGTACAGCATAATCACGCACGAGATCGGGCATAACTGGTTCCCGATGATCGTGGGCTCGAACGAGCGCGTGTACATGTGGCAGGACGAGGGATTCAACACGTTCGTCAACACGTTCTCGGAGTCGCGGCGCTTCCCGAAGGACGGCGACCAGATGCAGCGCGCGGCGAGCGAGCGCGGCGCGGTCGAGCAGATGATGAAGGCGGATCAGGACGGGCCGATCATGACGCCGCCCGATCGGATCGCGGAGCGGTCGCTCGGTATCGCGGCGTACGTGAAGCCGTCGGTGGGACTGCAGCTGCTGCGGCAGGAGATCCTCGGCCCCGACGCGTTCGACGACGCGTTCCGCACGTACGTCGCGCGCTGGGCGTTCAAGCATCCGACACCCGCGGATTTCTTCCGGACGATGGAGGATGCGTCCGGGCACCGGCTCGACTGGTTCTGGCGCGAGTGGTTCGTGGAGAACGAACATTTCGACCAGGCGATCGACGGCGTGCGCACCTTCAGCTCTGGCGACACCAACCAGGTGGCCGTGGCATACGGCAATCGCGCGCGCGGCGTGCTGCCGATTCGCGCGCGATTCACGATGAGCGACGGCTCGACGGAGGACTTCAACTATCCGGCGGAAGTGTGGAGCACGAACACCATTCGCTACATCCGGCGGTACTCGTTCGTGGGGAAGAAGGTCGTGAAGATCGAGCTCGATCCCGACCACCGGCTGGTGGACATCGACCGCAGCAACAACAGCTGGACGGCCGTGACGCCGTGACGACGAAGAAGCCGCGCTCCGATGGTGCGCGGCTTCTTCGTGTTGCGGGCGTGGTCTAGAAGTGGCTGAACAGTCCTATCAGAATGATGATGGGAATCGGAATGCCAAGAAATAGCAGTAGGATCGATCGCATATGAGTCTCCTGTTTATGATATCGCTGCGCAGGGCAACGGCTTGCGGATGAAATTCATTCGGCTGATCACGCGACGTGCGCGAATTCACGGTGCCGGCCGCCGAAGATTGCGGCGATGCTCGCGGAGAACGCGCCCAGTAGCAGAGCGACGAACAGCCAATAGAGCGCGTGTGCAGCCGCTTTGCGCGCGGTGTCCAGCGCCTGCTGCGCCTGCGCAAACACATCCGTCACGCGTTGCTCGGCCGCCGACGGAGTGAGTCCGGTTCTCGCCGCGACGCTCAAGACGATGTAACTCTTGTCCGCCGCTGCCAGTTCACGCTGGCGAAGCGCGTGCATGAAGATCATGCCGGTCTCGGAGCGCACTGCCGCGTCGGCGGGCACGACGTTCGGTTCGGCGCGATACAGTTCGTCGATGAAATAGCGGTCTGCGCCCTCACCGGTTTGTTCCGCGCGCGAGGCCGTCGCACCCCGGGCTTCGTTGCCGACCATCACGCTTGCAGCGGAGGTGAGAAACGCCGCGGTGAGCACCAACGCGACGGCCCATGAGAGGAACCCGTGCGCGGTGTCCCGAAAGTAGACCTCGTCCGAATGCACGTTCACCCATTTCGTCCGCAAGCGTCCGGCCATGTAGCCGCCGAGCGCGGACGCGACGATCTCCACGCCCGTAATCCAGAGAACCGCGCCGAGGCCGACTGCGGATGGAGTCAACCCGGACGTTTGCCACGGAGAGAGCGACGAAAGTCCGGCTCCCGCACCGAGTGCGAGAAGGATCAAGCCGAGCGCTGCCGCAGCGAATGCTCCGGCGGCCACCGCCGGCCACGAGACCGCGGTATGCGATCCCTCGATCTTTCCAGCGAATTCACCCTCTCGCGCATCGGTGATGCGCACAGGTTCCAGAATGATTGCCGCCATCGTTGCCCGCCTGGATGAGGTGGTCCTTCGAGGAGGCTAAGCTATCGACGCGGCGAGCGTTATCGCACGAACGATCTACTTACCATGGCGGAAGCCCGGCTACCGGCTGTTGCGCCAACCGTGCCAGACCCTGCCAATTGGTTCAGGCGGATTCGACGCCCGTCTCTCAACAGGAGTATTCAGTGAATCGCCGTGACTTCATGCGAATTGCCGTCAGCACGGGCACAGCGGTGACGATCGCGCCGTCGGCTCTTCGCGCAGTCGAGACGCCCGTGAAGATGACCGTTTATAAATCGCCGTCGTGCGGGTGCTGCAAAGAGTGGGTGAAGTACATGGAAGGTCAGGGCTTCTCGGCCGCCGTCGTCGACATGAACGATCTATCGGACATCAAGCGTTCGTCCGGTGTGCCGATAAAACTCGAATCGTGCCACACCGCGCTCGTCGACGCGTACGTCATCGAGGGACACGTGCCGGCGGATCTCGTGAAGAAGATCCTCGCAGAACGGCCGAAGATCACCGGGCTGGCGGTGCCGGGAATGCCGGTGGACGCGCCGGGGATGGGAAATGGCAAGACGCCGTACGACGTGATCGCGTGGGACAAGGCGGGCAAGACGAGCGTCTTCGCGAAGCGGTAGCGCGCCGACTTATTTCCCGATGCCGACAGCCCGCCTCGTCGCTCGACGACTGCAGCCAGAACTTCTCGCGCTCACGATTCTCGCGCTGATCACGCGGTTCTGGGGACTTCTTTCCCCTCGCGCGGTGGTGTGGGACGAAATGCACTACGAACGATTCGCCGGAGCGTACTTCACCGGCACCTACTACCTCGACGTGCACCCACCACTCGGCAAACTCATCTTTGCCGGAGCGGCCAAATTGCTCGGAATCTCAGGTGCGGTGCTCGCCAACAGTCAGCCGGCGCCGTTGCTGCGCGTGGTTCCCGCGCTCGCGGGCTCACTGCTCATTCCGCTCGTTTACCTGCTGCTGCGCGAGCTCGGCAGCGGCCGGCGCACGGCAACGTTCGGCGCGCTGCTGCTGCTCGTCGACAACGCGCTGCTCGTGGAATCGCGATTCATCCTGCCGGACGTCATTCTGCTCTTCTTCGGAATGCTCGCCGTTCTGGCGTACGCGTTCGCGCGCCGCGCGACGGGCGCGGCGCGCGGGATATGGCTCGCAGGCGCAGCGGCGGCGGCGGGAATCGCGGTGAGCATCAAGTGGACCGGGCTCTCGGCACTTGGATTGATCGGGCTCGTATGGGCACTCGAGTTCTTTCGGGATCGACGTGGTGACTGGCGCGCGTTGGCGAGAGAGACAGCGCTCCTCTCCGTCATTCCCGTCGCGATCTATCTGGGTGCATTCTGGGTGCACTTCGGGCTGCTGCCGAATGGCAGGGCGGGCGAACTGAAAATGTCGAACTCAACGCGGGCGATACTGAGAGGTTCATCCGTGGGTGAGCCGGCATCGCCCACGTCTTTCGCGAGTTCGTTCATCGAACTGAACCGCGAGATGGAAACGATCAACGAAGGATGGGCGACAGAAGAACATCCCTCGGCATCGAAATGGTATACCTGGCCGATCGCGAAGCATTCGATCGGTTATTGGAACCAGATCGACGCCGAGGCCGGTACGGAGCGCTGGATCATTCTCTTCGCGAATCCGTTCGTGTGGTGGGGTGTCATGTTCGGGGCGATTGGCGTCGTCGTGGCGCTGATGCGCGGGGCGAAGGCACTCGCGCCCCGGCGAGCGGTGCTGGCGGCGCTCGGTGCCGGATACCTGCTCAACTTCGCGCCGTTCGCCTTCATTCACCGGCCGATGTTCGTGTATCACTACTTTTTTGCGCTGGTCTACAGCGTGCTCTTCACCACTGTCGGAATCGGCGCGCTCGCCGGCTGGGACGGGGATGATGGATCGTTCTGGCGGTTCCCGAGCGCGAGTTCGCGGCGCGTCTTCGTTGGAGTGGCCGGCGCCACGACCATCCTGTTCCTGTATCTCATTCCGATCTCATACGGATGGGAGATCTCGGCGGCGGGGATGCTGCACCGCCGGTGGATTCTCGAGCGGCACATCGGCGTCTCGCCTGACTCCTGAGGTAAAACTGGGGCGGGTGGACTCGAACCACCAACCGTCGCATTAACAGTGCGATGCTCTGCCAATTGAGCTACACCCCATCGACGCGAATCCCGGCCCCACGTGCTGGGTCGGGATTCGTCTATCAATTATAACCGGTCGGTCGGCTCCGTGCCTTGAGCCCCAAGGCGCATGGCGCGCCCCACCACCCCACGATAGGTTCCCGAGGTCCCTCATGGTGGCGGCGAGAATGGGCGTGGTGCGACCGATGAAAAGCTCCCTTTTGTGCGCGCTGGCGCTCGCCCTGGCCTCCACGGCCTGCGGTGAGCGTCCCGTCACCAAGAAGGGCGACATCACTCCCGCCGACGTCATCGCGGGATCCGCCCAGAGCCTCGATCACTTCGAGAGCGCCGAAGGGAAATTCGCCGTCGATTTCCCACCCGCCTGGAAGAGCAATTACACCGGCGTGGCGCACGCGGACACCACGTATGGGTCGCGCTTCATGGTCGACTTCCGGTTCAAGCCGGATCCCTTATGGAAAGTCGACCCACGCACGCTTCTCGCGATCCGGATCTTCACGCCCGATGCGTGGGCGAAGGCGTTCGCACGTCCGGGCCCCGCCATCGGAGTGAAGCTCAAGGAGCGCGGCGACGACGTGTTCGTGCTCTCGCTCGCCGGGAGCAACCCGTACAAGACCGGAACGCCCGCCGCGACGCTCTTCGACCAGATGATGCTCGCGGTGATCAACGACGCCGTTCCGCTGCGCATGACCCCGCGCTGACGTCGCGGGGCGAGGGCTTTCAAGTGCTTCCCGATCTCTCGCGCGACGAAATCAGCAGGTACGCCCGGCACCTGATCATCCCGGATGTCGGCATCGACGGACAGAAGCGCCTCAAGGCCGCGCGCGTCCTGCTCGTCGGCGCGGGCGGACTCGGATCGCCGCTCGCGCTCTACCTCGCCGCCGCGGGCGTGGGCCACATCGGCATCGTGGATTTCGACGTCGTCGACGTCACCAACCTGCAACGCCAGATCCTGCACGGCACCAAGGACATCGGCCGCGCTAAGGTCGCCTCCGCGCGCGAGCGCATTGCCGATATCAACCCGTTCGTCGAGCTCACCACTTACGAAACGGCGCTCACCTCGCAGAACGCGCTCGGCATCATCGAGAAGTACGACCTCGTCGTCGATGGCACCGACAACTTCCCCGCGCGCTATCTCGTGAACGACGCATGCGTCATGCTCGGCAAGCCGAACGTCTACGGCAGCGTTTTTCGCTTCGAAGGCCAAGCGTCGGTGTTCTCCACGAAGGACGGGCCCTGCTATCGCTGTCTCTTTCCCGAGCCGCCCCCGCCTGGGACGGTGCCAAGCTGCGCGGAAGCCGGAGTGCTCGGCGTTCTTCCCGGACTCATCGGTACGATCCAGGCTACGGAAGCGATCAAGTTGATTCTCGGGATCGGCGAGCCGCTCGTCGGACGGCTCCTGCTCGTCGACGCGCTCGGCGCACAGTTCCGCACGGTGAAAGTGCGCAAGAATCCCGCGTGTCCGGCGTGCGGCACACACGAAATCACGGAGCTCATCGACTATGACGAGTTTTGCGGGATGAAGCCGGAAGCCGGAAGCCGGAAGCCGGAAGACACCATGCCTGAGATCACGCCGCTCGAACTAGCGGAGCGGCTCCGGGCAGGTGACATCGACCTGATCGACGTTCGCGAACCGCACGAATGGGACATCGCACACATTCCGGGCGCGCGGCTCATTCCGCTTGGAAATCTCCCCGCTGCGGTTCCGTCGCTCGACCGGACGCGCGACATCGTCGTGCAGTGCCGAAGCGGCGCCCGAAGCGGACGGGCGGTGCGCTTGCTACAGGCCGCAGGGTTCACGCGGGTGAGGAACCTCGCCGGCGGCATCCTGCGGTGGAGCGACGACGTCGACCCAACGGTTCCGAAGTACTGATCGGCGGGAACCGTTGGGGTAAGGGTTTCTCCCCCAAAGAAGGTAGGCGATTTGGGCAGTACCGCCCGCGGTCACCAGGCGCAATTGTTCGGAGTGCGTTTCCGCTTCCTATCCCTCCTGCTGGCGCCCTTGGCGTCGGCCTTTGCGCAGCGTGTGGTGGGACGAACCGCCTGCAACGGTGAGATCGTTTCGGCCATCGACATCCATAGCCACCCGCCGGGCGCCACCTTCGTTCAGAACGTGTGGGTGGCCGTCGGCAACTTCGCCGGCATACATCATGTCCGGACGCGCGACGGCGTCATCAAGGCATACCTCCGCGTCGAGGTCGGCAAGCGATGCATGGAGCTCGACCGCAGCGAATCCGAACGATTGCTGCGTGCGCAGCGGTTCATCGCGTCCGCCACCGTGAATGCCGTTCCCGACAGCGCGGGGCAGGTCCGGATCGTGGTGGAGGTGATCGATGATCTCGCGCCGATCGTCGGCGGGAGCGTCGGCAGCGGGACCGTTTCGTCGCTTCTGTTGGGCACGGAAAATCTCGACGGACGCGGCATCACCGTGGAAGTCAGCGGCGAGCGAGGCTTCGGGTACAGGACGGGATTCGGCGGAGACGTCATCCAATATGGCGCGTTCGGCCATCCGTTCACGCTCGCGGCCGGCGGTGAACGCCACCCGCAGGGCGACGCGCTCCGCTTCGAGTTTTCGAAGCCGTTCTTGACCGACTTGCAGCCGAACGGATTTCACGTCGGCGCGACCGAGCTGAACAACTACTACGAACTCACCCGGCCGATCGGCGACGACGTGTTCCTCAACGTTCAACGGGTGAGTTACGACGTTGGTTTCGGTGTTCGCGCGCTCCGCCTCACCAGGAGCGGGATCGTGGGAGTGATCGGTGCGCTCGTGATGGGCGAGGACGTCCATACCGCGTCGCAGGCCGTGTTCATGACGGACACCGGTATCGTCGCTGCACCCGGTCTTTCCGAGGTGGACAACCGCTACAAGCCGTTCAACGTTGTGCGGGCCGGAGTGTTCGGCGGTATTCGCGCACTGCACTTCCAGACCGTGCGGGGATTCGACGCAGTGACCGCGGCGCAGGACGTCGGCAAGGGTATGGAATTCGGCGTGTTCGCCGGGCCGAGCATCTGGGCGTCGCAGCGCACGAACGACTATTTGATCTCCGGATTGCTCTACGCGGGCGTCGGCGATCCGGAATCGTTCCTGGAGATCCGCATCTTGGGCGAAGGGCGGGCCGACCGGCAAGCGCAGCGCTGGGATGGTGTCGTCGGGTACGGAAAGTTCGTGTGGTACATCAAGCCTTCGGAGGCGGTGACGCACATCGCCACCGTCGAGCTGTCGGGTGTCCAGCATCTCACCTTTCCGCTGCAACTCAGCTTCTGGGACCACTACGGCGGACTGCCCGGGTTTCCGAATTCACTCTCGGCCGGTGGCCAGCGCGCGATTGTGCGATTCGAGGAGCGGCGCGTTGTGCCGATGATCACCAAGCGGGCGGACTGGGCTGTCGCGCTGTTCGCCGACGCCGGAAAGATCTGGGCCGGCGATGTGCCGTTCGGACAGACGTCCGCCGTGCGCGCATCGCTCGGGCTTTCGCTGCTCGCCGCGTTTCCGGCGGGCGGCAAGCGAACCTATCGCGTCGACTTCGCGGTGCCCGTGAATCCAGATGGAGCGAAGTTCGAACTTCGATTCAGTTCGGCCGACGAGACGCGCGCCATCTGGCGGCAGCCGAACGACCTCGCCATGGCGCATTCCGCGGCGGTGCTGCAGAACCTCGGCAGCTGGATCCCTCGATAACCTGCTGAAAGGTCAGCCCGGAGGTCTCCGGCCGGCGCCCGCCGGTGCCGCCTCCGATGGTTTCTCGTCGCGCTTCGGTGCACTCCAGAATCCCGCAGCACCCTTTGCGCGATCGGCGAGTTCGCGGCTGTACATCGTCGAGTTGAAGATCACGCGAAACGTGCCGAACGGCTGCCCGCGCCACTGCGGGCGGAAGCCGATGAGGATCGCGTGGCCGCGCCCGTGCTTCACGTCGACGGCGGCCGCGTAGCCCTGCAGGTATTTCTCGCCGAGCAAGTATCCCGAGACGCGCGGCGACCCTTCCTTCTGGTACTTCGCCAGCACCGCGCCCTCGAATCCGTCGAGCGTGGTGAACACCGGACTGCCGTCCGCGAACACGCGCGCATGGTCGGGCATTCCGGCCATGACGGGATGCGAGGGATCAGTGATGATCTCGAGGATCGAGCCGCTCGCGAAGTAATCCTTCCGCGCCAATCCGCTCACCACGTTCTTCACCGGCAGATGCAGCGCCTCGATCGCGAAATCGGAGCTCGAGTTGAGGCACACGATCGTGCCACCGCCTCGCACGAAGGTGTCGAGCGAGCGCGCTCCGGGATCGCCGAGGCCGCCTTCGTAGCGCGGCGGGACCGTGCCCTTGGTGAATCCGTCGACGATCGATCGCGTGCGATCCGACGCGATGAGCACCACGTCGAAGCGAGCGCCGAGGTCGCCGGCCTGCACGTCGGCATTCGTGATGACCGTGTACCGGAACTGGTACTGGTCCAGCAGCCATTCGATCCATCCTTCGTCCATGCTCGCGGTCCACGGCTTGTAGACGGCGATGCGCGATCTCACGGGGGTCGACGTGGTACCCGCCGCGGTTTTTCGCTCGGCGCGCAGCGAAAGGTCGCTCACCCAGCCGTCGGCCTTCGCGGGCGCGACGCCGGATACGAGATAGCGGCCGCCGCGGCTGCCGCCGTCTTCGTACTGCACCGCGCCGCCGTCGGCGAGCGCGCGATTGAGCAGGCGGAACGCGTCGTTCTGCGCGGGATCGACGCTGAGCAGGTCGCCGGCGCCGGTGATGCGCCCTGGTGGCGGGACGATTCCCGCAGCCACGGCGCTCGTGGCGAAAGGAGCGTCGGGTGCGTTGTGCCAGTCGACGGCCTTCCCCTGCACCGGCTTGAGCGCGGCACGGAAATCGGCGGAAAGCGGAACGCGTGCTTCGACGACGTGCACGTCCATCTGATACGGGAGCGTCCAGCCCGCGGCGTCATACGGCTGGTCGGGCGGACCCTCGGAATACTCGCGCAGGTCGGGATACTCCTGCGGCTCGAAAAGCTGCCGCACGAGCTCGGCGTACTCCTGGTCCATGGGAATCACCCACGTGCCGGCCGCATATCGAATGCCGTCGTGCACGGATTCCTTCTCGAGCTGGCTCACGCGCACGCCGTTGAACGCGAGGCGGCGCAGCATCTCCGCCGCCGTGCCGGGATCGCGCTGCTGCTGCGGAACGAGATACGCGTACGGCGGATCGTGCCGGTACTTGTTGATCGCGTTGCGTCCGGCCTGATAGCGGTTCCAGAGCAGCTCTTCGCGGTACTTCGTCGCATAATCGAGCACCGCCATCGACGCCGTGCGCATGTAATCCACCGCGTCCTTCAGGCGCCACCAGCCGCCGGGCCACGGGCTCGGATACAGCGACTGCGGGCGGAGATCCTGATACTCGCGGGGAAAATCGCGGATCGTGTAGAAATGCGGCGTCGCGTACTGATAGAGCGCGGTCTCCGTCCAGAACGAGGCGATGTTCTGGAGCATCGGCATGTAGTCGATGTAGCCGGGATACCACGCGTCGAAACCGGTGCCCATGTGCGTCGCGCCAACCTGCCCGTTCGTCTCGAGTTCCTGCGCGATCGTCATGCCGATGGTGTTCACTTCGCGCGACATCAGCGCGTTCACCCTCGGCGCGATCGGCTCCGCGAACGGCGGCAGCCAGATGCGCGTGGGGAACGGCGCGGTCTGGTGCTGCACGTAGATGATGTTCGGCTCCCATTGCCGCCACGTGCGCGCGACGACGCGTGACTCGACGACGTTGAGCATGTACGCGTCGCGATTGTTGTCGTGGCCGAGGTACTTCTGGTAGAGCTCGTGCAGCGGGGAGATTTCGTACGGCGTGCCGACGTTCTCGCGGTACCAGTTCACGACGATGTTCTGTCCGTCCGGGTTGATCGAGGGCCAGAGCAGGAGAACGGTGTTCTCGAGGATCGCCTTGATCTTCGGGTCATCCGGATGCGCGAGGATGTCGTACGCGAGCTGGATCGTGTGCTGCGAGCCCGCGATCTCGGAGGCGTGGAGGCCGCCGCTGATGTCCACGAACGCGCGTCCTTCGCGAGCGAGCGCGTGAGCCTGATCGTCGGTGAGTCCGTCGGGATGCGCGAGCCGTTGCGCGATTTCGCGATAGCGGTCGAGCTTCGCGAAGTTTTCCGGCGACGTGATGACGGCGAGCGTCCAAGGATGACCGGTGGACGTCTTGCCGACGTCCATGAGCTTCATGCGGTTGCTGGACGCGGCCGCGAGGCGCTCGAAGTAGCGGATCGACTCGTCGTACGTCGCGAGCTTGTAGTCCGCGCCGACCGCGAAGCCGAGGACCGACTCTGGAGTGGGAATCGCGCCCTGCTGTGCCGCGGCAGTATGCGAGAATGCAATCGTGAGAAAAAGCGAAGCCGTGCACGCGGCGAGCGCGTGCGCGCGGATACTGCACTGCATCAGTGTCTCCCTGCGGTGGGGTTCAGGGCTACTGCGTGCTGCGAAAGCTACGGCTTCCTTGGTTCAGCGGTGCGCGGCGGCGGCGATGGCGCGGGCGATGGCGCGGGCGGCGGACTCGACGAACCAGCGCTGCCGTAGCCGGCGCCCGAGTTGGTATTTCCGGGCGACGTGTTTGCCGAGCGAGGCGTCGCGGTGCCGGTCGACCCATTCCCGCCTTGCGTGTAGCCTTTTCCGTTCACGACTCGGCCATGAGCCGGCGTGCCAGTTCCCTGCGGCACCACCACGGGCCCGCCACCGAAGTACCCGCCGTATGGGTACCCGCCGTACCCATAACCATATCCCGGGTAGCCGCCGAAGTAGCCATTGCCGTATCCCCCGCAACCGAACTGCGAGGAATAGAGGTTCCATCCTGCGTCGTACGGGCTGTACATGAAGGGCGAGCATCCGAACATCATCCCCGATTCGGATGCATAGTTGGGCATGCTGAATCGGTCGAAACCGATGAGGGGGTCGAGCGACGACATGGATCCGAGCGCGCCAGTCGCCATATAGGCACTGTCGGTATTCTGTCGCGCCACTCCATAACTGACCGGGTTCACGGCGAGCACGTGCGGATACGACAGCCCGAGCATCACGTCGATCACGATTGCCGGTACTCCGGCGTCGGCAAGTTGCACGAGCTGCTTCGCGTTCAGCGGCGTTGGCCTGTGCATGTCGAGTTTGTCTGCTTCGATAAGCCAGGTGGAGACCACGCTGGGGTCGAGTTCACGCGAGGCCTCCGCCACATCTGAGAGCGACAGCGGCTCGGTCACCGCGAGCATGGCGGCCCTGCGCGCCATCGTGCGCCCCTCGAGCTTCTGCGTGATCTCTTCCGGAAGAGATCCCACATCGACAGCCTCGCGATAACGCACCGCACGCACGCCGCTGTTCTTGTCGACCCGCATTCCCTGGACGTCGATCCACTCGCCGGATCCTGCCATGGCGTAGACGGCGCTCACATGAGTGGCGGGTGCGCCACTGCAGTTGACTTCGGACTTCAAATACACGCGGTGTGCTGATGGCGACCACTTCGCGCTCTGCCATCCGGTGCAGCCTTGCTTCGCGAGCGCGTGCGGCTGGCCGTCGGTATCCACATGCGTGCGATCGACGATCTTCCCGGCCGAGACGGTCACGACATCCACCGCCGAGGCGGTCGACGTGGGAACGACGCACACGACCGACGTCGCAGATTTGCCGATGGTGCGAATCAGCGTGCCCGCGGGCGTCCAGCAGCCGAGCCACGCCTGCCAGCGTCCTTCAGTCTGCGCGTTCTGTGCGGCGGCAGGCATGGCGAACGCGATCGCAAGCGAAGTGACCGCGAGCGTCGACATCGCGGACCGCACAACAGAATTCAGTCGAACGAGCATGGTGTCCGTCCTGTCAGAATCTGACGAAAAAGCCGACATTGGTATTCACGCCGGACAAATCGATGCGATGAAAACCGGGAAAGTCGCTGCTTGGTGTTGCACCCGCCGTAAGGTAGCGCGCCTCTGTCCTGAGCGCCCAGCCCGGGCCCATCGACCACTCGACGCCGGCGAGCAGCTGTGCCATCGGCGCCCAGCCACTCGAGTGGAACGTGTCGGGGAACACGGCCAGCGTCGTGTTGTCGACCCAGTCACCCTTCTGGTCGAACCCGTAGTTCATCGCGCCGGCGCCGGCGCCGACGTACGGCACGATGCGATTCGGCACCCAGGCGTAATGTCCGATCTGGCGTCCGCGCGCCGTCAGGTAGTAGCGCGCGCTCAGCGTCACGGGTGTGCGCTGGAAGCTCGTCGTCTGCTGGATCGGCAGTTGGTTGTTGTCCACGAAGTTCCGGAACTCGGAGCCCTTGCTCATTCCGGAGTGCGAGACGTCCAGCACGACGTCGAGCCGCGGGGTGATCGCGAAGGCGAGGTCGGCGCCGTAGTCGAGGGCGCTGAAGTCCCCGCGACTCACCGTCAGGTTGGTCGTGGTGAACGAGAAGAGGTCGCTGCCGGCGCTCGGCTTCGCGAAACCGCCGTGCAGCGACCAGCTGCCGGACGGCCGCTGAAAAAGAAAGCCATCTCCCGAATCCTGCGCCCGCACCGGCTGGGCGACCGCGAGTGCGGCGGCAACGGCCGAAGCAAGAACCGCGGCGCGCACTGGCATCTTCACGGGTCCTCCTGCAATTGGGTGCATATCATCCTACACCATTGCAGGACGAACCGTTCCCGGGAACGAGCACGAAGCTCTGCCCACCGGCCGAGGCAGGGTGGCCTGATCATGCGCCAAGCCTGGGACATGGGGTTTTTGTTCTAGCCCCATAACTCCGGCGTCTATGCGCGCGTCAGCGGCTTGTACTTGATGCGGTGCGGCTGGTCGGCGTCGGGGCCCTTACGCTTCCTGAGGTCGTCGATGTAGGAGCCGTAGTTCCCCTCGAACCAGACGACCTCCGAATCGCCCTCGAACGCGAGGATATGGGTCGCAATGCGGTCGAGGAACCAGCGATCGTGCGTGATGACCACCGCGCAGCCGGCGAAGTCGAGGAGCGCCTGCTCGAGCGCGCGCAGCGTGTCGACGTCGAGGTCGTTCGTGGGCTCGTCGAGCATCAGCAGGTTTCCGCCTTCCATCAGCGTCTTCGCGAGGTGGAGGCGGTTGCGCTCGCCGCCCGAGAGGCTGCCGACCTTCTTCTGCTGGTCCGCCCCCCGGAAGTTGAAGCTCGAGAGATACGCGCGGCTGTTGATCTCCTTCTTGCCGACCATGATCAGCTCGTTCCCGCCGCTGATCTCCTCCCACACGTTCTTGTCGTTGTTGAGCGTGCGCGTCTGGTCCACGTAGGCGATCTGCACCGTCTCGCCGATCTTCAGCTCGCCGCCGTCCGCTGTCTCCTTGCCGATGATCATCTTGAACAGCGTCGTCTTGCCCGCGCCGTTCGGGCCGATGATGCCGACGATGCCGCCGCGCGGGAGCGAGAAGTTCATGTTCTCGAACAGCAGCCGGTCGCCGAACCCTTTCTTCAGGTTCTTCGCGATGACGACGTCGTTGCCGAGCCGCGCCGGCGGCGGAATGACGATTTCGTTGGTCGCGACCCTGGCCTGCTGCTCCTCGCTCTGCAGGTCCTCGAACGCCTGGATGCGCGCCTTGCTCTTCGCCTGCCGCGCCCGCGGAGCCATGCGAACCCACTCGAGTTCGCGCGTCAGCGTGCGCTGGCGTGCGCTCGCGGTCTTCTCCTCGAGCGCCATGCGGTTCGCCTTCTGCTCGAGCCAGCTCGTATAGTTCCCCTCCCACGGAATTCCCTTCCCGCGGTCGAGTTCG
>Ga0208716_1000067_pt1 | contig 36820 bp, 33 predicted proteins | sample NGESurdeep092012_8_FD_184482 | JGI IMG/M metagenome (GOLD analysis project Ga0208716, IMG submission 184482) | Arctic peat soil microbial communities from Barrow, Alaska - NGEE Surface sample 415-3 deep-092012 (SPAdes) | ecosystem: Environmental > Terrestrial > Soil > Wetlands > Peat ...
ACTTCAACACGTTGATCGCCTCGGCCTACGGCGCCACCGACTCACCCGCACGCCTTCTCTCGTCAGCCCAGTACATCGGAGTCCTGCTCGCCGTCGTCGGCCTGGTGATCATCCTGCGCAAGGGCGTCCGCCCAGAGGCATTCGTGCCGCAACCCGCGTAACGGGGGACAGATAGGGGATTCCTCAGGAGCGAACCGTTGACGGCCACCGATCATCCGGCATTGACTGCCATCGGGATTTTCCTCGCGTACATGGTGTGGTGCTGGCCGGGGTGATCTGGCAGGTCACCGGAACTCGCTACGACGCGCTGGTCGAAAGCCGCGCGCACGTTCTGCGGGGCATCGTCCTGCCCATCGGGCTCGGCGCGCTGCTGTTGGCCGTCGTCACGACCTGGCTCGGCTGGTGGAACTCCGCGCTGTTCGAGGGCTCCAGGTCGGGGCCGGTCTGGGCGCTGGTCGTGCCGGCCCTCTTCGCTGCCGTGGCAGTGATCAACATCGCCACGATCGACTTCCGGTCGCCGCAGGCGAAACTCCTGCCGCTCGTCCTGGTTGGCTGCCTGTGCGTGGGGTTCGCCGAGGAACTCGCCACCCGGGGCCTTCTGGTGGTGGGCCTGCGCGAAGGTGGGAGTGGGGAGTTGGCGGTCTGGCTGGTCACCTCCGTGCTGTTCTCGTTGCTGCATGCGATGAATGCCTTGTTCGGACAGTCCGGGCGGGCAACACTGGCCCAGCTGGCGTCGACCTTCTTTGCGGGCACAGCGCTGTACGTCACCCTGATGACCACCGGCACCCTGATCGTCGGGATGGTCCTGCACGCGTTGTGGGACTTCGGCACACTCGGCATCCTGGCAACCGGCGCGAAGCAGAAGACGCCGGCCGGTGTGCTTGCTCTGGTCACCTTCGTTGCCGCTCTGGTATCGGTCTTTTTCGTGGTTGCGGCCGCGTGACGAGGCCGAATCGTGACGACACCGGGTCGCGAGCGAAGTTGCTGCCTGAGTCCCTGGTGCCGCACACTCGGAAAATAGTTGAAATCTCCATCATCAAGATCGGGTCGCACTGAGTGGACTGGTATCAGCGGGTTTTGGTCGACACCGGGCGTGCCGCAGCGGTGTGGGCGCTGATCGGCTTCCTTGTCACGTTCGCGATCACCCGGGGGATCACCAGGCGAATCCGGGCCAAGAAGAACGCTCCGGTGACCAACGCTGACAAACCGGATGACAGTGGCGGCTTCTCGGACATCTACATCGCCGGCGTGCACGTGCACCACCAGGTGTGGGGCATCCTGCTGGTGCTGCTCTCCGGCCTTCTCGAGTTCCGTTACGACCCCGGGTCGCCGTGGACCGAGGTGCTGGCGGCGCTGTTCGGAGTCGGTGCCGCGCTCGCCCTGGACGAGTTCGCACTGTGGTTCCACCTCGATGACGTCTACTGGGGCGAGGACGGCCGCAAGTCGATCGATGCGATCTTGATCGCCGGCGGGCTGGGCGCGGTGCTGCTGCTGCAGGCGTCCCCGATCGGCCCGGGCAACACCGAGGGGATCGCGAACTGGCTGTACGTGACGCTGGTGGTCTTCCACCTGGCGGTCGCGGGTGTCTGCTTCGTCAAGGGGAAGCTCGCGACCGGGCTGATCGGGATCGTGATCCCCATCGTCGCGACGGTCGGTGCCATCCGGCTGGCCAAGCCGACCTCCGCATGGGCCCGGCGACGGTATTCCGGCCCCAACAGCGCCGCGAAGCTCGCGAAGTCGCATCAACGATTCGACGCCGCTCATCAGCGGCGGCGCGATCGGCTGCGGGACGCCCTGGGCGGCGCCCCTGACACCGCGAAAGCCGTTGCAGACGAACAGGAAATCGGCCCGTCGGGTGGTGCCTCCTAACCTGCGGCCGAAGTCCTGGACCGGCGACCCGGCTTTTTCACGACGGGTGGGTAGTACTCGAGCAGCGCGTTGTTGAACTGCGCCCCGATGATGATCGCCATAGAGATGAAGTAGTAGAAGAGCAGGAACGTGATCGGGGTGGCGAGCGCGCCGTAGGTGAGTCCGTGGCTGTAGACGTAGGACAAGTACAGCCGCAGTCCGGTGCTGGCGACCAGAAAGACCGTGGCCGCCAGCCCGGCCCCCGGGAGTCCCCGATACCAGGCGTGTTGATGCTTCGGAGCGACCTTGTACAAGGTCGCGACCATCAGGATCAGCCCGACGGCGACGCCAGGGTAGTAGATCTGGGCCAGCACGAGTTCGACGACCGGTCGCCAGCTGTCCGGGAACAGTCTGGGCAGCTGGTCGGGTCCGATGGCCACCAGCGGCAGCAACACCAGTTCGGCGGCCAGCGCCAGGATGTACAACCCGAGGGCGAAGAACCGCTCCACCACGGGATGTCGGAACTCGTGCTGGCAATACGCGATGGTGATCGCCTCGATGAACGCCGAGAGCGCCGACGACCCTGCCCACAGACTGATGATCAGGCCGACCGAGATCACCTCGGTACGTCCGTTGCTCAGGATCGTGTCGATCGTGTTGCCGAGCAGGTCGTTGGCAACCTCCGCATTGAAAACCGTGTTCAGGAAATTCGTGGCCTGGTTGCGGATCGCCGTCATGGTGTCCGGACCGAACAGCCAACTGGCGAAGAATCCGGACAGCCCGAGCAGCGCCAGCAGGAACGGAGCGGTGGACAGCGCGCACCAGAATGCCGCCTGCGAGCTCAGTCCGAAGAGCGAGTCGCCCCACGCCTTCCCCAGCGTTCGCCCGATGATCTTGCGCCAGCGGTGCTCGACCGGTCCGTCGGTGGTGGGCATGGGCCCGGATCCGTCCCGGTGCCAGGGCACCGTGACCAGGCCGGACGCCCGCGCCCGCGCCTGCTCCTCTGCGCCGTCACCGATGCTCGCGCCGGACGGCGCCACAACTGCTGGGTGCTCGTCGAGCACACCCGACGGTTTCGGGGCGGTGGCCGGCGCGATGTCCGACCCACCTGTCGGCGGTTCGACCATCGAAGTCGCCTCCCTGCAGTCGAGCGGCCGTCCCCTGTCGCACTGCCATTTGCGCGCCAATCCGAGCGAAACCGCAGTATGCAGGCTGCCGATCGCCGCCACGAATCGCGCGGATGAAGCTCCGGTCAGAGAGGTATCGAGCCCGCGAAGTCGTCGATGGCCGTCGACAGGGCGGGCAGCTGGCCGTGCAGCGTCCGAAGCAGGGACTGCACCAGCGCGGTGCCCGCGGCGGTGAGGCGCACTTTGGACCCCGATCGGTTGCCGGCCGACGCCCGGAAGCGCTCGGTCAAGCCCTCGGCTTCCAACTGCCGCAGCAGGATGTGCACCGTTCCCCGGGATCGGCCGATCAGCGCGGGGATGTCGTTCAGCCAGAGTTCGCCGTCGCGGTGCAACTCGAAGATCAGCGTGACCGGTCTCGGGTCGGTGACCGAGATCGCCCCACCTTCGCCCACCGCCTGCAGGATCGCCGCATCGAACACGTTGACCAACCTGAACAACGTCATCAGGGCCCGCGGCGGCGCCGCACCCGATGCGTCAGGTCCTGGTGAAGACCGCTCAGCGGTGCCGGCGGGCTCCCGTTGTGCAGGAAGTGATGACGCGCTCTGCCGCTGGAGGCTCCGCAGGTCCGCCACCAGATCCGAGGAATGCGCCATCACGACGTCGTCGAGGTCCGCGAGCGTCCGTCGCCCTGCGTCGGTCAGACTGGCGATCACCGCGCGGCGGTCCTGCGGATCGACGCCGTAGGCCCGTTGCAGCAGTCCATCGCGTTCGAGGCGGTCCAGCAGCAACGTGACGCCTCCGGTCGAGAGTCCGGTCACCTGCGCGATGGCGCTCGGCCGGGCCGGACCGGCCATGGCGACCACGACCAGCGTCAGCGCGCCCGTCAGCCCCAGACCCGCTGGTGATGTCGGGGACAGCGGGTAACCGGTCAGCGCTGAGTCCAGGGCGACAAAGGTGTGGCCCAGCGTGATCAACGACGTCTGAAGCGCGTCCCGCTCTGTGGCATCCACAACCGATCCCACCACAACCGATCCCACCGCAACCGATCCCACCGCAACCGATCCCACCGCAACCGATCCCAACCCAGGTGAGACGGGTTCATGCGTCTGTGGTGACGTCATCGCGCCACGCTGGTGTTCTGCAGAGGATGACCCTGTCGGGGAGTTGGGATATTTACTGATCGAACATTCTGGCGTACGACGGTCGAAGACGGCAATAGGTGCAGGCCGGAATCTTCGGATCAGCCGGCGAACTCGCGTACCGGCCGCCCCGTCACGCCCACATCAGCCACGAATAGCGAGCCGGCCAGCGGTTCGTCGCCGGATGCCAGGCCCTCCCGGGACGTGGTGATGTAGAGCCGATCCAGGCGCGGCCCGCCGAACGTGCAGGCCGTGACGTTGCTGGCCGGAACCTGGAGGACGTCCGCCAGGACGCCGTCGGGCCGGTAGCACCTGACTTCACCGCCCCCGTACAGGGCGACCCAGACTGACCCGGCGGCGTCGACGGTCAGCCCGTCTGGTTTGCCGCCGGGGACGTGCACGAAGGCGCGGCGGTGGCGCAGCCCCGAATACTCGTCGTAGTCGAAGACGTCGACCCGGCTTTCGGCGGTGTCGTTGTAGTAGACCAGCGACCCGTCCGGGCTCCATTCAAGGCCGTTGGACACCGTCACGTTGTCGAGCACGGGTCGGACCGAGCAATCGGGGTCCAGGCGGTACAGCGCCGCCGCGCCCGGCCGCTGGTTGTACGCCATGGACCCGCAGTAGAAGCGGCCGTCCGGGTCGCAGCCGCCCTCGTTCATCCGGACCCGACCGTCGTGCCACACCTCGTCCAGCGCGGTCAGCGTGCCGTCCGGCTCCTCGAGGACGAAACCGCGTTCCACCGCGATGACGGCGCCGCCGCGGGTACGTGGCCGGACGGCCGCCGCCACGCTGCCGACATGCCGCCGACTCACGGTGCCGTCGTCCGCCAGCGACAGCACGTCGCCGGCGAACATGTCCACCCACCGCAGGCCGCCCCACCGGGCTGACCACACAGGGCCCTCGGCGTGAAATGCGATCGGGTCGGTGACCTGCTCGGCGATCACTGCATGTCCTCCCGAGCACCGCCCGAGCCGCCGACCGAAGGTAGCCGGCCGTCGACATTCACATCCGCGTAGGCGGGGCATCGCCGAGCCGACTCGCCGTGAGTTTGTCGCGACCTGCCCGCGTCCGCGCTCTCAAACACTCTATGTGCCCGGCGAATTATCTGCAGAGCTGCACGGTCGCCGGACCATCGGGGCAGGGCCTTCCGATGTCAGGATCGCCAGCGAAGCCCGTCCCGGAGGCTGGTCGGTCGCCGGGCCGCCCGAGGGCTCGAATGCCAATAGCAACAATCGGAGCCGAACCCAGCGCGGCTTCGAGGAGGGCGCCATCACGACCACGCAGGACACGATCTACGCCGGCTTCGGGTACGAAGGGCTCGCACCTGACAAACGCAACGATCTGGTTGCCAGGTCCATGCGGCACTTGATGCCGTCCTCGTAGCCGGGGTCGGATCGTCGACAGCTGCGCGCCGGCTCCCCAAAGTGGGTCTGGGGGTGAGCCGGCGGGCGGCCGTCCGGGATCAGGGTCGCGACCCGCTCCTCGCGGAGGCGTCGGTCCGTCTGTGTCGGTCGTAGGCAATAGTCGCTGTCGCATCGGCGTGGCATCGCCGTCCCCACGGTGTCCCGGCGGGACGATGCCTGCAGACACTTTCGCGAAGGGATGTGCGGCATGCGACGAGTGGTCGCGATCGCCAACGGCAAGGGTGGGGTGGGTAAGACCACGCTGACCGCCGGGCTGGCCGGCCAGGCCGCGTCGGAGGGTCGTCGGGTACTGGTGGTGGACACCGACCCGCAGGGCAACCTCGGACGCGATCTGGGGTACGGCCTGCAGGACGGCAGCAGCCTCGGCCTCGCGATCACCCACGGACTCCCGATGGAAGTCAGCAGGGGAGTGCGGAACGGACTCGACGTCGTTCCGGGCGGACCCGCGTTGTGGGACGTCGGGGCCGCGTTCACTTCTCGGGGAGCGCGCGGCGCGTCACTGCCGGGCCTGCGGCCGGCCGTCGATCGGGTTCGGCCGGAGGGCACCGACAAGGATTACGACCTCGTGCTGGTCGATACCCCTCCCGGTGAGCCGATCCTGCAGGAGCTCGTCTTCGCCGCGTCGGACTACCTGATCATCCCCACTCGTTCGGACGAGGCCAGCCTTGACGGCCTGGTCGTGGTGGCGCAGAGATTTGCCGCGGCGCGGACGGTCAACCCCGATCTCACCCTGCTCGGCGTCGTGCTGTTCGGCGTACGCGCGGGCAGCACTCGGCTGATCAAGCGGGTGCAGTCCGCGCTGGACGAAACCCTCGGCGGCGCCGCGCCGGTTTTCGGTACCTCCATCAGGTACCTGGAAAGTGCAGCCGTCGACATGCGCGGCCGAGGACTGCTGCCGCACGAGTTGGAGCAGGTGCATCACGGGGACAAGTCGTTGCGGATCAATCGGCTGCGCGAGGGTGTCAAGGTCGACACCGGGGACAGCCTGTTGAGCCGGGAGTCTTCGGCCGCAAGGCTCGCCGGCGACTATTCCGCGTTGGCCCACGAGGTGCTGGCCGCGATCACCGAGCGCGAGCGCCGGTCGCGGGTGGAGGTGGCGGTATGACACCGAGTTCCCGGCCGAACCTCGGCGGGCTGTTCACCGGCAGCACGCCGCCCGAGCGATCCAGCGCAGTGGCAGCACAGCTGGGTCCGAGGCTGGTGACTGCGTCGCCGGTCGCCGAGCCGGAGGACGTCGCTACCCAGGACGTCCCCGAGACCGAACCTGCCCCGGCGGTCGGCAATCCGGCCGCACCCAGGGGTAGCGGATCGGCCCGAGAACTCGGCGCCACGGTGCCGCCGCTGGGAGCTCCCGCCCCCCAGAGCAGTGTGGCGGTCGCGCTGGAATTCATCGACCCGCTCAGGGCTGTCGAACGGTATTTCGCTTTTCTGCAGGTCGTGCTCGATGTCAATCGCCGGGTGGCGATCGCCGTCACCAGCGCCGCGGTCTCGCTCCCGAGGCGCGCCGGTATTTGGCGATAGGCCGATACCGCAAGCACTGACCGGTTCTCGAGGACGAGCAAAGAACCGCGGGTCCCGCGTGCCACCCGGTGACGTGCCGTGCCGTGATGGCTGATCCTTGCTGCGGGCCGGGCTTACCGACGGAGTAGTGAAAGCGCCAACGATCGGCGCCTCCCCCCAGCCCAGCCTCGGATGATCTCCCTTGCCCTGCAACAACTGTCGCTCCGATTGCCCTATGCGACACGCGGCCCCTCACCCGCTCCTGGTAACGAGCGCCGAGAACGCGAGTGGCGGCCTCTTCTAGGCGTCCATCTTCATCCCGAGTGCAGGCACGTATAGCGCTTGCGCCCAGGGCCCGTGATTCGTGGGAAGCGATCGATCTCACGGCCCAGTGCCGCGGCGCCGGAAACGGCTGGCAGCTGTACATCTGGCTTCTGCATTGAGCCGGACTCCAATCCGGGCGCCGATGCCGCCGATGACATGGTCGGGCTTACCCCTGTCTCCGTTCAGATCAGCTGGCCGGTATGTGCCGGTCTTCACCAGAACTCCGGTGATGCCCAGCTTCTGGGCACCAACGACGTCGGACCGATGTCGTCACCCACCATCACAGCTGCGCCCGCTTCGACCCCGAGGTCTGCCAGGGCGGCTCCGTAGAAGTCCGCCGCCGGCTTACCCACGATCCTGACCTTGATGTCCGCGGCGGCCTCGATACCGGCGACGAACGCCCCCATGTCCAGGGACGGGCATCCGAGGTCTGGAATCGGGTATTGCGGTGCAGGGCGATCACCGGCACACCGTCGCCGGCAAGCCGGAAGACCGCAGTGAGTTCGGCATGACCAACCGCGGGTCCGGCGCCCCCGAGCAGCACCACCTCGGCTCGGTCCGCCCCGTCCACCCCGACGGTTGGAACGCCGTTGAGGTCTTCGGTGAGGTCACCGTCGTTCACCACCAGACAACGTCTGTCGGCGAACTCCTCGGTGAGTAGCCGAGCCGCACTCGTCACCGCGGTCACGATGTGGCCGGTATCCCACCGGCATCTCGGCGTCACCGCGCAGGTCCGAGATCCGCCGCCTTGACCTCGACGAGGTGTTGGTGACCAACCGGAAGCCGACGTACTGCTCGCGCAGCCACCCGATGGTCCGCACGCGCCCGGGAGCGCGCGCCAGGAGACCGTCAGCACACCATCGACGTCCAGCAGCACCCCACCGACCATCCGGACAAACCGCTATAGGGCGGGCGAGTTTTCGGGGTCAGCGCGGTTGCTGCAGATGACGCTGCTCACCGACGCGGTAGGCCTCGATCAGCCAGGAGGCGAACTCGTCGTCAACCTGCTCGGGAGAATTCAACCGGAACGCATGCAGGACATTTCGCGGCGAGTACACCTCGACCTTCCCGAACCGCGGGCTGTCTATCCGGCGAGCGAGAACGAGGTGACCATTCAGCCATGACCTTCGCGGCATGAAGGCCGCGAAACTCATCCTGACGTGCAGGGCGATCCTGGTCTTCTCCGAAAGCACCGCAACAGGGCCCACATCGGCCAGCACCGCGAGAACTCGATCGAACGTCGCGCGCACTGCCGGGATCGAATTCGCGAAATGTCGGTCGAGATCGCCCAGCGGTGCGCAGGTATGCGACTGATTGCGGTTGGCGAACGTTCGTCCGCAGGTCGGGCAGTCCCACAAAGCGGCAGTTACCGGTGGGGTGCTCATCGACCGACTCCGGTGGGGTCGAGTCAATTGTCCACAGTGAGACTCGGCTAGGGAGTCGTTGGCGATGTGGTCGCTGCCATCACCCGCGCGATCTCACGCCGGTTCGCGGTGAGCCGGCCCATCCGCGCCGAGCCGTGCCACACGCCTCCCGACCGCCCCAGTCGTATCCGGCGAGGACCGCCCGCGAAATGTCGAGCGCATCCGTCAGGGCGATCGCGTCGTTGCCGATGGCTGCTGGGTGCCGGCCGGATCGCGCGGCCAGGGTGTCCAAGAAACGGGTCGGTCCATGCCCGTGGAGGTAAAGAACGATGACCCGATGCTCACTGGCCGTCAACGCTTTGTTGATTCGTCCGCACGGGTCCATTGGCCCGCGAACGACGGGTCTTGGGCCTCTACGTCGGGGCCATGGCTGAAGGTCACGATGATGTGGTCACGTTCGCGTGGCGCACGGCACGCCATCCCCGGATCCGCTATGAAACGGCGCCCTGAACAAGGGTTGCGGCAGTCTAGGTCGGGCGACGGGCGAGGTTCGACTCCTCGCCATGGCACTTATCAGCACTGCTCGCGCGTTGACCGGGGACCACCCACTTCAACTTGCGCAGCGGGATTCGGCCGGGTCGTCAACCCACCGTTGGTGGGGTGAGGGTGACGAGAGGACGGCGCCAAGACGTGGTCGAAGGTGCTGTCCGAGTTCGCGCAGGTCAACGTCTCGGTGGAGTGGGAGCGGGCTGACGTGGCGCCGGGTGTACTGGCAGGACGGCCCGACCCGAGAGGCGCGGCGGCCTCCATCCCTCAGTGAGCGCCTCGGGGGCGGCGCGGCGATCGCGCCGCGCCCTGGACGCCACCGACCCGGTTGCACCCGGCGGCCCGTCCATCCCCGAGGGGGTCGAAGGTCCCGAGTGGTGGGGGATTGCGACTGTTGTGTCCGTTATGGGGGTTCACATAGCGTAGCGGTGCGGCGGGAGGACACCGAAACGGCCGGGCGGACACCGACACCGACACCGACACCTCGAACCTGAACTTCCAGTCCGAGCAGAACAAGTCAGGTACGGATCGTTCCGATCGCCGCCCGCCCCGCCGGGGTGAGGTTGACGCGGTTACATGGGGCGGCTGCAGTTCGGGTCGGCTGTCCCGACATCGCCACCGACATCGCCACGGTGATCGTCGGTGCACTTGGTCTTTTTGGAGATGCCTCATGACGCCGACGTTCTCAGACTCAGGTTCTGTCATCCTCGCTGGAGCTCGAACCCCAATCGGGCGGTTCAAGGGCGCGTTGTCGCCGACCCCGGCCACCGAGTTGGGTGCGGTGGCCATCCGGGCCGCGCTGGAGCGCTCCCACATCCCGCCGGCATCGGTGGGTTACGTGATCATGGGACAGGTGGTGACCGCCGGCGCCGGGCAGAACCCCGCTCGGATCGCCGCCGCCGGTGCCGGCATACCGATGTCGGTGCCCGCGATCACCATCAACAAGGTCTGCCTGTCCGGGATCGACGCCATCGTCCTGGCCGATCAGCTCCTTCGCGCCGGGGACTACGACATCGTGGTGGCCGGCGGGATGGAATCCATGAGCCTGGCCCCGCATCTGCTGCCGTCCGGCTTCGGGTACGGCGACATCATGGTGCACGACAGCTTGGAGCGTGACGGCCTGTGGGACTACTTCACCAATCAATCAATGGGGGCACTCACCGACGTCACCAACGCGGCAGGGAGCGGTGCCAGCCGGGAGGAGCAGGACACTTTCGCCGCCGAGAGTCACCTGAAGGCGGGGAAGGCGTGGAAGGACGGCCTGTTCGATGACGAGGTGGTGCCAGTGACCATCCCGCAGCGCCGGGGCGATCCGCTGGTCGTGAGCAAGGACGAAGGAATCCGGGCCGACGCCAGCGCCGCATCCTTGGCGGGTCTGCGGCCATCGTTCCGGCCCGATGGAACGATCACAGCCGGATCCTCCTCGCCCCTGTCCGACGGCGCCGCGGCCGTGGTGATCACCAGCCAGCAGACCGCGCAGCGGCTCGGGCTGACCTGGCTCGCGCAGATCGGATCACACGCCTCCGTGGCCGGACCCGATTCCACGCTGCAACTGCAACCCGCCCGAGCCATCGCCGCGGCGTGCGCCAAGAGCGGGCTCGCACCGTCCGACCTGGACCTGCTGGAGATCAACGAGGCCTTCGCAGCGCTCGGTATCGTCAGCACCCGGCAACTCGGTGTGGACCCCGCCCGGGTCAACATCGACGGCGGCGCGATCGCCCTGGGCCACCCGCTCGGAATGTCCGGTGCACGGATCTGTCTGCACCTGGCCCTGGCACTGGCGCGGCGAGGCGGTGGAATCGGTGCCGCCGCCTTGTGCGGAGGCGGCGGGCAGGGCGAGGCGCTGCTGCTGCGCGTTCCCCTCCGGGACGTCCCCGCCCGAGAAAACCGCTGAACCCGTACCGATCCCACACAGCGAACACTTCGGTGCGCTGAGCGGGTGTCAGGTGTTGAGCGTCGTTGCTCCTGCCGATGTTGCCGTCACCGAGAATGAATGCAGATCGGTTTTGCGGGTTTGGTCGGCACGGTGACGCCGATCGTCGCGAAGTGACGGCGGGTCCGAGGCGACCTGTCCAGGGTTCGTCGGCACGGTGACGGGTCGGCTGAGCGCGCGCAAGGAGCATGAACGACGACAGGCTCTCGTCCAGGACGATGCGATGTTCCGTCGCTGGGGCTACCGCGACCGACGTCCGCCGCCGAGGCCGACGCGCCAAGGGATGCCAGCCAGCGCCGGCACGGTCAAGACGCCTCCCGCCGCTACGGGCGGTTGCGCCGGTCCTGACAATGCCGACCTCGCCCGACATGGCTACGCCCGCCGCCAAAGGAGAGACGAATCTCATGTAAGGGGCTCCGGCCTTGATCGGCCCGGGGTTCCAGGGGCTGCATGAGCATCCCGGCTGGTCCGGTGGAGTGGCGTTGAGCGTGCCTCTGAGGGAAAGGCGGCGTGGTGGTTGTCGTCGTCTGTGGCCTCGTTGCGCTGATTGCCACCGGTCCGCCGGAGGACTGCGGCGGGGCCGATCGCGGGTCCCGGTCGCGCCCGTCGGCGCCGTGGCCTGCTCTCCGCGCTGGCCGTTGCGCTCGCTTTCCTGGTGTCCTTGGCAATGCCTGGCGCCTCCAGCGCCGCCGATTCTGCCGGATGGGCCACCAGTTCCATCGCCGTCCCGTTTGACCGCGGCAACGAACCGCTCCGGGTAGCCGGCGAAACGCGCGAGGGGCCTGTTCCAGTCGATCACCGACTGGACGCACGCTCTGCGCGAGACCGGCAAGGCTCTTGAGGATGTCCTCATCCCATCGCCATTCGCTGTGATCGTTCGCGGCCATCGGATCCCACCGGGTTGGCCGGATCTGCCACTTGGTGATCGGGGTCAGGAATCGGGCGTTGAGGGTGCTGAACGACGTGTGTGATTCGGCAACGATGTGCCGAACGCCGGCCTCGTCCAACTCCGCGGCCAGCATCCGGCTATCCGCGCCGCGGCCGGCCTCGGTGAGAGTCCAACCCGTGACGTCGGCGAATCCGGCGCGCCGCACCCATCCGCGCGCCGCGTGGTCCAACAGCAGATCCTCGACCGTCACCGGGTCCAGGGAGAACCGCCGCGCCACCGAATCGGTGTCCGCCATGCCCCGGATGCGGGCGCCGTGCAGCACGAGGAGCTCCGACGAGGAAACGAACGCCATATCCGGGACGCTACCGTCGGGCAGCGGAGGTATCTCATGGCGGATATGACGAACCCTGACTCTGGTCCGACCGAGAATTCCACCGGCCTGGACGAAGGTACTCGGGCGCTGAAGGAGCGGATCTACGCGAGCTTCACCGGCCTGGCAATTCTGGCGGCCATCTACGCCAACGGTCACGCGACTGCACCCGAAGCCCTGCTGTCCGTTGCGGTCGGCGTGTTCGGAATCTCGGCTGCCGGCTTCCTCGCCGAGGTCGTTGCGCACCTGGTCGCCCATCAACGGATGCCCTCCCGTGCGGAGGTCCGCACGATGGGGCGGATCGCGCTGGGCGCCCTGGGATCGGCATCTCTCCCGATCCTCGTCCTCGCCCTCTCCTGGGCGGGACTCCTGTCGCTGGAGGCGGCGCTGTGGATCGGGATGGCGATCTACGCAGCCACGCTGGTGGTGGTGATGCTCGTCGCCGCCCACAACTCCGGGCTGCCGCCCCTTCAGCGACTCGTCTCGTCGGCGATGCTCGTCGGCCTGGCACTCCTGGTCGTGGCCGTCCTGCTGCTCGCTCACCTGCACTGACCCGGGCGGTGGGTCCGGCCGGAGATCCGTTGCAGCGCCGGGTGCGGCGCTCACAGGTGAAGCAGACACCGCTAGCAGCAGCGGGCGCCCGGGTTGGCCTCCATGGCGCTGTATCGCTCGCGCCAGTATTCCTTCTCGGTGGGGACGGCGCGGTCGGGGTGCTGACGGGCAAGGTGGTCGAGGTAGCGGGCGTAGGCGTTGTCGCCCATCACGGACGCGATCCACCATCGGACGCCGCGGGCCATTGTCAGCACGGCATCGACCATGCTTCTGGTTTCGGGGCCATCGGGTTCGAGCATCAGTGACCGCCGCCCGTTCCGGAGGGCACCGCGTCCAGCCCGGATTCCGCCCATTGCGCCGCGACCTTTTTCTCTGCAGGCGTGGTGAGGAAGCTGCTGGGCGCGAAGAAATGGGATGGGGTGTCGGGTTCTTCGGTGGTGGGCAGGCCGCCCGCCCGGACGGAGCGCACACAGACCACAACCGCGGCGATCACCACGATGATGACCAGGGAGGCGAAGATGATCGACAGGGTGCCCTGCACCAGGGTGTTCCGGACCACGGCGTCGATGGCCGCCGGGCTGGTCGCGGTGCCGAACTTCTGGGCACCTGCGGCCTGGGCGCCCGCAAACGCGTTGTGCTGGGCGAAGTATCCGATCGCAGGCACCGGAGAGAAGATCTTCTGGTAGGACGCGGTGAGCGTGACAATGAGGTCCCAGACCAGCGGGACGCCGGGGATCCAGGCCCACTTGTAGAGCTTTTTCTTGATCAACACGGTGAACACGACGGTCAGCGCGATGGCGGCGAGCAACTGGTTCGCGATACCGAACAACGGGAAGAGCGTGTTGATGCCGCCGAGGGGGTCGGTGACGCCCATGATCAGGATGGCGCCCCAGGCCAGCACCACCAGCAGCGAGCAGGTCCAGGCGCCGAACCGCCAGGAGGGATCGCGGAACTTGCGGGCGCCGGGGATGTTGCCGATCGAGTCGGACAGCATGAATCGCGCGACCCTGGTGCCGGCGTCGACGGTGGTGAGGATGAACAGCGCCTCGAACATGATCGCGAAGTGGTACCAGAAGGCCTTCAATCCCACTCCGCCGACGACCTCGCTGAGCACCTCGGACATACCGAACGCCAGGGTCGGCGCACCGCCGGTACGGGAGATGATCGACGCTTCACCGACATCGGAGGCGGCCTGAGTGAAGTAGTCCGGGGTGACCGGCGGACTGGACAGTCCCAACCCGTTGACGTAGGCGGCCGCGGTTTCCGCGGTTCCGCCGGTGAGGCCGATGGGGGCGTTGAGGCCGAAGTACAGGTGCTGGTCGAGGATGACCGCGGTGACCAGCGCCATGATCGCCACGAACGATTCGATGAGCATGCCGCCGTAGCCGATCATCCGGGTTTGGCTTTCCTTTTCGATCATTTTCGGGGTGGTCCCGGAGCAGATCAGCGCGTGGAACCCGGACAGCGCGCCACAGGCGATGGTGATGAACAGGAACGGGAACAGCGCTCCGGCGAAGGCCGGGCCGTTCCCGTCGATGGCGAACGAGGTGACCGCCGGCATCTGCACGACGGGCCGGGCGATCAGGATGCCGATCGCCAGCAGCATGATGGTGCCGACCTTCATGAAGGTCGACAGGTAGTCCCGGGGGGCCAGCAGCAGCCAGACCGGCAGCACGGACGCGGCGAAACCGTAGATGATCAGCGCCCACGCCAGGGTCACCTTGCCGAGGGTGAACCAGCTTTGCCCCCAATCGGTTTCGGCGACCCAGCCGCCGGAGATGATGGCCAGCAACAGCAGTGTCACGCCGATGGCGGAGACCTCCGACACCCGGCCGGGGCGCAGGTAGCGCAGGTACACGCCCATGAACAGGGCGATGGGGATGGTCATCAACAGCGAGAAGACAGCCCAGGGACTTTCGGCCAAGGCGTTCACCACGACCAGCGCCAACACGGCGATGATGATGATCATGATGACGAAAACGCCGATGAGTGCGGCGATGCCGCCGACCGTGCCGATTTCTTCCCTGGCCATCTGGCCGAGGCTGCGTCCCCGGCGGCGGGTGGACAGCCACAGCACCAGGTAGTCCTGCACACCGCCGGCCAGCACCACCCCGATGATGATCCACATGGTGCCCGGCAGGTACCCCATCTGCGCGGCCAGCACCGGTCCGACCAACGGACCCGCCCCGGCGATCGCGGCGAAGTGATGCCCGAACAGCACCCTGCGGTCGGTCGCGTCGAAATCCTTGCCGTTGCCGTGTGCCTCGGCGGGCGTCGCGCGTTCATCGCGAGGTTTGACGATCTTGTACTGGATCAGCCGGGCGTAGAAACGGAACGCGATGATGTACGTGCACACCGCAGCCAGCACGAACCAGACCGAGTTGACCTCCTCCCCCCGGATGATGGCGACCATGGTCCACGCGAACCCGCCGAGCAGGGCGATGACCAGGTAGGTGACCCGGGCGGTCGGGGTCATCGGGACGCGTTGCCGGATCGCGACCGGGGGTTGCTCGGGGTCGGTCCGTACGAGTTCGGTGTCGGTCGTCATTGATCACTCTCGACTCGTGATGGCGGTATATTCCGCAGTTCCAGGATGCTCGGGACACGGGTGATCCCGGGATTCTCTGGGCGGCAGGAAAGGTTCCTCATTGCAGCGGTAGGCAAACGGCGGCATTGGCCCCAGCGGCTGTTGGTCAGCATCGCTGACACAACTCTGACCACCTGAAGATGTCAAGCGCGGAGCGGGCTGACGCCCGGGCCAGCTGATCGACGATGACGGTGGATCCCGCTGTTCGGCCGAAACGTCCCGACCAACTACCGTGAGGGAGCCGTACCAGCGCAACCAGCGTTTGAGTGCCGATCCTGCTCCAGGGTCTGCTCACGGACGTTCGGGATGGACGTGACCGGAGAAATGCCGGCGAAGGCCGATCCGCGCTTGCCAAGCACCGGTCCCGGTTGTCGACGGCACGTGATGACGGCTCCCGAGGGGAGGTGGCGATGGCAGGCCCGCTGCTCGAGACCAAGTTCCACGTGCCCCGGCGGGGACGCGGTCTGGTCGCACGTCCTCGACTTGCTGAGCGGCTGAGCCGCGGAGCCGATTCGGCGCTGACGCTGGTGTCAGCTCCAGCCGGGTTCGGAAAGACCACGCTGCTGGCGGAGTGGCTCGCGGTTGTTGCGTCCGAGGGTCGGACCGTGGCGTGGCTGTCGATCGACCAGCGCGACAACGAACCCGGGGTGTTCTGGACGTACCTGGTGGCCGCGCTGAAGACGGTAGCGCCCGGGGTCGGGGCAGAAGCGCTCACACTCCTGCAATCGCCCCAGTCGCCGATCGAAGGCGTGCTCGCCGCCCTGCTGAACGACATCGACGCGATCTCGAACGATGTCGTGCTGGTGCTCGACGATTACCACCTCATCGATTCACGACCCGTGCAGGAGGGAATCGCCTTCCTGCTGGAGCACCTACCCCCCCAGATCCATGTGGTGATCGTAGGCCGCGCCGACCCCACACTGCCGCTGGCGCGGTTGCGGTCGCGAGGCGAACTCGTCGAGATCCGTTCCGCTGACCTGCGTTTCACCTCCGACGAGGCAGCGAGGTACCTGAATGAGGTCATGGGACTCGCCCTGACCGCACAGGACGTCGCGGCCTTGGAGGGGCGCACCGAAGGGTGGATCGCGGCGCTCCAATTGGCGGCGCTCTCGATGCAGGGGCGAGACGATATCGCCGGCTTCATCGCCGGCTTCGCCGGTGACGACCGCTACATCGTCGACTATCTCGTCGAGGAAGTTCTGCAGCGCCAGCCCGACGATGTCCGCCAATTCCTGCTGCAGACGTCCATCCTGGACCGGCTCACCGGCCCGCTCTGCGATGCCGTCACCGGTCAGGACGGCGGCAGGGCGAGGTTGGTGGCGCTGGAGCGAGAAAACCTGTTCCTTGTTCCGCTTGACGACCGCCGCCGTTGGTATCGCTACCACCAGCTCTTCAAGGATGTACTCCAGGCGCACCTGCGGGACGAGAAGCCAGACGACGGTGCAGGCCTGCACTGGCGCGCGAGCCTGTGGTACGAGCAGAACGGCGAGCCCGCGGAGGCGGTCCGTCACGCGCTGGCCGCAGAGGATTTCGAGCGAGCGGCGGACCTCGTCGAGCTGCAGATTCCGGCGATGGCGAGGAGCAGGCAGGAGGCTACGGTCCGCCGCTGGTTCGCGGCACTTCCCGAGGACGTCATCCGAGTCCGGCCGGTGCTCAGCGTCGGGTTTGCCGGGGTGTTGCTCGCGGTCGGCGAGCTCGAGGGAGTCCAGGCTCGCCTGCGGGACGCTGAGCGGTGGCTGGACACGGCTGGTACCGGTCATGGATCCCCCCTGAACGAAGCAGGGGAGGCCCCAAGGGCCGAGATGGTTGTCGTGGACGACGAGCAATTTCGCCGCCTCCCGGTGATGGTCGAGCTGTACCGGGCCGCACTGGCTCTGGCTCGGGGTGACGTTCTTGCCGCCGTGACGCACGCCCAGCGGGCCTTCGATCTTTCCGCTGAGGACGAACACCTGACTCGTGCCGCGGCAGCGGGGTTGTCGGGACTGGCGTACTGGACGAGCGGGGATCTCGAGGCCGGACACTCAGCCTATTCCGAATGCATGACGGGGCTTTACGGCGCCGGGTACGTCTCCGACACCTTCGGGTGTGCGATCGCATTGGCAGACATTCGGCTGGCGCAAGGTCGTCCGGGCGAGGCTCTGCACACCTACGAGCAGGCGTTGCGACATGCCGCCGAGCAGGGTGGGCCGATTCTGCGGGGAACGGCGGACATGTACGTGGGGATGAGCGAGGTCCTCCGCGAACGCGACGACTTGCCCGCCGCCACAGACCATTTGCTGCGATGCCAGGAGCTGGGTGACGACCGCGGGTTGCCGCAGAACCCGTATCGCTGGCGGGTCGCGATGGCCCGGATAGTCCAGGCCAGAGGAGATCTGGACGCTGCAATCGACCTGCTCGACGAGGCGGAGCGGCTGTATGTGAGCGACTTCTTCCCGAACGTCCGGCCGGTTCCGGCGCTCCGGGCAAGGGTGTTCCTCGCACAGGGGAACAGGGGGGACGCGCTCGGCTGGGCCCGTGAGCGAGGCCTGTCCGCCGAGGACGAGGTCAGCTACCTCCACGAGTTCGAGCACATCACCCTCGCCAGGGTGCTGCTGGCCACGTACACGGCCGATCGTGACGAGCATGTTATCGACGAAGCGACCCGATTTCTGGACCGTCTGCTGCTAGCCGCGGAGGCTGGGGGGAGGACGGGGAGCGTCATCGAAATTCTTGTGGTGCAGACGCTTGCCGCACAGGCGAGGGGCGATATCCCCGCAGCCCTTGCATCACTCCGACGCGCGCTGACCCTGTCCGAGCCGGGGGGCTACGTTCGAATCTATGTCGACGAAGGCCCGTCGATGGCCTCCCTGCTCAAAGCGTCCGCGAAACAGGGCGCTGCGTCGGGCTACGTCCGTCAACTCCTGGCAGCCCTGAACAGGTCCGCGGAGCAAACCGCCACCGGCACGGCCCCCGGCGCGGGCTTGATCGAGCCCCTGAGCGCGCGCGAACTGGACGTGCTCCGGCTGCTCGCTACCGACCTGGACGGCCCCGACATCGCCCGCGAGCTGATCGTGTCCCTGAACACGGTGCGGACGCACACCAAGCACATCTACGAAAAGCTCGGCGTGAACAACCGTCGGGCGGCGGTCCGCCGGGCTCGGGAGTTGGAGCTGATGTCCTCGGCCCGCGACGGCCATCGAATCGGGCCCAGAGGCTGACCCGGACGTCTGCCGGTACTTGCATCGCCCGTGACGGCGCGCGACGGCGGCCAGGTCGCCACACAGATCACCACATCAATCACCACATGTGGTGATGCTCGCTCATCACCTCCGCTTCTACCTTTCTCCTCATACCGCCGAACGACCGCCCGCGGCGGAGATCCCGCCAGGCGAGCACATGAAAGGGGAGCGCAGATGAGCGAGAAATCCACCGTCGACGAGGCCGGGCGGTACGAAATTCGCCTCAAGGGGCACCTCGATTCTCGATGGGCCGAATGGTTCGACGGGCTCGGCCTCACCAACGACAAGGACGGCACGACCGTCATTCACGGGTTTGTCCTCGACCAGGCGGCGCTGCACGGCCTGCTCCGGAAGGTGCGCGACGTAGGCCTGCCGTTGATCTCGGTCACCCGGGTCGAACCCGGCCATCCCGCTACAGCCACAGCGATGCCCACCGATTCACCAATCCAGCAAAGGAGAACGACATGACGACCACCGCACCCACCAGGAAAACCGCCGCACCGAAACGAGTTCCGATGACCTCGCTGCGGAAGACCTCGCTGACCGCAGGCGTGCTCTATCTGATCACCTTCGTCTCGATCCCGACCCTCTCCCTGTACAGCCCGGTGAAGGAAGCGAACTACATCGTCGGCTCCGGCGCAGACACGCAGGTCCTCGTCAGCGGCCTCCTGGAAATCATCGTGGCCCTGGCCGGCATCGGCACCGCCGTCACGCTCTACCCCGTACTCAAGAGGCAGAACCAAGGAGTCGCGCTGGGATTCGTCTCCATCCGGACGCTCGAAGCCGCCACCATCTTCGCCGGCGTCGTGAGCCTGCTCTCGATCGTGACCCTGCGACAGGCCGGCGCCGGACCGAATGCACTGGTCACCGGTCAGGTGCTGAACGCCCAGTACCACTGGACGTTCCTCCTGGGACAAGCACTCCTGCCGGGGATCAACGCGTTGCTGCTGGGCTCCCTGATGTACAAGTCCCGCCTCGTCCCCCGGGTTCTCCCCCTGATCGGCCTCATCGGGGCGCCCATCATCTTTGCCTCCGTTCTCGCGAAGTACTTCGGTGTCTACGACGAGCTGTCCGTGTGGTCGCTGCTCGGCGCACTCCCGATCGCCGTGTGGGAGTTCTCGCTCGGCGTCTACCTGACCGTCAAGGGTTTCAAGCCCTGCCGCATCACCGCGGAAATCACGGCCGAAGAGACCGCTGAAGTGAGCGCAGTCGGCACCCGGCCCACCCAGCAGGGTGCCACCGCCTGACCCGCGACGCGGCGGCCGAGCCCACCACGGGCTCGGCCGCCGTCGGGTTCCGCCCCTCAAAATGACCCCTGAAGTCAACTCGCTGTGAAAGGCACTTCCGATGATTGAAGTAGAGAATCTCAGCAAGCGATACGGCGACAAGCTCGCTGTCGACGGCCTGAACTTCGTGGTTCAACCGGGGATCGTCACCGGGTTCCTCGGCCCGAACGGTGCAGGGAAATCGACCACCATGCGGATGATCGCCGGACTCGACGCGCCGACCACCGGCCGGGTGGTCGTCAACGGCGGTGACTACCGGTCCGCCGCCGCGCCGATGGCCGAGCTCGGGGTGCTGCTGGAGGCCAGGGCGGTGCACACCGGCCGATCAGCACGCAATCACCTGCTCTCGCTGGCCCAGAGCAACGGGATCAGCCGGCGACGGGTGGACGAGGTGATCGACATCGTCGGCCTGCGGCAGGTCGCGGGAAAGATGGTCGGCGGATTCTCCCTCGGAATGGGTCAACGGTTGGGCCTGGCGTCGGCGTTGCTGGGCAACCCGCAGACGGTGATCCTGGACGAGCCGGTCAACGGCCTTGACCCCGAGGGGGTCCGATGGATCCGGACCACGCTCAAGGAGTTGGCCGACGATGGCCACACGGTCTTCGTGTCGTCCCACCTGATGAGTGAAATGGCCCAGACTGCCACGCGTCTGGTCGTGGTCGGTCGCGGTCGGCTGATCGCCGACACCACGGTCGACGAATTCGTCGCCCGTGCCTCGAATCATTCCGTCACCGTCCGGACACCGGAATCGGAACGGTTGCGTGAGCTTCTGCTCGCCACCGTTGGCACCATCGATTCGGGCGTCAGCGTCGCCCTTGAGCGGCCCGACGTACTGCGGGTCGACGGTCTCACCGCCGAACACATCGGCACCATCGCCTGGCAGGCCCACCTGCCGATCTTCGAACTCGCCGTGCAGCAGGCCTCCCTGGAAGAAGCGTTCATGACCTTGACCAGCGACTCCGTCGAATACCGCACCTCTGATATTGCCGGCACCCAGAACATCGACACCGGGGCGGTGGCGGCATGACAACGACGCAGACCACGCAGGCCACCAAACCGGCGTCGACGATGTTCGGCCGTGGCACTGGGATGCGGGTGACGCAGTCGCGGGTCGTGGTGTCCGAGTGGACGAAGTTCCGTTCGGTGCGGTCCACCGTCTATACCTTGCTGGCCGCCGTTGTCTTCATGGTCGGGCTCGGCGCCCTGTTCTCGGCCATCACCGCCGGCCAGCCGGGCGGCTTGGAGCCCGGTCAATCCGCTGTGTCGACGTCGCTGAGCGGCACAATTTTCGCCCAGTTGGCCATCGGAGTGCTGGGCGTGCTGCTGATCAGCGGTGAATACAGCACCGGAATGATCCGCTCCTCACTGACCGTCGTGCCCCGCCGCCTGCCGATGTTGTGGGGCAAACTCGCGGTGTTCACCGGTGTGGTGTTCCTGACCATGCTGATCGCCAGTCTTGCGGCGTTCTTCGTGGGCCAGTTGCTGTTCAGCGGGCAGCACCTGGACGCCTCGCTGTCCGACCCGGGTGTGTTGCGGTCGGTGGTCGGCTCCGCGCTGTACCTGACCGTTGCGGGCGTGACGGCGCTGGCGTTGGGTGCGCTGCTGCGGAACACCGCGGCCGCGATCACCACCTTCGTCGCGGTGTTCTTCGTGATCCCCCCGTTGACGCTCCTTCTGCCCGCCTCACTGACGGACCAGTTCGTGCAGTACCTGCCGTCCAATGCCGGCACCGGCATCATGGGCGCCGGCTTCGGCGTGGCACACCCGTTGGCGCCGTGGACCGGGTTTGCGGTGCTGTGCGGCTACGCGGTGGTCCTGATCGGATTCGCGGCCTGGCGGCTGCGCCGCGCCGACGCCTGACCCACGACGGGCCGACGGTCTCGATGCCGATCGTGCCGATCGCGACTACTCATCGGACACGCTTGACCGGCAGGATGGCGAGACCTCCGATGATGGCGCACACGCCGGCGAACGCGTAGAGCACGCCGTAGCTGCCGCCGCCGATCACCAGGATCACCGGCGCGATCGCCGGCGCGACGGAATAGGGAAGCGCGCCGGCGATGTTCAACACCCCGAGATCCTTTGCCGCGTTGGCTTTGTCGGGCAGCACATCGGCAACGAGCGCCAGGTCAACGGCCATGTATACGCCGAAGCCGAGGCCACCGATCGCCATGCCGACCAGGAATCCGTTGAAGTTGCTGGCGATGGCTATCACGAACATCGCAAGGCCGTACACGATCGAGGCGGTGAGAACGAAGATCTTCCGTCGACCGGTCCGGTCGGAGAGCTTGCCGCCGATCAGCGAAGCGCCGACGATGAGGACCGACTGGACCAGCGTGCCGAGGAAGATCTGTTGCGGCACATCGGCCTCGGCGCTGCCGATCTTGTCCAGCAGGTAGTAGGCCTGGTAGGTGGTCAGCAGTGCGTAGGCCATGACGAACATGAAGCGGCTGGCGAAAGCCCAGGCGAAATCCGGGCTTTTCCGCGGATTCACATAGAACGTGCCCGCGAATTCCCGGAGTGACCACGCCGGCTTGTCCGCCTTGGCCAGTCGGCGGTCATTCAGCGTCACCGCGAAGAGCAGGACGAAGAACCCGCCGATTGCGCACGGGACGAGGAACATGCCGATCGCATTGCCGGTGAACAGCTGGACCAGGAAAGTGCCGCTCACCGAAGCGATGGGCAGGCAGACACCGAGGACGCCCGCGACCGTGCCGCGTTGGACCTCCGGGACCTGGTCCGGGAGCACGGCGACCAGTGCCGCGAGCACAGCGTTGAAGAACAGCTGGGCGATGCACCATCCGGCCAGCACAACCGGGACGCTGGGTGCCAGCGCGACAACGAGGATGCCGAGGGAGCCGCCCAGCAGGCCGATGACCATCCAGGGCCGTCGCATCCCCAGCGGCGACGACGTGCGATCGCTCATCCTGCCGAAGAACGGATTGCCGACCAGTGACAGCAGGGCGCCGGTCCCGGTGACCAGGGCCAAGTTGGTCGGGGCCCGTTCGATCCCGACCAGCGAGTTGATCTTCAAGGCCAGCGTGACCAGCAAGGGTGCGAGGAACAACAGGCAGGTGCCCATGTACGCCAGCACGTACAGCGAGATGAACCCCCAGCCGACCCGGCGCACCGCGGGTGGGGTGGTCTGCGGCGCAGCCCCGCCCTCAGCCCGATAGTCAACGCCCTCCGACCCGACGGTGGCAGCCAGTTGGGGGTGGGCAGCGGGGGTGCACTCCGCGGAAGGAAAAAAGTCGGGCATATGCGCTCTCCTCACGGCGGTAGGGAGTCAGCGACCGAGGCACTACGCGCGTTGCTTGCAGCGGTGGCCAGCATATGGGGTTTTGCCCGGATCGAGGAGACGGCGGCGGCTGCGTTTTAACGGGCGCTGAACACCACCGATCGCGACAGGTGACCGGGATCGACGGATCGTGGCCGGATGCCGGGCTTCAGCTCTCGGCGTGCGGTGGCGGGTGGGTCGCGCCGACGTCGTGCAGCAGGGCATGGATCTGCTCGCTGGCGATGCTCCACCGGCGCTCCCGGCCGACCCGCTCGGATCGGACAATGCCACGGATCCGCAGCGCACCGAGGGCATGTGAGGTGGCGTTGGCGGTCATCTGAACCGTTTCGGCCAGATCGCCGACGTTGATCCCAGGGCAGTAGTGCACGGCCAGCAGGATCCGCAGCCGGTTGGTGTCGGCCATGGCCTGGAAGATCTCAGCCCACCGGTCGACGACGGCCGGGTCGGTGTTGGTGCCCACGATGGACAATCCGAGTCCGCGGTCGTGACGAAGCACGTCCGTGACGCCGGGACCCAGCTCCTGATGACCGCCGGTTGCCGTCATCGTCTCAGTCTGACAGCAGCGACGGCCGGTCATCGGCACCACACCAGGGCAAGCTGCTGTACCGAAATTCATCGGCTCGTCTGAGCCGATGACCAACCATCGGGGATACGATCTCGGCGGTCGACTCTCGGAGATCGCCGCTGCGCGCGACCGGGAAAGGGGCGCTGCACATGTCCGGAGCGAACTCACCGTCCACCACCGTTGCAGCTGCGCGGGCACATCCCCGCTCGCGGCTGGGACCACCCGGTGGGTGGAAACGGATCGCCGGCGCGCTGTCGGTGGTGTTGCTGTTGACGGCCGTGTCGTTCGGCCTGCTGTTCGCTGTCGTCGTTCCTGGTCATCACGAGATCAACGGACAGATCTTCGGGATCGGCCTGGCGATCACCGCCTACCTGCTCGGGGTCCGGCACGCGTTCGACGCCGACCACATCGCCGCCATCGACAACACCACCCGAAAACTTGTCGCGGACGGCCAGCGGCCGGTCACCGTGGGACTGTTCTTCTCCCTCGGGCATTCGACGGTGGTTTTCGTCATGGCATTCCTGGTCGCGATCGGCGCGAAGTTCGTCACCGCCCTGGTGTCGGACGACTCCGATGTCCACCAGACCCTCGGGGTCATCGGCACGTCGATCTCAGGGTTCTTCCTGGTCATCATCGGGTTGATCAACCTCGCCGCGCTGATGAGCATCTATCGGGTGTGGCGGGATGCGCAGACCGGCGGCTATGACGAGGACGCCCTCGAGGACGCGCTGAATTCCCGCGGCGCGTTCGCCCGGCTGCTGCGGCCGGCCATGAAGGCGATCAAACGGCCGGGACAGATGTATCCCCTTGGGTTCCTTTTCGGCCTGGGGTTCGACACTGCCACGGAGATTTCGCTTCTCGTGCTCGCGGGCGCCGGCGCCGCGACCGGGTTGCCCTGGTACGCGGTGATGGTGCTGCCACTGCTGTTCGCCTCGGGGATGAGCCTGTTCGACACCCTGGACGGGGCGTTCATGCAGGCCGCCTATCAGTGGGCGTTCATCCGCCCGGTCCGCAAGGTCTACTACAACCTCACCACCACCGGCCTTTCGGTGGCCGTTGCGCTGATCATCGGCGGCATCGAACTGATCAGCGTGTTGCACGACAAGGCGGACCTCACCGACCCCGTCACCACTTGGATCGCCGAGATCACGCTGGATGACATCGGCTACCTCATCGTCGCGCTGTTCGTGCTGGTCTGGGCCGGCTCGTTCACCTACTGGCGATTCAGCAACGTCGAACAACGATGGACCGCAAAGCTTGCCGACGGTGGCGCGTCCGACCGCTGAGCAACAGAGGCGCGAGGCCCGCGGGTATTCGTGATGGATCGGGACTGACTTCAGCGGGTCAGACCCAGGTCGCTGCCGGGAGCCGTTTCGGATGTCGGTGCGGTTGTCCACGCTGCGGGGTCGTCGCATCTGGGCTTGACCTTGCCCCTGGGTCAAGGTTGGAGGATGGCGGGATGAACGCGCTGGACCAAGGGTGGCGAGTCGCTCCGAGGCCGCCGTGCGACCCGTGGCGTCGCGTGCAACGACAAGCTGGAAGGTAACTGAGATGTCAGATGACGAGCTGGTGGGGTTGAGTCGCACCCGTGAGCGATCTGCTGGTGGCGCACTCGAGGCTGTTTCGGCTTACCTTCGCGGGCAGGCCGCCGCCTATTGCGACTCGAACGATGTGCCCGGTTATCTTGCCGGCGTCTATCACGACGGCCAGGTCGTCGTGGCTCATGGCGTGGCGAACGTCGTCACCGGCGCGCCGATGCTCGACGACACCGGATTTCTTTTCGGATCCATCACAAAGGCCCTGACCACGACCCTCGTTCTGCAACAGGTCGAACGCGGTCTTGTCGATCTCGAGGAACCAGTCATCACGTACTTGCCGGAGTTTCAACTGTCGACCCCCTCAGCGGCCGAGAAGATCCGCGTCCGGCATCTCCTCACGCATACGGACGGGATCGATGCGGACTTGTTCTTCCCTGACGCCAAGGGGCGGGGTGCTCTGAAGGTCTTCCTGGAGGGGCTCGGGCGGTACTGCGGGGCGCTCTTCGAGCCCGACGAATACATCAGCTACTCCAACGGCGGGATGATCGTGGCGGGCCGCGTACTGGAGGTAGTGACGGGCGCGTCGTACCACGACCTGCTCAAGCGTGACGTGTACGCAACTGTTGGCATGGATGACTCATCCACCTCTGCCGAGGAAGCCATCCTTCGGAGCACCGCCGTTGGCCATTTCCCCGATCCGGTGACCAACGGCGCCCGGCGCACCGACATGTTCATGCTGCCGGACTCCTGGGCGCCCGCTGGTGCTACGCCGATCGGCCCTATCCGTGATCTGCTCGCCTTCGGGCGGACCCAGCTCGCCGACGGCGTATCGCCGTCGGGGACCCGCGTGCTATCGCGGGAGTCAACCGCACGCATGCAGTCGGTGTCCTATGACATGGGAGTCCCCAACGTTCCACCTTTCGGGCTCGGATGGGTGCTCATGCCATTCGGGACAACAACCGTGCTGTGCATGTCAGGATCATCGCCCGGTGGGGTGGCCGTGCTGGCGGTCGTCCCCGAACACGATCTTGTCTTTACAGCGTTTGGCAATGATCCACGGGCGATGGCGCTGCATGAGCAGATGCTGCTCTGGCTACTACGTCACCACCTCGACGTCGAGATTCCGGACCTCATCACGGACACGTCCCCGGTCAACGACCTGACTTCGTACGTGGGCACCTATCGATCCAATCAACTTCGCGTCGACGTCAGTGCCGTGGACGGCCAGCTGGAGGAGAAGCTGACCTACGAACCGCTGGACGACGTGCAGGAGCGGATCTTCACCGGGTTCTCGGGTGGCATGATCGCATTCCCGGCGCGGCGTTGTGTCCCACTTCGCGACGGACTCTTCGCGCCGGCCGGGTTGCCGCTGGACGCATTCAACGGATATTCCCGGCAGATGCTGGTTTCCTACCACGGTCTGAACGACGGAAAGGCGAACTATCGATGTGCCGGGGGCCGCATGACTCGGCGCGAGCACGCCGGTTGAACAACCTGCATCCGGAATCCGTTGGGCCGCGGTGCCACTGAGGGATGAAAGTCCGGGCGGGCCGATCGAAAGGTGGACCGACACGTGATCACCATCGGTCAGCTGGCCGGTTACGCGGGCGTGACGATCAAGACCGTCCGGCATTATCACCAGCGCGGCCTGCTGGCCGAGCCGCCGCGCGACGCGTCGGGGTACCGCCGGTACACCGCGCAGAACGCCATCGACCTGCTCAAGATCAGGACGCTGGCCGAGGCGGGTGTGCCGCTGGCCCGGATCAAGCGGGTGCTGACCGCCGAGCCCGACGAGTTCGCGGCGGCGATCGCCGAGATCGACCACGACTTGCAGCGACGAGCCGAAGAGCTCGTGCGTACCCGCCAGCGGATCGCCCAACTTCGCGGCGGCGACCGGCTTTTCGTCTCTGCGGATGTCGCCGACTTTCTCGACCGGCTGCATCTGCTGGGCGTCAGTCGACGCACCGTCGACATGGAACGCGACCTGTGGATCCTGATCCAGTCGGTCTCGCCGCGGCAGGCGGCAGTCTGGATCGCCGACAAACGCGACGCGATGGACGATCCCGAGTTCCGCGCCATCTACCTCGACTACGACGCGGCGTTCGACTGGCCCCCGGACGACTCCCGCCTGCCTGATGTGGCCGACCGCACGCAGCGGTGGCTCGCGAAGCAGCAGCACCTCGCGAAGCAGCACAGTGGATCCGAAGAGCCGGCACGGTCGAGCCCGGACCCGATCGTCGCCGAGCTGGCCTCCACGGCGGCCGCATCCTCGCCGGCCTGGGACCGAGTCACCGAGATCGGTCGGCACCGCAGCGGCGACGGGGCGACCTCCTGACCGCGGCCCCCGAGGGCGTGCGCTCGCGCGGTGCGTAAGAACGCTGCGTCACCGACTGCGAGACAACGGATCTGCTATGGCCGCGCGGCGAGCACGTTCTGGCCTGGAAACTCCTGCGGGCCAACGTTATGCTGCGATGCCGGGACGCTCGGGCGTCACTTCCAGACGGACGGAGGCAGTGCATGGGCACCATCACGACGACAGATGGCACTGAAATCTTCTACAAGGACTGGGGCTCAGGTCAGCCGATCGTCTTCAGCCACGGCTGGCCGCTGTCGAGCGACGATTGGGATACCCAACTGCTGTTCTTCCTGCAGCAGGGATTCCGGGTCATCGCCCACGACAGGCGAGGGCATGGACGGTCCACGCAGACCAGCGACGGTCACGACATGGACCACTATGCGGACGACCTGGCGGCGCTCACTGCGTATCTCGATCTCTCCGACGCCGTCCACGTCGGGCACTCCACCGGCGGCGGCGAGGTCGTGCACTACATCGCCCGACACGGCGAGAGCCGCGTCGCGAAAGCGGTCTTGATCAGTGCTGTCCCGCCGCTGATGGTGCAGACCGACGCCAACCCCGGCGGCCTGCCCAAGAGCGTGTTCGACGATCTGCAGGCGCAGCTGGCCGCCAACCGGTCCGAGTTCTACCGGGCCCTCCCGTCGGGACCGTTCTACGGCTTCAACCGGCCCGGCGTGGAATCCTCGGAAGCGATCATCGAGAACTGGTGGCGCCAGGGAATGATGGGCGGAGCAAAGGCGCACTACGACGGCATCGTTGCCTTCTCCCAGACCGATTTCACCGACGATCTCAAGAAGATCACCGTTCCCGTCCTGGTGATGCACGGCGACGACGACCAGATCGTCCCCTACGCCGACTCCGGACCGCTGTCGGCGAAGCTGGTGCAGAACGGAACCTTGAAGACGTATTCAGGATTCCCGCACGGCATGCCGACCACCCAGGCCGAGACGATCAACGCCGACCTGTTGGCTTTCATCCAGTCCTGATCGCCTGGCAGGCGCGACGTTTGCATCCTTCGGTCGGACGCGACACCAGCCGGTCGTGGAGTCGTGCTCAGTGATCTCGGTAGTACCACCCGCTGTCGCTAAGGCGGCTTGGGGTTCTCACCGTAGGTGATCTTGCCCTCGAACCGCCCGCGGACGAGAGCAGTTGCCGTGGCGAGGAAGTCATTCACCCGTGCGCTCGCATCGGCGACCAACTCGGGCAGGCGCTGTGGTTGGGTGGTGAGCAGCTCGACACGCTCGTTCAGGGTGTCGCCGGGCAGGAAATCCGCGGCCCATCAGGCTCAGCTCCGCGCCCGTGACGAACAAGATTTCACCACCGTGCCGCCGGAGCCGCTCCGCCCGGCCGCGCCGACCTCGGCTCGAGATCGGTCGCGCCGCCCTTTCGAGCCACAACGGCGCGGTCAGCTGACGGCTGCGCCGAACCACCTGGGCAGCGCTCTGAGCAGATCTTGCTGATCTTCACCGACCCACGCCACGTGGCCGTCCGGCCGCAACAGCGCCGCGGGCAGGTCCAGTTCCGCAGCGTCGTCTACGACGTCGACGATGTGGTCGATCCGATCTGCCCAGCCCGCCACCGAGAGCCGGCCGGTCTGGTCGAGCAACAGCCCGCGGCCGCCGTGCATCAGCCCGTAGAGGCGACCCCGCTTGAGCCCCACGTCCCGCATCCGCCGGCCGAGCAGTTCATGTCCCTCGCCGAAGTCGTAGCGGACCCCGATCGCAGTGATCTTCTCGACCAGGTAACGGTTCACCTCCTGGAAGTCCAACAGTTCCGACACCAGCCGGCGCACGGCCTGGGCACCGGGCTCGAGGGACAGCAGCTCCATCTGCGCGCGGGTGTTGTCCAGCACGTCGGCGGCCACCGGGCGCCGTTCGGTGTGGTAGCTGTCCAGCAGCCCCACGGGTGCCCAGCCGTCGACCTCGGCGGCCAGTTTCCAGCCCAGGTTGAACGCGTCCTGGATGCCGAGGTTGAGCCCCTGCCCGCCGGTCGGCGGGTGGATGTGCGCCGCGTCACCGGCCAGCAGCACCCGGCCGACCCGGTAACGCTCGGCCAGCCGGGTGGCATCGCCGAAGCGGGAGAGCCAGCGCGGTGAGTGCACGCCGAAGTCGGTGCCGGCGACCACCCGCAGCTGCCCTTTGACCTCCTCGAGGGTCGGCGGGGCCGTGCGGTCCTCGGCCACCCCGTCGGCGGGCACGACAACGCGGTACAACCCGTCCGCCAGGGGCATGACGCCGAAACGCTTCTGGGTCTTGCGGACCTCGGTCACCACGGCGTCGAGCGTCTCCTGCGGGACGGCCACCTCAACTTCGCCCAGCAGCGTCTCCACTCGGCTGGGCTCGCCGGGGAAACCGATGCCGAGCAGCTTGCGCACCGTGCTGCGGCCGCCGTCGCAGCCCACGAGGTACCGCGCGCGCAACCGCGCGCCGTCGGCCAGCTCGACGCTCACCCCGTGATCGCCCTGGCTCAGCCCGACCAGTTCGCAGCCGCGCCGGATCTCGACGCCGAGTTCGGTGGCGTGCTCGGTCAGCAGCCGCTCGGTGGTGGTCTGCGGGATGCCCAGGACGTACGGATGCGCGGTGTCCAGTCGGTCAGGCGCCGGCTTGACGATGCCGGCGAAGAAGCCGCCGACCGGGTACTGCTGGCCGAGCGCGAGGAACCGCTCCAGCAGACCGCGCTGGTCCATCACCTCGATGCTGCGCGCGTGCAGGCCCAGCGCTCTGACAACCCTGGTCGGCTCCACTTCCTTCTCCAGCACCAGCGCGTGCACGCCGTGCAACCGCAACTCGCCGGCCAGCATCAAGCCGGTCGGTCCACCGCCGGCAACGATCACGTCAATCACGAAAACCCCATTCGACAAGGTTGCGTCGCGAATCCCCGATTTCCGCAGGTTCTGGCTTCGGCCGGAGATTCTGCAGTACGACCCGGGTCTCGCCCCTTCCTCAGCCTCACCTGCTCGATCATCTGCCCACGAACACTGCGCAGCAGAAGAACGAGACGATCTCTTCTCGTCTGGGCGTCGACAGCTGTGCAGATCGCCCCGGACAATGCCATCTCATGCTCGGCTGGACGGGCCAACTCGCGCCAGCGGCAAACTGGGCGTTCGACAAGGAGAAGTCATGGCAACCTTCACCCGGTCAGACGACCTGCAGGGAGCGGAGTTCGTCGAAGCGGACCTGCGCTGCGCCCGGTTCGTCAGGGCTGACCTATCCGGCGTCGTGATGCGCGGCGTCGAGGTGCAGGGTGCGGACATCGACGCGCCGTGGCTCTTCGACGGCGAGGGCTTCTTGCGCGTCAACGGCGTCGACGTGATCCCACTCGTCGAGGCCGAACTCAACCGCCGGTTTCCCGGCCGCGCCGACCGGCGCGCCGGAGATCCGGATGGCCTGCGCACGGCCTGGGCCACGCTCGAGCGCACCTGGGCGGCCACCCTCGAGCGCGTCGCGGCGATGCCGGCTGGCACCGTCGACGTTTCGGTCGACGGCGAGTGGTCGTTCGCGCAGACGCTGCGGCACCTGGTACTTGCCACCGACGCGTGGCTGGGCCGATCGATCCTGGAGATCGAACAGCCATTCCACCCCATCGGTCAAGCGGACGCCGGTTTCGGGACCGACGGTCGCGACATGTCGATCTTCACGACGGTCACACCGTTGTACGCGGAGGTGCTCGAGGTCCGGGCGGGTCGCGTCGCGACGGTGCGCGACTTCCTCGCCACCGTCACGTCGGAGGTGCTGGCCGCGACGCGAAAGAATCCCCACGCCCCCGAATACCAGGAGACTGTCCTCTCTTGCCTGCACGTGATCCTCGAGGAGGAGTGGGAGCACCACCGCTACGCCGTCCGCGACCTCGATGCGATCGAGGCGGAGTCCGGCGCATGAGAAGGTGGCCTCAGCTCGCCGTCAGTCAGCTCGCCGTCAGTCAGCTCGCCGTTACTGGCCGCGCCAATCCGCCCGTCACCGTGGGGCCGATTCACGGTGACACAGCGACCGCAATGCCCGATGCTTCGACGATCGGCCGTGGGGGGACCAGACCTCGCTCATCCGCTCCGCGCGGTGTTGGGCTGGCGCGCTTCGTTGGTACGAACCGACCATGCGAACCCTGCGAATGCCGGGATCCCGGTCAGAACTGCCCAGCCGAATCGGTGCGCTGCCTGGAACAACTCGGACGCCAGAACCAACGGGTCGACGAACGACACCGTGGTGACCGATGCTTCCGGTCGGCGCGGCCGAGCCGGGTGCGGCCGACCGGTCGGATGATGCGTGTGCAAGGGGATTCCCAGCGCGGCAAGAGCGTCTCTCGCCTCGGGATCACCGCGTTCAGCCCAGGCCTGCACGACGCGCACCTTGACGACATCAGCGACCCACCCGTCCGCGGAATCGCTGGGCACTTCGTCCGTGCCGTGGCCGTGGACGAGCACCAGCCGGCCGCCGGTGTCCCGGACGAGCACGTCCCACGGGCCGTGTTCCGGCGTGCCGGCGAGCAGCACGCTACCGATCTGTGGCCGGGAGACAAGGATGCTCGGAACGTTGCCGGCCCGGAGAATGGCGTGGATCCGTTGCAGCCGTGCGGTCATCGACAACCTTCCTCGAGTTCGGCGACCCGTCGTGCACCGAGCGGTTGACAGCACGGTCAAGATCATCGCTGGCCGTTGCGGGCATCCGCGAGGTCTCACACCGTCGGCCTACCGGGCATCGGCGGCCGTGTGACGAGCGAGTGCGCGGACCATGTCACCCACCCGGCGGCCGGGCGTCGGCTGCCACTGGAGGTGGGGTACTGAAGCGAACGGGGCGTTCATCTGTCGACTCTCATCAGACCCCTTTCCGGTGAAGCAGATCACCGTCCTTGGTCGGATGTTCAGGGCCGAAAGTCACATCGTCGTCAGCATGACGTTCAGCGTGCGCCAGACGTGGCCACGATCTGCTCGCGTGCTCGCGTGCTCGCGTGCTCGCGTGCTCGCGTGCTCACGTCCTCCCGGCAACGGGAAGGGGCTGGTCTCGCGTGACGAGGTAGGTGATCGGACCGGAACCCGCGGAATCCCGATCCCGCCGCCGGGGCTGCTGACCGTGGGTAGCGATCGCTGCCGGCGTATCCGGCCGCGCCGGCGCCTGCACGGGTGCGGTGGGTTCAGAAACCGCAGAACGGGGCCCGTGGGACCTGGCCCCTGTCAGGGTTGCAGGTCGGTGGCGCGCAGCGAGCCGTCCATGTAGAACGGGGTAGAGGTGTGTTCGTGGACGATCCGCCACTGGTGGTCGGTCCGCCGCAGCCCGAGGGTGGACCGGTACCACAGGGTGAACGGCTGCGGCGAATCCGGGGGAGCGCCCATGCTGTTCAGGCTGGTGCACAGTGCGAGGTCACCGTCGACGGTGACCTGCAGGTCGTGGACCTCGGACCACGCGCTGCCGCCCTTCTCGGCGAACCAGGCCTGCAGCTTGCCGATGTCGCGGGTGCCGTCCACTGGCTGCACCAGCGGCGGTGCAAGGCTGAACACCACGGCGTCCGTGGCATAGGTGGAGCAGATTGTCTCTGCGTCACCGGTGCACATTGCCGTCGTCCGGTCGTGAATCAACGTGCGGATGGCTGCTTGGTCGTCCATGTGATCCTCCTGGGGTGGGGCGCCAGCGGTCGGGCGCTCTCACCACGATGTCGATACCGGGCCCGCCGGTTTCGACATCAGGGAAATGACCGCCTCAAAGACCTGGAGGGCCAACAGGTGAAATACCTGATCATGGTGCAGAGCAACCCGACCTCACTCGCGCACTGGGAAACCCTGACAGATGAGCAGCAGGAGGAGTTCGGCCGGGCGCACTTCGCGCTGACCGATGCGCTCCTCGATTCGGGGCACCTGGTCACCTCGGCAGGACTCGCCCCGGTCGAAACGGCGAAGCAGGTCACCGTCCGAGACGGGGTGACCGTCGCAACCGACGGCCCGTTTGCCGAGGTCAAGGAGCACCTCGCCGGGTTCTACCTGGTCGAGTGCGCCGATATGGACGAGGCCGTCGGCATCGCCGCCCGGGTTCCGGACGCGGAGTTCACCTACGTGCAGGTACGGCCGGTGTACGACCGCAGCCTGCTCGACGAGTGACCTCGTTCCACCCCGATCGCCGGGTCGAGGAACTCCTGCGTCGGCTCGCGCCGGCCGTCCTGGCCACCCTCGCCCGCCGGCATCAGGGGTTCGACATGTGCGAGGACGCCGTCCAGGAAGCCCTGGTGGTGGCTGCTGAGCGATGGCCGGTCGATGGTGTTCCCGGGAACCCGAAGGGTTGGCTGGTGACTGTCGCCTCCCGGCGGTGGATCGAGGTCTGGCGCAGCGACGCCGCCCGCCGCCGGCGAGAGCAGACAGCTGCTGGTGAGATGATGACCGCGCCCGACGCCGCGTCCGCATCCACCGTGGACCGGGACGATTCGCTGACGCTGCTGTTCCTGTGCTGCCACCCCACGCTGACGCTGGTCTCGCAAGTGGCGCTCACGCTGCGGGCGGTTGGTGGGCTGACCACCGCCGAAATCGCTCGCGGGCTGCTGGTGCCGGAGGCGACGATTGCGCAACGCATCACGCGGGCGAAGGCGCGGATTCGGGACAGTGGTACGAGGTTCACCATGCCCGACGACGCGGAGCGCCCGGCCCGGTTGGCGGCCGTGCTGCGGGTGCTCTACCTGGTGTTCAACGAGGGGTACACCGCAACCTCCGGTGCCCGCCTGCATCGCGTTGAGCTCAGTGCAGAGGCCATCCGGCTCACCCGCCAACTGCGGGCGGCGCAGCCGGGCGAGGGTGAGGTGGCTGGATTGCTCGCCCTCATGGTGCTGACCGACGCCCGGCGGGCGGCCCGGACGACGCCGGCCGGCGGCCTTGTTCCGTTGCCCGACCAGGACCGCAGCCGGTGGGATCAGGCCCTCATCGCGGAGGGCAGCGCTTTGCTCACCGGCACGCTGCCCACCTCGACCATCGGCCCGTACCAGGTGCAGGCCGCCATCGCCGCGGTCCACGACGAGGCGCGCAGCGCCACCGACACGGACTGGCCGCAGATCCTCGGCCTCTACGACATCCTGCTGACGATGGCACCCGGCCCGATGGTGACGCTGAACCGGATCGTTGCGGTGGCCATGGTCCACGGACCGGAGATCGGGCTGCGTGCGCTGGATGTCGCCGAGCCGGCATTGGGTGGCCAGCATCGGATCGCCGCGGTCCGGGCACACTTGCTCGATCTGGCCGACCACCCGGAAAAGGCTCGTGAACAGTACGAACTCGCGGCCCGCACGGCGCTGAACCTCCCAGAGCGGCATTACCTGGAATCACGTGCGCGACGCACAGCCAGGTAGCGGGCGAACAGCGCCCCATCGATCTCGGCGGCGTCGTTGGTGACGAGTGACCGGCGCCCCCGACCTGGATCCGGACCTGCGATGATCACCGATGAGCTGACATCGCGGAGAAGGCCTGGCTATCGCAGCTGCCCCCTCGGAAGCGGCGGACCGCACGACCGACAGGAATCGTTCATGGACATGAAACTCGAGCTCGTACCCGTGCCGGTCACCGACGTCGACACGGCAAAGACCTTCTACACCGAGAAGGTGGGGTTCATGGTCGACGTCGACGTGCGGCCATTCGAGGGGATGCGCGTCGTGCAGCTCACCCCGCCCGGCTCCGCGTGCTCGATCGTCATCGGCACCGGCCTGAACGACATCTCCGATATGACGCCCGGGACCCAGAAGGGCCTGCACCTGGTGGTCCCCGACATCGACACGGCCCGCGCCGAACTCATCGGCCGCGGCGTCGCCGTTGGCGAGGTCCAGGATGTGGGCGGCGGCGTCAAATACGCCTGGTTTGCCGACCCCGACGGTAACTCGATGGTGCTTCAGGAAATGGGTTGGAGGACCGGCGAGAACTTTTAGGCGCCGTCCAGGCGGGTTCTGCCGGATTGCGGATGATCAGGGTGTCCAACCCGGCCGGATGTTCCGCGGCGGCCAACTCCCTGGTCCATTGGCAAAATGTCCGACGTGACTGGACGCCGGCTACTGAGCGGCAGTTGGTCCTTGTTGCGCGGCCGGGGTCAGTGTGTTGATGAGGAGGGTGCATGCACCCTCGCTGCTGGTGCCGAGATATCGGCCCGGCAGCTGCCGTCGGCTGTCCTCCGGTTCGAAGGCGTCGCCCGCGAAGAACACCGGAATATCCAGTGCGTCAACGGCTTCGAGCGAGGCAACGGCGTAGGGCCGACCCCGAACTTCGGTGGAAGAGACGACCACGCCCGTTGCATCCGCCGCTTGTGCGGCGATCGTCAAGGCGAACGGCGAGATTCGGGCACCCAGCACCCGGCACGGCCAGCGTCGGAACCGGAGAAGCAGCGCCAGGGACTCCAGATCGACCATGTGGCGATCGCGGGGGCCGCAGGCCAGCACGATCGGTCCGATTGCCTGTGGTGAGGGTGCAAACGATCCTCGATGGTTCAGCCAGGTTCGGACGGCCTCGGTGGCCATGAGGTTCTGACCCGCGTCGCGCTGCCCCGTCGCCAGTAGTCGGCGCAGTTGTCGCGTCGCTGGTAGCACGATGTCATCCACGCATCGAGCCAGCCCGAAAACCGACGTCGCGAGATCCAGTTGAGCCTGAAGTTCGATGGGATCCAAATCCTGTGACGCCTTCAGGACGCGGCGAATGAGTTGTGCTGCAAACGCTTCGGCGCATTCTCCGGCTGCCGGCGTCGCCTCGGTCCCGCCGATGGGTGCGCCGCCCCCGACAGACGGCGCAGCCTCCGACAACGCTTGCCCCTCTCAGGCGAACGAGCGCCGAACCGCAGCGAAAGGGCCGCGTAATGAACAGTTCGGCAAGCCCTGTCCCTCAGCCTGCCCTGCTCGGCGGGTTCTGATGGGCCCTCGGGGCAACTTGCATAGTTTCGGGCCGGCAACGCATCAGTTGCGCCGAGATCGGGCTGGAAAGGGCCTGTTGTGCGGTGTCGTCGCTGGACCGTCA
>Ga0208716_1000069_pt1 | contig 36474 bp, 23 predicted proteins | sample NGESurdeep092012_8_FD_184482 | JGI IMG/M metagenome (GOLD analysis project Ga0208716, IMG submission 184482) | Arctic peat soil microbial communities from Barrow, Alaska - NGEE Surface sample 415-3 deep-092012 (SPAdes) | ecosystem: Environmental > Terrestrial > Soil > Wetlands > Peat ...
TCTCGAAGCTCCCGCCCATCGGAATCCTCTGCGCTCTCGCCGCGGGCGGGCCCGCCCGCGGCGACGAGGGCGTCGCGACGGGCGTTGGTACCCGTTTCTCGCAGACCTCCACGCCCCTCACGAACGACCAGGGCACGCTCGAATGGGTCTTCACGCACCGCTTCAACCAGAACGTCAAGGATGCGGGCGGCGGCAGCCTGGGCGGCCTCGACTCGGGAGCCGCCATCGGCTTCGGGGTCGCGTACGTCTTCGTTCCGAACGTCGCGGTCGAGGTCTACCGCGTCAACAACTACGCGGACTACGAGTTCGCGCTCAAGGCGACGCTCGTGCGGCCGCACGCGTCCTTCCCGCTGGGCCTCGGCGTGCGCGGTGGCCTCGACTGGCGCACTGCCGCGTACGCGCCGAAGGAGACGAGCGCCTTCGGCCAGGTTCTCCTGTCGTACTCGATCGCGAACCGCGTCACGTTCGCGGCGGCACCGAGCTACACGGCGAACACCCAGTTCCAGACGGACGTCTTCAACGTGCCCGTCGTCCTGCAGCTCAAGATCACGAAGTCGATCGCCGTCATCGGCGAATTCGTCCCGAAGAAGAACTTCCTGCCAGACTCGGTGGCCCAGTGGACGGTCGCGATCGAGAAGCAGATCTTCCATCACCGGTTCGCCGTGTGGATGGGAAACACCCAGGCGACGACCGTCGACCAGTACATCGGCGGCGACTACAGCGGCGGCATCACGGACAAGAACATGAAGATCGGTTTCAACCTGAGCCGCGCCTGGGATCTCTTCCCGGCGAAGTAGTCGCCAGAGTCGGGCCGAAAAGAAACGGGGAGCCGAAGCCCCCCGTTCCCTGGAGCGTGGCGAAACCGGCTAGAACGAAAGGCGCGCCCCCCACTTCAGCTGGTAGCGCGAGCGGAGGTCGTTGGTGCTGTATTGCCTCCCCTCGTTGAGCGCGTTGCGCGGAGCGACCTGGCCGCGGTACTTGTCGAGGCCCGTCGTCGAGACGAAGGTGTTCCACTGAGCTTCGGTGGGAGCCCCCGCTCCCTTCCACACGATGTCGCTGTAGTTCTGGGGCACGAAGATGAGGTCGTCGCTGGAGGTGCCGTCGTTGTTCGGTCACCGGATCTTCGCGATCACATGCTCGCTCGCCCCGGCAGACTCCGCCTCATATCCGGTTTCTGTTCGTCGGCTCGCAGGTCTCGCTCCGCGCTTCCTTCGGACGATCGCCCGCGCCTCCGCCCTTGCGCTTCGCTCAAGTCAGGTCGGCGTGACCTCCTCCCTGCGGGACTTCCACCCGCTGGCTGAAGCCCGTGCTGGGCGTGCCAAGAAGAGAGGCCGCCCGGAGGCGGCCTCTCTTGACTGCGGTGAGATGACTGCTAGAAGCTGATCTTCGCAGCGACCTGCAACTGGCGAGGGTTGACCTCACCGGAGTAGCCCTGGTCGACGCCGAACGTGTTGAGCGCCACACCACTCACGGTGTTCGTGTACTTCGTGATGGTGTACTTCTGGGTCGACGTCGTGTAGGTGACCCTGAACAGATCCTGGTTGGCACCGCTGACGACGGGCATGTTCCTGTTGAACACGTTGAACACCTCGGCCAGCAGCTGCAACCTCACCCCGTAGGGGAGGTCGAACGTTTTCGAGAGGCGGAGGTCGGCGTCCCACACGCCGGGCTGGCGGAAGGAGTTGCGTTGGATGAGACTCGCGTTCTGTCCGCTCAGGAAGGTGGAGAACTGCGGCAGGGTCATGCCGTTGGCCTGGGTGAGGTCGATGATATTCCCGTTCCCGTCGACGAAAACCGGGGTGTAATTCGCCGCCTGGCTCGTCTGGGGCTGTCCGGTCAGGCTGTTGGCCGTGCAACCGCTGCAGGTGAAGCTTATGGCACCGGTGTACGGGAAGCCGCTGTGCCAGAAGGCGATGCCGGAAACCTCAAAGCCCCACGGCAGGCGATAGGTGAGATCGCCGACGATGCGGTGCTTCATGTCGTTGTCGCTCGGTCCCTCGCTCAGCGCGGGATTATTCGGGTCGATGAGGAAGGTGGTCGACGTGGAACGGCCGTTCGTCTCGTAGTCGACGGAGTCGGCATGCGTGTAGCTGACGTCCCAGGAGAGCTTCGAGCCGCCGGTGGCATACTTGTGGAGTTCGATCGTCTGGGCCCTGTACCACGCCTTCTCGTTGCTGGTGACCTCGCGGACGTTGCCCATGTCGGCGTACAGACGGGCCGGATTGGTCGCGCTGTTGTAGTCGTAGACCGGCATGTTGCCCAGGCTGTAGCCCGTGGGGACGAGGTTGATATTCACCGAGCCCTGGATGTGATCCATCTTCGAGTAGACGGCGCTGACGCCCGCGACGTAGCCCTCGCCGAGGCGCTGTTCGTACTGCAGGCTCGTGCGCCATGCCTCCTGCGCCTGGTAGTTCGACCCGATGGTCACGAGGTCGGCCGAGAGCTTCGATTTCGCCAGGAAGTCGGCGGGTGACAGAAGGTTGGGGAAGGCCGGGCAGGGGTTCGTCGCCGTGGTCGTGCAGGTAAAACTGCTGGTGATCAGCGCGCCGCTGATGCCCTGGAGGGGGCCTGCCATCAGGATGTCGGGCATGTATTCGAAGAACTTGCCGGTGCCGCCGTGGAGAACGGAACGGCCGTCGCCGAACACGTCCCAGGCAAAGCCGACGCGGGGAGCGATGTTGTTCGTGTCGTCCTTGATCTGCGTGAGGAACTCCGGGTGTTGCGGGTACGCATTGGACTCCGGACGCGGCGTCTTCATGTAGTCGTACCGCAGGCCGAGGCCGAGGGTCAGGCGCGGAGTGACGTGGTAATCGTCGTTGACGTAGAGCCCCCAGAGGTCGGTGTTCCACTGGACGTCGCCGTTCTGCGGACCGTAGGCCTGCCGGAGGGAGTTCGGAGTGTTGTTCACGAAAGTGAGCAGGCTGTTGAACCCGTATAGGCCAGCTGCGTAGCGCGGGTAGGCATCGAACAGGTTCCGGTGCAGAAGTTCCGCTCCTGCCTTCAGGGAGTGGCCCTTCCACTGGAACTGAACGGTGTCCTTGAGCTGGGTCTTCTTCTCGTCGGCGGTGCTCGGGGTGGCGTCGTTGAAGCCGAAGTACTGTGTCGTACCGAAGTTGACGGAGAACTCGGTGCCACCGTACACGGTGGTGACCGGGCGCTGGTCCCGAGCGAGCTGTGCGATGAACACGTTGGACAGGTTACTCGTGAAGACCGAGTCAACCTCGAGAACGGCCTGGTAGAACTTGTCGACCTCGTTGGTCTGGTTGAGGCCGAAGCTCGACGTGGCCCCGCTGTTGGTGGTGTCGAAGTTCGTGATGTTGTCGCGCAGCGACCAGTGGTGGTTCGAGCCGAGGTTGCCGTCGAACTTCAGAAGATAGGTCTTGAGGGTGTTGTCCACGGAATAGTTGAGGCCCGCCTCGTAAGGCGCCCCCACCGCAGACTGGATCTTCGCGAGCGCCGTCTGCTGCTGAGCAGGAGTCAACGCGAGGAACTGCGAAGAGGTTCTCATGTCGTTGCCGATGATGGCGGGCTGGCTCTGTTTCATGGAGTCGAAGCCGCCGAAGAAGAAGAGCGTGTCGCGCAGGATCGGCCCGCCGACGACGAATCCAGGCTGGGTGACGTCCTTGGCCAGATAACTGTCAGAGACGGCGAGCGGATACGAGGTTCCTCCGAAGTCCGTGGGGAACACGGTCGGGCGAGTCGCGGCCCACGAGGCCCTCCGGTCGTAGAAGAACGCCGAACCATGGAAGTCGTTCGTCCCGCTCTTCGTGATCGCGTTCACGGCGGCGCCTACGCCGCGGCCGTATTCCGCGTCGTACTGCGTCCGGATGACCTGGAACTCCTGGATGGCCGCCTGCGAGAAGGTGAATGGTGCACGCGTGCCACCGGTCTGCTGGCCGTAGAAGTCGTTGTTCGAGCTTGCGCCGTCGATGTTGAAGTCGGTGGAGAGAGCCCGCGCGCCGTTCGCGGTCATCGCGCCGTCGTACGAGGCGGTGCTCATACCGGGCGTCAGCGAGGCCAGGGAGCGGAAGTCCCGGCCGAGGAGCGGGAGGGCGTCGATCTGCTGGTTGGTCACCGACTGGGTCATCCCGGCGCGAGTCGTGTCGATGAGCGACGAGCCGGCCGTGACGGTCACGGTTTCGGATACCTGCATCGTGAGCTTCAGGTCCGTCCTCGTCGTGTTGCCGAGGAGAACCGTCGCGCGCGGCACCTCGGACTTTCCCAGCCCCTTCAGCTCCGCCAGGACTTTGTAGTTGCCGGGCGGCAGAAGGCTGAGACCGTACCCGCCATCCTTGTCGGTGAACGCCGTACGAGTCTGGCCGGTGTCGAGATTCGTTGCCGTGACGGTGACGCCGGGAAGGCCGGCACCGGTGTCGTCAGTCGCCGTTCCGGCGATCGAGCCGGTCGTGGAGTTGACCGTCTGGCCGAATGCCGACGTTGCGACCCCCAGGGCGCAAACGACGGCCAGGGCCGCCAGAGCGAGGCGTCTTGTCTTCATGCACTTTCTCCCTGAAAAAGAAAAACCGAAGTGGTTTGGAACGAGGAACGACACCAACGGCGGGCGGGTCTGCATCATTAAACCTCCATACCTGAATTAAAATGGAAGGAAGAAACGTGGAGAAAAAACGCGGCGTTCATGGGGCGGGCACCCTCCGCGGCGCCTCGGGGGCCCAGGCAGCGTCCGGCGCGACGACCCAGTTGTGATCCGTCTGCGGGCGGACGTGGCCGAGCTTCCGGAGCCGCTCGATGAGGAGCTCGCGGATCTCGTCGGGGATCTCCTTGACGACCTTGGCGCCCCGGAGCGCCGTGTACCCGCCGGAGCCCTGAGCGCGGTAGGCGTTCACGGCGAGCGTGAACCGGTCCGCCGGCTGCACGGGACGCCCGCGGGACGCGAGGTCCTTCACGCGCGAGCCGACGGGCGCGGTCGGGTCCATGCGGTACGTCGCGCCCTGAACGACGTCGAAGTTGTAGGGGATCATCCCTTCCTTCGGCTTCAGGACGAGCCGGCCGTCCTCCCACGCCGCGCTCCCGTAGAACTCGGCGGCATGCTCGAGGCAGGCCTTGAGGGTCGCCCCGTCGATCTCGATCGCGACGAGGGTGTTCTCGTAAGGGTAGAGCGTGTAGACGTTTCGGACCTTGATGGGGCCCTTGCGGAAGCCCTCGAACCGCCCCGGCAGGAGCGAGGTCATCGAGAGGTCGGCCCCCGTCGCCTCGCGCATCGTGTCGTTCACGAAGTCGAGAAGGGCCGTGTCCTCGAGCCGGGCGCGCGCGCCCGGAAAGTCCTCCTCGGCGACGGCGACCTGTTCCTCCATATAGGCGCGCGCCACGGCGTCGTGCGGCGCCGCGATCGCGGCGATCGCCGGGTCGGTCGCGACGGAAGCGTCCGAGGGAAGGAGCGCCCCCGAGACGTCCGCCACGGTCACCTTCCCGCCGGATGTCTCGAACGTGACGTCCACTCGCGCAAGAACGTCGCCCCAGCGGCCCGGCTGGATCATCGGGACTCCATTGAGCCGCGTCAGCGGGATGCGTTGGTGGGTGTGCCCCGTCAGGAGGAGGTCGATCCCCGGGACCTTCGAGAGCGCGGCGACCCGGTTCTCGTCGTCCGTGCCGTCGGGCTCGCCCGTCTTCAGGTCGATCTCCGGCCCGCTGTGGATGAGCGCGACGACGAAATCGCATTTCTCCTTACCGCGCAGGACGGGCACGAGGCGCTTCGCCGCGTCCACGGGGTCCTCCCACCGGAGGCCCGGACGGTTGCGCGCGGGCTCCCAGTTCGGGATGTTCGGCGTCGTGAGGCCGAGAATGCCGATCCGGATGCCCGCGACCGTCTTCACGAGGTATTCCGGAAACGCGGCCGACCCGTCCGAGACGTTCCGCGTGTTCGAGGAAAGCCACGGGAACGACGACTCCTTCTGAGCCTTGCGGAGGACCGCGAGGCCGAAGTTGAACTCGTGGTTCCCGACCGACATCGCGTCGTACCTGAGGGCGCTCATCGCCTCGGCCATCGGGTCGGGGCCCTTCGAGGGGTTCTTCGCGTGCAGGAACTCGATCGGCGTGCCCTGGATCGTGTCGCCCGCGTCGAGGAGGAGCACGTTCGGCGTCTCCTTGCGGATCGCGGCGATGCGCGAGGCGACGCGCGCGAGGCCCTCGTCCGCGGGCTGGGCGCGCTGGTAGTCCCACGGGAGGAGGTGCCCGTGCAGGTCGGTCGTCTGAAGGATCGTGACGGCGACCCGTTCCGCTCCGGCCACGGGGCCGACGGCGAGAAGCGCGGCCGAAGCGGCGACGGCGAGCGCGCGACGCACGGAGCGGAAAGAAAGCCTCAAGACGCGACCGTCTTAGCACTACCGCAAGGGGGGATCAACAATGCGAATGCCCTAGCCGAGGGCCGCCATTTCCACCTTGACAACCCCGCGGGTATCCTCCGCCCTCATGCCGGCGAAGCGCCTCCCGCCCGCGCCCGTCTCCGAGACGCTCGCCCGCCTCGAGCACCTCTATGGCGACGCGAGCTGCTCGCTCGATTTCGGGCGCCCGCTCGAGCTCCTCGTCGCGACGATTCTCTCGGCGCAGTGCACGGACACGCGCGTGAACATCGTGACGCCCGAGGTTTTCAAGCGCTTCCCAGACGCGGTCGCGCTCGCGGCGGCGCCGCCCGGCGCCCTCGAGGAGATCATCCGCTCCACGGGCTTTTTCAACGCGAAGGCGAAATCCCTGCGCGGGATGGCGAAAAAGCTCGTCGAGAAGCACGGCGGCGAGGTCCCGCGCACGATGACCGAACTCCACGCCCTGCCGGGCGTCGGGCGCAAGACGGCGAACGTCGTCCTTGGAAACGTCTGGGGCACGCCCGGCGGCGTCGTCGTCGACACCCACGTGGGCCGCCTCGCGCGCCGCCTCGGCTGGACGAAGCAGACGAACCCCGTGAAGGCCGAGCGGGATCTCAACAAGATCATCCCGACGGAAAGATGGACCTGGATCAGCCACGCCCTCATCCAGCATGGCCGCCGCATCTGCTCCTCGCAGCGCCCGAAGTGCAACCTCTGCACGCTCGCCGACATCTGTCCGAAGATGGGGGTCGAGAAGAAGAAGAAGAAGAGAAAATGAACCCACCCGGCACCGGATCCCTGGAAGTGATCTGCGGCTCGATGTTCTCGGGCAAGTCCGAGGAGCTGATTCGCCGCCTGACGCGCGCGCAGATCGCGCGGCGCCGCGTGCAGGTGTTCAAGCCGAAGATCGACGACCGCTACTCGGAGGTCGAGGTGGTCTCGCACGGGGGCCTCCGGCTCCTCGCCATCGCCGTCGCGTCCTCGGCCGACGTGCTCGAGAGGACCGACGCGCGCACGGAAGTCGTGGGACTCGATGAAGTTCAGTTCTTCGATGCCGGAATCGTCGACGTCGCGAGCCGCCTTGCCGATCTGGGCAAGCGGGTCATCGCCGCGGGCCTCGACCAGGACTATCTCGGAAGGCCGTTCGAGCCGATGCCGGCCCTCATGGCCGCCGCCGAGGAGGTCATGAAGACGCGCGCCATCTGCGTGCGCTGCGGGCAGCCCGCGAGCCGCACGCAGCGCCTCGTGGAGTCCACGGAGCGTGTCGTCGTCGGCGCCGCGGGGCTGTACGAAGCGCGGTGCCGGCGCTGCTTCGAGCCCGGCGTCGCCTCGGTAGAGGGTTCGCTCCCCTTCCCGGAAGACGGGGACGGGACTCGTTCAAACTCTTGACGACGCGAGGTTTCGAAGAAAACCCAGAGCTTCTGTGGGTTGCCCTGTGAATTTCGGTGTGCAAAAGGCCGAGGATTCCGCGCCGATGGCCTTCTCCGAAACTTTGCACACCTTTGGGTGCAGCCTCGAAGCTGCTTTCTGACAGTAACTTGCGGCTTCCGCGCCGTGTAAGAACGGCGCAAACCCGCATCCCGCGCGGGTTCGGGCGAATTACACAGTGGCGAGTCGGCTTTCCATGCGGTTCGGAGCGTCTCGCGCCTCCCCAAACCCGCATGGAATGCCGGTTTGGCGCGCCCCGAGGCCGAAGCCGGGCTCACCAGGTCGTGGTCTCGTGGTGCTCGCCGAAGACCGCACGCAGGGACTCGACGATCTCTCCGAGCGTCACGAGCTCCGTCACCGCTTCCACGATCGGCGGCAGGAGGTTTCGTCCCTCGCGGGCCGCTTCAACGAGCGCCGCGCGCCGCCTTTCCACGGCAGCCGCATCGCGGCGCGCGCGCAGGGCCTCGAGGCGCGCGATCTGATCGGCCTCCACGCCCGGGTCGACCACGAGAGTCGGAATCGCGCGCGCCTCCGGCGAGACGAACGCGTTCACGCCGACGACGACCTGCTCTCCCCCCTCGATCGCGCGCTGGGCACGCCAGGCGCTCTCCTGGATCTCCCGCTGGAAGAATCCGGCCTCGATCGCCTTCAAGGCGCCGCCCATCGCGTCGATCTTCCGGATGAGGGCGCCGGCGCCGTCCACGAGGCCCGCCGTCAGGGCTTCGATGGCCCACGAGCCTCCGAGCGGATCGACGACGCGCGCGACCCCCGTCTCGTGCGCGATGACCTGCTGGGTGCGGAGCGCGAGGAGCGCGGAGGCCTCGGTGGGAAGCGAGAGCGCCTCGTCCTTGCCGTTCGTGTGGAGGGACTGGGTCCCGCCGAGGACCGCCGCGAGGGCCTGGATGGCGACGCGGACGACGTTCACGTCGGGCTGCTGCGCGGTGAGCGTCGAGCCCGCCGTCTGGGTGTGAAAGCGCATCGCCGCCCCGCGCGGGTCCGTGATTCCGAACCGCTCGCCCACGAGTCGCGCCCAGAGTGTCCGCGCCGCCCGGAACTTCGCGATCTCCTCGAGGAAATCGTTGTGGACATTGAAGAAGAAAGACAGTCGGGGCGCGATCGCGGCGGGGTCGAGGCCCGCGGCGCGCGCGGCGGCGAGGTACTCGAGCCCGTCCGCGAGCGTGAACGCGATTTCCTGCACGGCCGTCGCCCCGGCCTCCCGGATGTGGTACCCCGAGATGGAGATCGTGTTCCAGCGCGGGACGTTCTCCAGGCAGAACGCGAAGACGTCGGTCACGAGACGCAGAGACGGCTTCGGTGGAAACGCGTACGTCCCCCGGGCCGCGTATTCCTTGAGGATGTCGTTCTGGATCGTTCCCGAGAGCTTCTGCCACGAGGTGCCGCGGCCTTTCGCGACCGCGAGGAGGAACGAGAGGAGGATCGACGCCGTCGCGTTGATCGTCATCGAAATCGACACCTTATCGAGTGGGATTCCGGCGAGGAGCGCCTCCATGTCCTCGAGGGACGCGACGGGAACGCCGACCTTGCCGACCTCGCCGCGCGCGAGCGCGTGGTCCGAGTCGAAGCCGATCTGGGTCGGGAGATCGAAAGCCACGGAGAGGCCGGTCTGGCCCTGGTCGAGAAGAAACCGATACCGGCTGTTCGATTCGGCGGCGCTCGAGAAGCCCGCGTACTGCCGCATGGTCCACAACTTCGTGCGATAGCCGCCCGGGAGGGCGCCGCGCGTGAAGGGGGCGGCTCCCGGAAGAGACGGCACCCAGCCGGACGGGACGTCGGCCGGACCGTAGACCGTCCGGAGGGGCAGGCCGGACGTGGTGGACGGAGTGGGATCGCTCATGACCCCGATGCTAGTCTCGACTCGTCGAGGTTTGAAAGTGCGGTGGGGCGACGCGGAATCCGCGCTCCGGGCGGCTTCGTGTCAAACTCTTCGCGGCCGTGGCACGCACGCTCAGCGGAAACCTCGACACGTTTTCCCTCGCCGACCTTCTTCAGTGGCTGGAGATCAACGCCCTCTCCGGCCGCGTGACGGTCTGGCGCGGAGAGGTTCTGCGCACGATCGACCTCAAGGGCGGCGCGATCGTCTTCGTCTCCTCGTCCCTGCCGAACGAGCGGCTCGGCGTCTACCTGACGCGCCGCAGGATCCTGTCCGAAGCCGCCGTGTACGAGCTTCTCGCCGAGAGCTTCGCGACCGGCAAGAACCTCACGCGCCTCATCCTGGAGCGCAACCTCCTCGCCCGCGAGAAGCTCGCCGAGGCCGTCGAGGGTCTCGCGATGAAGATCCTCCTCGACCTGTTCCGCTGGGCGGGCGCCTCGTTCGAATTCGACCCGCTCTTCAAGATCGAGGACCTGATCCGGATCCACCTGTCGCTTCGCGGGCAGGTTCTCGCGTTCCATGGCGCCAAGGCCGTGGACGACTCGCGCGTGAACATCGGCACGGCCACCGGTGCCGACGAAACGGGCGCGCGCTGGGAAAAGGAGTTCAAGCCGGACGCGCTCGCCTCCCTGTTCTGGACGATCCTCGAGGGCCTCCCCGGCGAGACGCCCGCGCCGGCCGCGCTTCGCGAGGCGTTTCAGGGCTTCACCTCGTTCGCGAACCGCGTCCACAAGCGGCTGCGCGAACCCGCGCGGCTCTTCCCGATCTACGACGACACGGCCACGATGCTGCGGGCGGTCCTCGAAGAAGGCGGCGATCCCGAGCGCCTCGTCCAGGTCGCCGCGCTCGATCCTTTTCTCACCATCGACCTCCTCTACCTCGCGAACTCGCTGCGCACGGATCCGGCCGAGCTGATCGGGACGGCTCGGGAAGCGGTCCGGGTCGTGGGACCGCCGGCCATCCGCCGCTTCGCCGGCCTCCTCGCGGACGCCGGGTCTCCCAAGGTGCCGTCGGAAGAGAAGATGGAGCGCGTCGTGAGGCGCTCGGCGCTGTCCACCGCAGTGGCCAGCTCGCACCTCGCCGAGGAGCACGGCCTCGAGCGGGAGGACGCGTACACGCTCGGGCTCCTCGAGCCTCTCGGCAGCTACGAACTTCTCAAGGTGTTGATCTCGGTGGCTTTTCCTCCGGGGCCGATACGCGCGGGCGCCCTCTCGCACTTCCGGGCAGCCGCGGGCCGCGTCCTGGCCCGGAAATTGAACCTCCCCAAGACGGTCGAGGACGTCCTCGGCTCGAGTGGGCGGGTGACGACGAGAAGCCCGGTCGCCGAACGGTTGATCTTTCTCGCCAAGCAGGCCGCTCCCTCCGAACAGATCGGACAGGAGTGGTCGAGCGACGACCCGCGACTGACCGAACAGGTCGTCGCCCTGACCGCGCGCCCGGAGCGGTGCGACGCGATTTCCCGGGACGCCGCCATGCTGCGCGAGATCCTTCAGCTCTGACCACTTACTTTCTTCTTTCACCGAGGTCACCCATGAACGTCGCCCGTCTTCCGCGGCTCGTTTTCGCCATGCTCGTCTCCGCCGTCGCCGTCGCCGGGACCGCCGGGACCGCCGGCGCCGCCGACGCTCCACCGGCGCGCACGGGCCTCCGCGCAGCCGTGGACGTCACCGCGATGGACCTCGACGTCGTCGCGACGGCGAAGGACGGCCGGCCCGTGACGAACCTCACCCGCGCCGAGATTTCCGTCGCGGTGGACGGCAAGCCCGTCGCGCTCGACTACTTCGTGCGGGTCGAGGCCGGCCAGCTTCACGGCCCCGACCTCGCGACGGCGTCGCCAGACCTGATCCTGCAGACGGCCGCGGCGGGAGTGGAGCGCTTTCTCCCCCGGCAGTTCCTCGTGTTCTTCGACGACGAGCATCTCCTGCCGTTCGAGCGCAAACGCGTCATCGAAGGCCTGCGCGACTTCGTGACACGCCTCTCCCCGTCTGACGCGATGGCGATCCTCGCCTACAACGTCTCGACGCACGTCTTCGTGCCGTTCACGAATTCGAAGGAGGATCTCCTCGGCGGTCTCGCGCGCCTCGAAACAAAGCCGCCGCGCGGCGTCCACTGGGACGTCGAGTACCGCCAGTCCATTCAGGAGGCGCGCCGGGCGCGCAGCCGGAACGCGCGCGACTCCATCGTCCGGAACTGGGGCGCCCAGGCGTGGGCGCGCGACAAGGGCACGCTGAACGAGTTCCGGCGCGCGGTCGAGGCTCTCGGGGCGCGCTCGGGGAAGCGCGTGCTCCTCTATGTCTCCCACGGCATGGAGCTCCGCCCGGGACAGAGCTTCGCCCAGGCGCTCGGCGGCACGGCCCTGAACCAGTTCGACTACAGCATTCAGGACCCCTACCGGGCCGTGCTGGACGCGGCGAACCGCGCGGGCATCACGATCCACGCGCTCGACGCGCGGGGCCTCGCCACGGACGTGGATGCCGGCGAATCCGCCCCGCCCGCGATCGACCCCTTCCTCGCGAACGCGAATCGCCGCGAGGTGCTCGCCGGCTTCGCCGACGAGACGGGCGGCGTCCTCGTCGAGAACCGGAACGCGTTCGCCCCCGCGCTCGACCAGATCGCCCGCGAGTCGGCCAGCTATTACGCCGTCGGCGTGACGCTCGCGTCGCTCGACGCGAAAAAGCCGCGCCACGACGTGAAGGTATCGACGTCGCGCCCCGGGGTGACGGTCCGGACGCGGCGCGGCTACACGCCGCTCACCGCCGCGGACGCGGCGCGCGACCGCATGGAGATGAGCCTCATCACGCCCGACGCCGGAGGCGACTTTCCGGTCGCGCTCCAGACATCGGCCCCGAAGAAGGGCGCCGGGCTGGGCCGCCGCGCGGTGCCCTTCGCCGTCGTCGTGCCGCTCTCGTCGCTCACGTTCCTCGACGAGAACGGGAAGAAGAAGGCCGTCGTCGAACTGATCCTCGCGGCCGTCGAAGACACGGGCTCGCGCTCGGACCCGGTGACCGACCGGCGGGAGATCGTCGTCAGCCCGGAGGTCCTCGCGAAGTCGGCCGGGGAGCCATTCGTCTACCGGGGCGAATTCAAATCGCGCACGGGCAACATGCGGTTCGTGGCGACCGTCAGAGACGTCGCGACGAACCGGATCGGCGTCGGCTCGGCGAGCGTGAGGGTCGAATAGAGCCTGCCGGCTCGAACCCATTTCCGTAGATTGAGATTCAATATTTGGTACCCGCTCTCGCGGGCAAACCAGGATTTCGCTCCCTCATCCCGCTCCTGGGCCGTCTCGAACCATGGCTCTGTCCTTGCTATAGTGCGAACGCGCGTTCTTGAATGTCGAGTTTCCGGTTTTCAGCGTCGGACATGCCGGTTTAATCGACCAATTGATGGAGGTGTGCATGAAGAGAGTTTGTCTCGCTTTGCTTTTCGGCGTCCTGTGCTCCGGGGGAATGGCCCTCGCGCAAGCAGGCGGCAGCCTCACCGGAACGATCGAGGGCATCGTCAAGGTCGGTGATAACCCCATCCCCGGCGCCCTCGTGACGATCTCTTCTCCCGCCCTCCAGGGCAAGCGCTCCACCGCGACGGGGACGAATGGCGACTACATCTTCCGCCAGCTTCCTCCCGGCACGTACGCCGTAGCCTTCACCCTGACCGGCATGAAGACCGTCCAGCGCTCTCTTCCCGTCGCCCTTGGCGGAACTTCGCGGCAGGACGCGACGCTCGAGGTCTCGACGGCCGCGACCGTGACCGTCTCGGGCGCAAGCCTCGCCGCCGAAGAGGAGAAGACCGCGGTACACAGCTCGACCTTCACCGGTGAGACGATTCAGAGTCTCCCGGTCGCCCGCACCCTCGACGCGATTGCCTCGCTCGCGCCCGGGTTGACCACGAACACGCCGAACGGGAGCCAGCTCTCGATCTCCGGCGCGTTCGCCTACGACAACAAGTTCCTCCTGAACGGCGTCGACATCAACGACAACCTGTTCGGCACTGCCACGGACCAGCTCGTGATCGAAGAAGCGGTTCAGGAAACGCAGGTCCTGACGTCGAACATCTCCGCTGAATACGGCGGGTTCTCGGGCGGCATCATCAACGCAATCACGAAGAGCGGCGGCAACGTCTATTCCGGATCCGCACGCGTCGACTTCACGAACCCGGACTGGCGGGCGAACAACCCGAACGAGGCGAAGAACCAGGTCTCGCGCCCGTCGGACCTTTCCGAGACGTACTCCGCCACGGTTGGTGGAAAGATCATCACCGACCGCCTCTGGTTCTTCCTGGCCGGCCGCTATATCACTCAGACGGCGAGCACCACGTTGCCGCTCACGAGCGAGGCGGTCTCCACGCCGACGACGGAGCCCCGGCTCGAGGGCAAGCTCACCGGCAACATCAACGAGAGCCATACGCTGCAGTTCGACTACACCTGGTCGAACCAGAAGCAAACGAACGCCCCGCCGTTCAACTTCACGGCCGAGAGCAGCGGCGACTTTGCGAGCGCCGAGCAACCGACGAGCCTCTGGGTGGCCTCGTACAACGGCGTCTTCACGCCGGCGCTCCTCGGGAGCCTCCGCTACTCCGAAAAGAGGTTCCAGTACAAGGGTTCCGGCGGCACCAATACCGATGTCGTGGCGGGCTCGCCCTTCTTTTCCGACGCCTCCGGGACGCAGGACTTCGTCCACTACCACGCGCCGTACTTCGACGCGACCGACCCGGAAGACCGCAACAATCGCGACATTGCGGGCAGCCTGTCGTACTACCTCTCGGCGGGGAAACTGGGCAGCCACGACCTGAAGGCCGGCGTCGACATCTACACGTCGATCCACACGGGCGGTAACTCCCAGTCGCCCTCGAACTTCGTCTTCTATGCGGACTACAAGACGGACGCGGCAGGGAACCCCGTCTACGACGCGAGTCACCACCTCATCCCGACGTTCGTTCCCGGCACCTCCCTCCGCTTGAATTGGATCGCAACGCGGGGCGCGGAGGCGGACCTGAAGACGAACGCCTTCTACATCAACGACTCGGCGCGCCTCGGCCGCTTCTCGTTCAATATCGGATTCCGCTACGAGACCGTGAAAGGCTCCGGGCCCGGCGGCTCGACGATCACCGACACCCATGCGTTCGTCCCTCGGCTCGGAGCCGTGTGGGACGTCAAGGGGGACGGCCGCTACCAGGTCGGGAGCTCGTACGGTCAGTACGCCGGGAAGTACAACGACTCGCAGTTCAATCAGTCGACGGTCGTCGGGAACCCGAGCCTCCTCCTCGGCGTGTATACGGGTCCCGCCGGTGAAGGCTACGGCTTCGCGCCCGGCTTCAACAACGCGAACTACGACATCGTCCAAGCGAACTTCCCCACCGCGAACGTCTTCTTCGGCACGAACGTGTCGGCGCCGATCACGACGGAATTCACTCTGAGCGCGGGCGGAAAGCTCACACCGACGCTCAGCGCCGCCATGACGTACGTCTGGCGCGACACGAAGAACTTCGTCGAGGACTTCATCGACAATCCGACGGCCGCGGGCAAAACGGAGATCATCAACGACGGCCAGAGCTTCGGCTTCTTCGACAACAAGTACATCCGGAACTCGGACGTCCCGAAGCGTCGCTACCAGGCGCTCCTGTTCCAGACGGCGTTCTCCGGCATTCGGGACCTCCAGCTCCAGGCGAGCTACACATACATGCTGAAGTTCGAAGGAAATTTCGCGGGGGAAGGCGCGAACACCCCGGGCATCTCGTCGCCATACGGCGACTATCCGGAGGTTGTCGCGATCGACCGGGCGGCGCCCTACGGCAACCTGGCGGGATTCCAGCGCCACAAGCTGCGCCTCCTCGGGGCGTACAACGTCAGGACGCCGATCGGCATCTTCACGCCCGGCGTCATCTACAACTTCGATTCGGGGACGCCATACAGCCTCACGACGACGGAGAATTTGACCGACATCCAGAAAGCGCTGAATCCGGGGTACGCGAGCCTGCCGAATTCCCAGACGGTCTACTTCGGCGGCCGTGGCTCGGGAACGTTCCCGAGCCAGCAGCGCTGGGACGCGTCGTTCGAGTGGAGCGCCCCCGCCTACAAGACGATCGCGCCCTACGCGCGCTTCGCGATCCGTAACGTTTTCAATACGGCTTATCTCCTGTCGTTCAACACCTCGATAACCTCAAACACCGGCCCCGGCGCTCCCGTGGACGCACGCGGACTCCCGACGACGTTCACAGTGGGCCCGAACTTCGGCAAGGCCACGAACAGCGGCGACTATCAGCTCGCGCGCACGCTCACGGCCGCGGTGGGCATCCGCTTCTAGTCCAGGCAACGACGGGACGACGAGGGGGCGGCTTCGGCCGCCCCCTTTCTTCTTCCCTCGTGGACGGCGCGACCGCGACGTCCCATCATCCGGCGGTGCGGTACACGCGCATCCTTCTCGCTCTCGTCGTCCTCCTCGCGCCCGCGTGCGGAAGACAGGCGAAGAACGCTCCGCGCGCGGCGCGCTCCGCGGGCGCGTCCGTCGTCCTCGTCTCCATCGACACGCTCAGGTCCGACCACCTGCCTCTCTACGGCGCGCGAGGACTGGAGACCCCGACTCTCGACGCCCTTGCGGCGGACGGCGTCGTCTTCGAGCGCGCGTATAGTCCGTGTCCGCTGACGCTGCCGGCGCACGCGTCCATCCTCACCGGGCTCGACCCCGCCGGGCACGGCGTGAGGAACAACGTGGGATTCACGTTGGACGCTTCGAAGCATCCGACGCTCGCGACGCTCCTCAAGGCGCGAGGCTACAGAACGGGCGGCGCCGTCTCGGCGTTCGTCCTCCGTGGCGCGACCGGTCTTGCGTCGTCGTTCGAGCTCTACGACGACCGCATCGACGCTCCCGCCGACGCGTCCGCGGCGGGAGGCGTCCAGCGCGCCGGGCCCGAGACGATGCGCCGGGCGCTCGCGTGGCTCGACGGGATCGCGGCGGGCCCGTTCTTCCTCTTCGTCCACCTCTACGAGCCGCACACGCCCTACGACCCGCCCGAGCCATTCCGGAGCCGCTCGGCGAGCGCCTATGACGGCGAGATCGCGTTTGCCGACTCGATCGTCGGCACGCTCGTCGCCGACCTCAAACGCCGCAGCCTCTATGACGGGACGCTCCTCGTCGTCCTCTCGGACCACGGCGAAGGACTGGGCGACCACGGGGAGCAGGAGCACGGGATCCTCCTCTACCGCGAGGCGCTCCAGGTTCCGCTCGTCGTCAAGCTCCCGGGCGCCCGCTGGCGCGGCACACGCGTCGCGGAGCCGGTCGGCCTCGTCGACGTCCTCCCGACCCTCGCCGGAGAGCTCGGCTTCGCGCCTCCGCCGGGCCTCCCGGGAATCGACCTCTTTGCCGGCGGCTCCCCACGGCGTGCGGCCGAGCGCCGGATCTTCTCGGAGACGATGTACCCGCGCATCCACCTCGGCTGGAGCGAGCTCCGTTCCCTCGTGGGGGCGCGCGATCACTTCATCGAGGGCGTCCGTGCCGAGCTGTACGACGTCGTCTCGGATCCGGGTGAGACGCGCGATCTCTTCGCATCCTCCGGCGACAGCGCGCGAGACTTCAAGCGCGCCTTGAACAGGATCGAGGCGCCGTACACGGCTCCGGGCCAGGTGGCGTCCGAGGACCTAAAGAAGCTCGCGTCTCTCGGCTACCTCGCCGGAGCGTCCGACGCGGCCGGCCCGCTTCCCGACCCTCGCGCGAGCCTTCCGATCCTCGAGGACATGAAGAAGGCCTTCACGCTCGGAGCGAAGGGCCACGATGCCGAAGCGCTCGCGGGTCTGCGGTCCGTCCTCGCGCGGCAGCCGCGCCTGTTCGACGCCCAGTACGCGGAAGCTGAGGTTCTCGCCCGAATGGGACGATTCGACGAGGCCGCCGCCGCGTATGCGAAGGCGCTGCGCTTGTCGCCCGCGCTCGCGAGTCCGATCGCCCTCGCGCTCGCCCGGGTCACGCTCGAGCTCTCGCGTCTGGACGAGGCGGAGGCGAACGCCCGCATCGCCCTACGCGAGAGTCCCGACGAGGCGCACGAGATCCTCGCCCGCGTGGCTCTCGAGCAAAACGACCTCGAGGGCGCCGAGCGTGAAGCGCGGCTCGTCCATGGCGGAGTCTGGCTCGAGGCGCGCGGCGCCGTCGTCCTCGCGGAAGCGGCTCTCCGGCGCAACCGGCCCGCCGACGCGCTCGCGCTTCTTGACGCCGCGCGCAAGCCGGTCGCGGCCGCCGGTCTCACGCTCCCGCGGAACCTGTCGTTCCTGACGGGTGATGCACTGGCCCGCTCCTCGCGGCTCACCGAGGCGGCCGGCGCCTTCCGGGAGGAGATCCGCGCTTACCCCACGAACGCGCAGGCTTACGCCCGGCTCGCGATCGTCCTCGCGGTCGCGCACCAAACGCGCGGCGAGGTGACCGCGCTCCTCGAATCGATGTACCGCGCGAATTCCTCGCCCGCGACAGCACGGCTCGCCGAACGGACGCTGGACTCCATCGGAGACCGCTCCGGAGCGGCCAGATGGGCCGGGCGAGGGCGGTCTGCTTCCATGCCTCCGACGATCCCCCGCTGAACGGCGTCGGCTTCGAGCCTCACCCCTTTTTCTTCGGCGCGGCGGCCGGACGTGGAGGGGCTGGCAGCGTGCCCGTGACCGTGAAAGGAGCCACGAGGTCGAGCTTCTTCTGGGTCGTGGGTTCGGTCAGCGTGAGCCTCAGTTCGTAGTCGCCCGGCTTCAGGTACTGCCCCAGGTTCGACTCCACGACGCCTCCGGCGATGTCGAGCACGAGCGTCCCCTGCTCCTTCTGCTCGGGAACCTTCGTCGGCTCGTCGGGCGGGGTCGGCACGTCGATCGCAGGCTGCCCTTTGGGCTTGATCTTGACGGTCCGCTTCAGCGTGATCGTCCGCGTGACCGGGTCGACCGGAGGGTTGTAGAGGCGCACCGCGTACGAGAGGCCGTCCGTCGCGTCGACGCGCCCGTCGCCCTTTACGACGAACCGGCGCGCCGAGAACGTGAACGGCTCGTCGGGCTTCGGCGCGTCCACCGGGAAGTCGTTCACGGAGACGAGAAGCAGCGACGCCGCGAACTCCGTAGGAAGGCCGGGCACCGAGGCGGGACGCCTTGCCGAGACGAGCACCTTCCCCGTCGCGTCCACGAGCGCGGCAGCCACGTCGTAGTCGCCCGGGATGATCGGGAACGAACGGTCGGCGAAGAAGTCGGACTTCGTCTTCCGGAGCGCCGCGACCTCCTCGAGGCGTATGGCGTCCTTTCCGTCCTTATCTCGCGCGAGGATCAGGAGCTTCGCCCCTTCTCCCGTTCCGACGGCGGATCCGGACGCGAAGAGCTGCACCATGAGGCGCGTCGCGCCGTCGCGGTAAGAGATGGGCAGCAGCGCGAGCGGTCCGAACGGCTCCTTCGCGAGGCCGTCGAGCGTCGCGCGCGCGCCCTCTGAGAGCGCCGGCCCCTTGGACGCCTCGGCGGCCTTGTCGGCCGCGGCCTTCTGCTCGGCGGCGACCTGCTCCTTCGTCTTGTAGACCGGCACGTCCTTGAGCTGAGGGTTCACGAGCGCCATCTGGGCGGCCTTGTTCTCGAGGCGCCTCGCGGGCGACACGTCGACGAGGGCCTCGGTGCCGAGGGCCACGTCGACGATGAACCCGATCTCCTGCGACGGGACGTCCGCCCACGGCGGCAGGTGCGCCTTGTCGTAGACGAAGGTGTAGGTCACCGGGGCGCCGCCTCCCGCGCCCGTGAACTGGCCCGCACCGCTCGTGCCGCCGACCGGCGTGTCCGCGGGGGACGTCGCCTTGGCTCTGATCTCCTTCGGAGGCCCGATCAGGAGGAGCGCCTTGCCGCGCTCGGTCAGGGCGCCGCGCTTGCGGCCGAGCGGAAAGAGCTCGTCGGCCTTCTTCACGAGGACGTCGAAGCGCTCACGGAATTCGTTCGTGGGCGTCTTGATGTCCGGGTCGCGCCGGGCCCAGAACAGCGCGACGAACTTCTCGGCCTCCTCGTCGGAAGCGACCTTTTTCCAATCCTTCTTCTCGGCGTCGGTCGCGAGATAGACGGACGCGGGCGACTTCTCCCAGTCCTTGTGCTTGTCGAGAGCCGCGAGGCACGGAGTGGCGGCAAGGAGAAGAACGAGCGCGAGGGGGGCGCGTCGAAGCGTCATCGAGAGGAGTCTCCCTTCCTTCTTGGGTCGGGCGGAGTACCTTTGAGTACCGCCCTCGACCGATCATCATAAACGGCCTCGAGGGCCAGCGCGCGCCTCCGCTCCGGCAGCAGGGCCGTTCTGTTCCCGAAGGACCCCCGGTTCGCGGCGGCCGCTACTTCTTCTTCGGCGGCAAGACCCCGGTCACGGTGAAGGTCGTGGACGCCTCGATCGTCTTCTGCGCGACCTGGTCCGTGATCGCCACCTGCAGGTCGTAGTCGCCCGGCTTTCTCAGGTATTCGCCCAGGTTCGCCTGGATGACCTCCGCGGCCACGTCGAACGAAATGAGCTCCGTTCCATCCTTCGAGTCCGGCACGGCGACGGGTTGGTCGGCGGGCTGGGGCACCTCCATGGCAGGGGCGCCTTTCGGCTTGATCTTCACCGTGCGCGAAATGCGAATTGTCTTCGTGGCGGTGTCCACCTTCGGGTTGTAGACCCTCACGACGAAGAGGAGACCGTCCTCGGGGTCGAGCCGGCCGCCCTTCGTCACGAAGTGATTTCCGTTCAGGGTGAAGGCTTCGTCCGTCTTCCCCTTCGCCGCGGGGGAGAAACTCGCCGCGACGACGAGCGGCGATAGCGAAAAGTCCGTTCCGGCCGCGGCGACGGACACCTTGCGTCTCGCGGAAAAGAGGAGCTTCGAGGAGCCGTCGAACACTCCCGCGGCGACGCCGTACGAGCCAGGCAGAACGGCGAACTCCCGGGACGTGACGGATCCCCCGGCCGTGGCCTCGAGCGCCGTCGTCTCTTCGAACCTCACGGCGTCGGCTCCGGCGTCGTCCCTCACGAGAATCGCCAGCTTCGAATCCGCCCCAGGAGATCCCGCGGACGAGGGCACGAAAAGCTGAACCTGCAGGCGCGGTTCCCGGTCCCGCCCGACGATCGGAAGGAGAGAAAGCAGACCCGTGTCCTCCTTGGCCAGCAGACCTACGAGAGCCTCGCGAACGGGCGCCGTCAGGACCGGCCCCTTCAGCGCCTCGGCGGCGGCCGCCTCGGCGGCTTTGCGTTCGGTCTCGAGCTCGGCGGCCGTCTTGAAGTGCGGAGCCTCCTTGAGCGACGGATTCCGGATCGACGCCTGGCGGGCCTTCGTCTCGAGGCGCCTCACGCCGCCGACTCCGGTCCCACTGACGTAGTCGGAAGCCGACTCGACGATGAACTCCGCCCGGAGGGATTTCATCCCGGCCCACTCGGGGAGTTGGGCCGCCTCGTAAATGAAGGTCGCGAGAGACTCGCCGATCGACGTGCCCGGAGCGTTCGGAGGCGGCGGAATCTGCCCGGGAGCAGCGAACGGCTGGGGCTGCGGTTTGATGCCGGCCACGCGCAGCAGGTTCTTCGGCGAGCCGACCAGCACATAGAGCTTCCCGCGCTCGGTCAGCGCGCCGCGGGTCCGCGGCAGCCCGAAGAGCTGGTCGGCCTCTTTCACGCGCTGGTCGAAGGCGATCTTGAACTCGTTGACCGGTGTCTTGAGATCCGGATCACGCTTCGCCCAGAAGAGCTGGATGAAGCGCTCGGCCTCCTCGTCGGAAGCGATCTTCTTCCATTCCTTCTGTTCGGATTCGACGGCGAGGCCGGAGAATTCGGGGGACTTGTTCCAGTCCTTGTAAAGCGTGAGGCCGGCACTGAAGCAGGGAAGTGCGGTCGCGAGGAGGACGAGGGACGCGAAACGGATCCTAGCTTTCATCTTGGTGGAATACCTCAAAGCGGAATCGATGACAATGATCCAGACTTCGGCCCAAAGAGGATCCAGGGAAGAGGGACGAAAACCGAGATTTGCAGCCTCTGCCGGACGACCTCGATCCAAAATGCTGGACGCGACTTCAGTATTCGGGAGTTCCGACTGACATCGGTCAAAATGTCTAAATGCAAACAGTTTATTCTAAAAGACTTACATCCAGCCAGAGGCCACCTTCGCTGGCAGGGTCCTTGCCTAGCAGGGTACTGAACGCCAGTCGCATCCTTGGATGCAGCGGAGTCGGCTATGAGTCAAAGGAATCATCGCGGACCAGGAAGGTCTTCTGTTACGTTTACGTCACTTTTCACTTTACTGTTCGACTAACGGAGGAGGATGCGAATGCAAAATAAAATCGGAAGTGTGATCGTAACCACCCAAATTCGAAGGCTCACGGCTGGCGCGGCCATTATTGCCGTCACTTTCGGGCTTCTTCTCGCGAATCCCGCCTTCGCACAGGGGCTTCCGACGGCCACCATCACCGGACGGGTGATCAACGAAGGGCAGGGTCTCCCCGGGGTCGGCGTGACGGCGACGTCGCCCGCTCTCCAGGGATCCCGCACGACGGTCACGGGCTCGAGCGGCGACTACGGCTTCGTGAACGTCCCCCCCGGTGACTACACGCTCACGTTCGCCATCCAGGGATTCCAGACCCTCACGAAGACCGTCAAGGCCGGCGCGTCCCAGCAGTACCAGGTCGACGCGACGCTGAGCCTGACGGCCATCGCGGCCGAGGCGACGGTCGTCGGAAAGACGGAGTCGATCTCCCAGACGACGACGGCGGCGACGACGTACTCGTCCGAGCTCATGGCGAAGCTCCCGACGGCGAGGACGATCCTCGGCTCGGTCTACATGTCCCCCGGCCTCAACCAGAACGCGCCCAATGGGGTCTCGATCGCCGGCGCGCAGTCGACCGAGAGCCTCTACACCCTCAACGGCGTCGTCATCATCGACAACGTCCGGTCGACCCCCCTGAACCTCTACGTCGAGGACGCCATCCAGGAGACGACGACGATGACGTCGTCCGTCTCCGCCGAGTTCGGCCGGTTCACCGGCGGCGTCATCAACACGATCACGAAGTCGGGCGGAAACGCCTTCAGCGGCTCGGTCCGCTCAGTGCTCTCGAACGACGCCTGGAACGCGACGAACGCCTATCGGGTCCCGGCCACCGGCGTCAACCCGCAGGAAGGGACCTTCATCAACACCGTCACCCCGACCTGGGAAGCGACGTTCGGCGGCCCGATCCTCAAGGACAAGCTCTGGTTCTTCGGCTCGGGCCGCTACTTCGACACGTCCACTTCCCGCTCGTTGATCACCCGCCAAACGAACATCCCGATCACCTACGGCTCGAAGGAAGACCGCTACGAAGGGAAGCTGACGTTCTCACCGCTGCAGAACCACACCCTGACCGGCTCCTACACCGGCGTCGATACCACGTCCCATAACTTCAACTTCGACACCCCGGGAGACGCGAACGTCTTCTTCGACCCGAGCTTCCCGCAGTCGATTGCCATCATCAACTACAGCGGCGTCTGGACCAACAACCTGTTCGTGGACGCCTTCTACGCGAAGCGCAAGTTCACGTTCGAAAACTACGGCAGCATCTACACGGACCTCGTCAAGGGAACGCCCATCCACGACACGAACCTCGGCGTCGTATACAACTCACCCACCTTCTGCGGCGTCTGCAGCCCGGAGCCCCGGAACAACGACGACTTCGTCGCCAAGGGAACGTATTTCCTGTCGACGCCGTCTCTCGGCTCGCACACCATCCTCGCCGGCTACGACGACTACGGCGGACAGCGGAAGTCGAACAACTACCAGTCCGGCAGCAACTTCACCCTCTACAGCCAGACCGCGTCGACCGTGCAGGGGCAGAGTATCTACCCGGTCTTCAACTCGGCGACCTACGTCGTCTACTGGCCGATCCTCCAACTCTCGCAGGGCGACGACCTGCGGACGCAGTCGGCCTTCCTCAACGACTCGTGGCGGCTCAACAACCGGCTCTCGTTCAACCTCGGCGTGCGCTACGACAAGAACCACGCCACGGACGCGGGCGGAAACGTGACTTCCAACGACTCTGCCTGGAGCCCGCGCCTCGCCGGGACCTTCGACGTGAAGGGCGACGGGACCCTCCGGGTGTCGGCGAGCTATGCCAAGTACGTGGCGGCTCTCCAGGACACGCAGGCCGGCTCGGGCGCGACGCTCGCCGGCAGCCCCGCCATCTACTACTGGTACTACGACGGCCCGGGAATCAACACCGACCCGACCAAGCCTCCGGTCTCGTCTCACGACGCCATCACGCAGTTTTTCAACTGGTTCGGGTCCCAAGGCTGCATGCCGGATCCCACCGCGGCGAGCTGCCAGGTCCCGCTGGGAGGCCCGCCGTCGCTCAGCGGCGTCAACCTCCAGATCCAGAACTCGCTCAAGTCGCCCAACGCCAAGGAGTACACCGTCGGCTTCTCGGGCAACATCGGGCAGCGCGGCAGCTTCCGAGCCGACGTCGTCCGGCGCGAGTTCACCGACTTCTACGACCTTCTGAAGGACACGACGACCGGAAAGGTCCCGAGTCCGGTCAACCCGGCCCAGAGGTACGACCTCGGCCTGATCGTCAACTCCAACGACTACACCCGGAATTACACCGGCCTCCACACGCAGTTCGCATACCGGCTGGGCGACCGCTTCAACCTGGGCGGCAACTGGACATGGTCCCATCTGATCGGCGACATCGTCGGCGAGACGTCCGGCTCCTCCGTGGTCCGCGGGGGCCTCCACGCCTATCCGGAGTACCTCGACCGGAAGTGGTCCGCCCCGATGGGCAGCCTCTCGAGCGACACGCGCCACCGCGTCCGCGCCTACGGGACGTACGATGCCCCGATCCCCGCGAGGTTCGGCAACCTGAACTTCAGCGTCATCCAGAACTGGGACACGGGCCTTCCCTATGCGGCGGTCGGCAGCGTGAACACGAAACCGTACGTGACCAACCCCGGCTACCTCACGCCTCCGGCGTCGGTTCTCTACTACTTCACGGGCCGCGACGGCTACAGGACCGAGGACGTCTGGCGGACCGATCTCGCCATGACGTTCTCCTACAAGATCGCCGGCGCCGTCGAGGTCTACGTCTGGCCGCAGATCTACAACGTCTTCAACGCCCAGCACATCATCGCCGTGAACACGGCGGTGAACACGAACGTGAACTCGTCATCCCTGGCCGCCTTCAACCCCTTCACGACGGCGGCGCCGGTCGAGTGCCCGCAGGGAACGGCGCTGGCCGCCTGCAAGGCGATGGGCGCCAACTACCAGAAGGGCTCGCTCTTCGGCACGCCGACGAACCAGACCATGTACCAAACGGCGCGGAGCTTCCAGGTCTCCGTGGGAGTCCGCTTCTAGTCTCCATCCCGTCTCGGACGAAAGGCCCCGGCGGAAGCCGGGGCCTTTTCTTTGGCGTGGCCTCTTCGCGATCGCTCGTTACGCGTTCTAGACTCCCACCGATGAAACGGGGACTCCGCGGCCTCACCCGGGCGTCCTTCGCCTTCGTTCTCCTGTCGGCGACGGCGGGCTGCAGGCGCGCCCGGGAGCGGGTGCCCGAGGTCTTCCCCGGGGCCCCCGTCGTCCTGATTTCCATCGACACGCTTCGGTCGGACCATCTCCCCTTCTACGGCTACGGCGGAGTGGAGACGCCGGCCCTGTCCGCGTTGCGGCGTGACGCGATCCTCTTTGAACGGGCCTTTTCCCCGGTTCCCCTCACCCTGCCATCTCACGCCTCCCTCTTCACGGGCCAGCTTCCCGACGTGCACGGGGTCCACGACAACCTCGGGTATCGCCTGAAGCCCGAGGTCCCGACGCTGGCCGAGCTCCTGAAGAAAGGGGGCTTCAGGACGGGAGGGGCGGTCTCCGCCTTCGTCCTCGGAGGGACCTCGGGGATCGGACGGGGGTTCGACTTCTACGAGGACGGCGTCGAGCCGATCGCCTCCTACTCGTCCCCCAGCCTGATCCAGCGCCCCGGGGCCGAGACGGCGGCTCTCCTCGAACGGTGGATCGACGCCCAAGGCGAGGCACCGTTCTTCGCGTTCCTCCACCTGTACGAACCACATACGCCGTACGACCCCGTGGAACCCTACAGAACCCGATATGCCGCGAGCCCGTACGACGGCGAGATCGCCACCGCCGATGCCATCGTCGGCGAGTTCCTCTCCCACCTGAAGCAGAAGGGCGTCTATGACCGGTCCCTCGTCGTCTGCCTGTCGGACCATGGCGAGAGCCTCGGAGAGCATGGTGAGGACGAGCATGGGATCCTTCTCTACCGCTCCGTCCTGCAGGTGCCCCTCCTCCTGAAGCTGCCCGGGAAGATCCTCGCCGGGTCCCTGGTGCGGGACCCGGTCCAGCTGACCGACGTCTTCACGACGATCGGCCGAGCGACCGCCGTAGCCGGTTTCCCCGAGATCGAAGGGACCGTCTCCCTCGTCGCGCTGGCCGCCGGCGCAAAGGCCCCCGTCCGATCCCTCTCTTCCGAAACCTACTTTCCGCGCATCCACTACGGCTGGGCGAATCTCGCCTCGTCGCTCAGCGGGCAGTGGCATTACGTCGATGCCCCCGCTCCGGAGTTCTACGATCTCGGAGCCGACCCGGGCGAGACCAGGAACCTCGTCGCGGCGAAGCCCGGTCCGCTGCGGGCGATGGCCGCGGACCTGGAAAAACGGCGAACGGCTTTCGAGACGCCCGGACCCGTCAGCGACGAGGAGCGGAAGAAGCTCGCGTCGCTCGGGTATCTCTCGACGGGCGCCCCGGCCGGCTCGGGAAAGCTGCCGGACCCGAAGAATGAGATCGGAGTCGTCCGATTACTGAGAGACGCCGTGGCGACCTCCACGGCGGGGCGGCCGCTCGAGGCCCTTGCGCCGCTGGAGGAGCTCCTCCGGAAGAACCCGGCGATGGCCGACGTCTGGGAACTCTATTCCGAGACCCTGCTCGCGGCGGGCCGCCCGGATCAGGCTCTCGCCGCCGCGAAGAAAGCTGTCGAGCTCGCGCCCGCGGCCGCCACACTCCCCCTGCTTTCCGTCGCGAACCTCTGCCTGCGGATCGGTCACCCCGACGAGGCCCTCGAAAACGCCCGGCTGGCGCTAGAACGGGGCGATGCCTCCGCCCACGAGACGCTCGCACGCTCCTACCTCGCCAAGGGAGACCTGGCCCGGGCCGAGCAGGCGGCCAACCAGGCGCTCCTCGTGCCGAGAGTCAGGAAGCGTGCGCTCCTGGCACTGGCGCACGTCGACCTCCAGCGGAATGATTACCGAGGAGCCCTGTCCCACCTCGACCAGATCCGTCCCGGCGGTGGAGGCGCGGAGCTGCCCGGAGTGCACTACCTTCGTGGAGACGTTCTGGCACGGCTGAATCGGTTCGACGAGGCGATCCGGGAGTTCGAGGAGGAAATCCGGCTCTTTCCAACGCAGACGGAGGCGTGGGTCGGCCTCGCGTTTACGAGGGCGTCCCAGTCGAGAACCGCAGACGCCAAGCGAACGCTGACCGACATGGCGAAGAGAATCGGAACCGCGGAAGCCTACGACCGTGCGTACCGGGGCCTCACGTTTCTCGGGGACCGGCCGGGAGCCGAAGGGATTCGCCGCGAGGCCCTCTCCCTCTTCCCCGGCGACCCGAATCTCCGCACCCGAGGTGAACACCACCCGTGAGATCGGCCCTGATTCCCGCCTCGATTCTCGTTCTCGTGCTCCCAGGTTGCGGGCAGGCTCGGAAACCGGCCGGCCGCGTCTTCCCGAAGGCCCCGGTCGTCCTGATCTCGATCGACACCCTCCGCTCCGACCATCTCCCGTTCTATGGCTACAAAGGAGTGGAGACGCCCGCGCTTTCAGCCCTGAGGAACGATTCGATCCTCTTTGAGAGCGCGTGGTCGCACGCGCCGCTCACGCTGCCGTCCCACGTCGCGCTCTTTACCGGTTTTCTCCCGGACAAGAACGGAGTCCACGACAATCTCGGTTACACCGTGAACCCCGCGGTGCCGACACTGGCCGAGCTTCTCAAGAAGGGCGGCTATGCAACCGCCGGTGCCGTGACAAGCCTCGTTCTGAACGGCGCGAGCGGCGTCGGACGCGGCTTCGAGCTCTGGGACGACGACGTCGCGCCCACCCGCCCTTTCCAGGCTCTGAGCCGCGTCCAGCGCCCGGGGGACGAGGCCGAAGCCTCGATCGAACGATGGGTCGAGAAACAGCATGGCCCCCTGTTCGCCTTCCTTCACCTCTATGAACCGCATGCCCCGTACGAACCGAAGGAACCCTTCAAGAGTCTCTACGCGAATCCGTATGACGGAGAGATCGCGACCGCCGACGCGATCACGGGCAAGTTTCTCGACTTCCTGAAGGCGAAGGGCATCTACGACCGCGCGCTGATCATTTTTCTCTCCGATCACGGAGAGGGGCTCGGAGACCACGGAGAAAGCGAACACGGGGTCTTTCTCTACCGGGAAGTCCTCCAGGTTCCGCTTCTCGTGAAGCTCCCGAGAGGGGACGTTCCGGCGCCGCGATCCGTCCGGGTTCCCGTCCAGCTGTCCGACGTCTTCACGACGATCGGGAAGGCCGTCGGCCTCGACGGCTTCGCGGCGCCCCCCGGGACGTATTCGCTGATCGACATCGCGGACGGTCTCGTTCTTCCGGAGAGGCGGATTTACGCCGAGTCTTTCTTTCCGAGGACCCACTTCGGCTGGAGCGAGCTCCGCTCGCTCGTGGACGGCCGCTGGCATTTCATCGAAGCGCCCCGTCCCGAGTTCTTCGACCTGAGGTCCGACGCGGCCGAGAAAACGAATCTCGTGGAGGGTAAACCCGAACCGTTCCGGAAGATGCGGATCGAGATGGAGAAGCTCCGGACTTCGTTCGAGGCGCCCGGAGCGATCGATCAGGAGACGGCCAAAAAGCTCGCGTCGCTCGGCTATCTCAGCTCGGGCGCCACGGCCGGGACCGGCCCGCTGGACGATCCGAAAGACCACATCGAGACCGTCCGGCTGATGAAGGAAGCCCTTCGGGAGTTCGTGGAAGGGAGCCCGGCGAGGACCGTGGCGATCGCCCAGAAACTCCTCGCGGAGAACCCCCGGATGCTCGACATCTGGGAGCTCTATTCGCAGGCGCTCGCGAAGCTCGGGAGGACCGACGAGGCTCTCGCCGCTCTCCGGAAAACGATCGAGCTCAGTCCCCAGGGCTCGACTCAATACGTCGTTTCCTTCGCGAACCACTGCCTTCAGATGGGGAAGCTCGAGGAGGGAAAGAAGCACGCGGAGCTCGCACGGTCGATGGGTGATCCGGCGGGAGACGAGATTCTCGCGCGCGCGTGTCTCGCTCTCGGCGATCTCGAGGGGGCCGAAACGGCGGCGCGGGCGTCGCTGAAGTCCGAGAGAAACCGGGATCGCGGCATCCTGGTGTTGGCGCGGGTCGAGGCTCTTCGAGGCAATCTGCCGAAGGCTCTCGAGCTCTCTCGCCAAATTCAGGAAGGGGCCCCCCACTCGCTTCCCCTGGCTGGGCTCCATCTCCTTCGCGGCGACGTCCTCGCGCGGATGGGCCGTCATGCCGAGGCGGAGACCGAATTCCGCGAGGAGCTCCGGGTCTACCCGACGACATTCGCGGCATGGAACTCCCTCGTCATCCTGTACACGGCCGAGAATCGGCCGGCGGACGCCCGGAGAACGATCGAGGAGATGGTCTCGGCGTCACCCGGCGTCGACGCCTACCTCGCCGCGTTCCAGACCCTGTCGATCCTCGGTGACCGGGCCGGGGCGGACCACTGGAAGCGGGAAGGATTGAAGCGGTATCCGGACGAAACAAGGTTTCGTCGCGCGCCGCGACCGGCCTGATCCCCTTGTCAGGACGTGCGAGAATCCGCGCCGCCATGGATGAAAGAGAGACGCGCGCCCCTGGGAGGGGCGCCACCGCGTGATTCCCGGTCTCAAACGTGAGCTCGAGAGCGCCGTTTCGGAGGCGTGCCTCCGCGTCTTCGGCGTTCCGGCGCCGCGCATCGTTCTCGAGACGCCCCCAAAGGTCGAGCTCGGCGATCTCGCCTGCCCCGTCGCCTTCGAGCTCGCGAAGGTCCTGAGGCGGCCCCCGCGGAAGATCGCGGAAGAGCTGGCCACCGCCCTCGCTCTGCCCTCGGTCGTCGTGAGGCGTTCGGTCGAAGGCGGCGGCTACGTCAATTTCTTCCTCGATCGCCCGCGCGTCCTACGGGACATGCTCGTCGCGGGAAGCGCGGCCCCGGAACAGGACGCGGGCGCCGGCAAGCTCATCGTCGAGCACACGAACATCAATCCGAACAAGGCAGCGCACATCGGGCACCTCCGGAATGCCGTCCTCGGCGACGTCCTCGTGAGCACCTTCAGGCGCCTCGGCCGCCGCGTCGAGATTCAGAACTATCTCGACGACACAGGCGTCCAGGTGGCCGACGTCGTGGTGGCGCTCCAGAACGCCGAGGACCTCGTCGAGCCGTCGCGCGCGCGGCGCCTCGCTGGCGAGATCCGCGAGATCCTGGACGCCTTCCCCGAGCACGCCCCGGGCGTCGAGCCGCGCCGCCTCGGCGACCTCGCGTGGGACCTCTATGCGCTCGCCGGGAAGAGCTACGCGGCCGACCCGGCGCTCGAGGAGAAGCGCAAAGCCACGCTCCACGCCATCGAGGGCGCCGCCACGGGCCACGAGCAGACCCCGGAAGAGGCCGCCACGGCGGCTCTCGCGGGGCGCCTCGCCGAGGCGGTCGTGCGCTGCCACCTCTTCACGATGGAGCGCGTGGGCGTCACCTACGACCTCCTGCCACGCGAGAGCGACATCCTCGCGCGCCGCTTCTGGGTGAAGGCCTTCGAGCTCCTGAAGGCGGCGGGCGCCGTGCGACTCGAGACGGAAGGCAAGAACGCGGGCTGCTGGGTCATGCCGCTCGAAGGCTCTCCGGAGTTCGAGGGCATGGAGGACGCCGACAAGATCCTCGTGCGGTCGAACGGAACGGTCACGTACACCGGGAAGGACGTCGCCTACCAGCTCTGGAAGCTCGGCGTCCTGGGAATCGACTTCGAGTACGAAGAGGTTCCCTACCGGGACGTCGACGGTTCGCCCGAGTTCCATGCCTCGGATGGCGTCTCTCCGCTCTACAGGACGCGCCGCGACGACCGCGGCGCCGACCCGTCCGCGCGCGGCCGCTTCGGCAAGGGCACCGCCGTCATCAACGTCATCGACGTGCGGCAGTCCTACCCCCAGAAGGTCGTGAAGGAGGCGGTGCGGCGCGCCGGCTTCGCCGAGGCGGCCGACCGATCCGTCCACTTCGCATACGAAATGGTGGCCCTGACGCCGGCTTCGGCGGAGGCGCTCGGCGTGGAGCTCACCGACGAGGACCGCGCGCGCCCCTTCGTCGAGATGTCGGGCCGGAAGGGGCTCGGCGTGAAGGCCGAGGATCTCCTCGACCGGCTCGTCGAGAAGGCGAAGGAGCAGATCCTCTCGCGCGCGGCCGAACCTCCCGAAACGGGCCGGGCCGAGGCGATCGCCGTCGGCGCGCTCCGCATCTACATGACGCGCTTCTCGCGGAACAAGGTCATCGCCTTCGACTTCGACGAGGCGCTCGCCTTCGAGGGCGACACGGGGCCGTATCTCCAGTATGCCGCCGTGCGCGCCGCGAACATCTTCCGGAAGCTCGAGGAGACGGGCCTCACGGGGCGCCTCGACGCCGCCGAGATCGACGGGCTGTCCGCGCTGCCCGCGTCTGCGCTCGACGACGGGCTGTGGGACGTCGTGAGGACCTGCTCTCGCACGCTCGACACGCTCGAAAAGGTGGCCGAGTCGCTCGAGGTCTCGCTCCTCGTCAGGCACGCGCTCGCGGTCGCCGCGGGCTTCCACCATCTCTATCACACGCATCCCATCGCGCAGGAGAAGGACGAGACGACCCGGCGCGCCCGGCGCGCCGCCCTCCAGGTCGTCTCCGTTCATCTCGCGGACATCCTCGGCGTGCTCGGTGTCCCGATCCCCGGAAGAATGTGAGCATGCCGGGTGCGGACGTCGTCTACCACCGCCGGGGTGCCGACGCTCTCGTCGCGGTTCGGGCGTTCGTGGAGCGGCTCGTCTCGGAGGAATACGACCCTTTCGTCGCCGACGTCGTGCGAAAAGAGGCCGCGTCGATGGCCGCCGATTTCGACGCCGAGCGCGATGCCCTCCTGACGGCCGAACGCGACGGCCGCCTCGTGGGCGTTCTCCTCGTGACCCGTGATCTCGTCGATCCGGCCGCCGCGCGCTTCGACTGGCTCATCGTAGACGGTTCCGAAAGGAACGGCGGGGTCGGCCGGGAGCTGCTCTTCCGCGGCATCGAGGCGTGCCGGGAGCGGCGGCTGCTCGTCCTGCGCGCGCGGTCGTTCGCCGGCTCGCCCGCCGGGCCACATCTTTACTGGCTGTACGGATTCCGGGTCGTGGATCTCGTTCCGGTGACGGTCGGCGAGGGTACGCGCGAGTCGATCCTCTTCGAGAAGCGCCTGAGTCCGCCCGCTCTTTCTCCCGAGGCCTAGAGGCTAGGCTCCGCCCGGGATTCAGCGGGCGACGGTAGACGTGGCCGCCGTCCCCGCCTCGGGAAGCACCTCCGTCACGTCGGCGAGGCCACTCGTCTCGTCGAGGCTCGCCATCAGCGAGACGTGCCGGCGCACCGGGCCGTCCGCCTCGAGGCGGGAGCGCACCGGATTCTGCGAGCGCAGGACGAAGAGCCTCCCGTCCGCGGTGAGGAGGAGCGGCCGATGGGGTGTTCCCTCGAGCCGGGCGCTCATCCCGGGCACTCCGTGCTCCATCGCGCAACGCAGGCACACGAGCTCTCCCTCCACGCGCTGCACGGCGTGAGGGAGCGCGGCCGCCGTCAGGGACGGAGTCCGAAACCTCACGGCCGCCCAGCCCACCGCGATTCCACAGCCCGCGGCGAAGACGATCGTGACGGACCTCGGGAAGGCGCGGCGCGGCCGTGGACCCGGAGGCGTGTCGAGGCGGCGGGCGAGGCGACGGGCCAGCTCCTCGGGGCAATGATCCACGGGGCGGCAGGTTTTCAGCGTCTCGCGGAGCTTCCCCGCCTCTTCGCAGTGCTGGCAGCAGGCCGGGCATTCCTCGAAGTGGGCGAGAAGGCGTGCCGCGTCCACGAGTTCCAGCTCGTCGTCGTGATACGCCTCGATCAGGAGGCTCGCCGTGCGGCAGTCCATCATCCCGTCGCCCCTGATTCTCTAACGTTCGCGGCGCCGGCGGTATTCCGAGAGGGCGACGGGATTCCCCCCGGCCACTGGCCGGGAAGCCTCGGGAGCTTCTGGCCCGTGAGCGGCGAGCCGCGTCCGCACAGGCTCCTCCGGGCCGAAGTAATGCCGGCGGCGGCCATAGTCGAGGAGCGCCGATTCGAGAAGGCGGCGGCCGCGGTAGAGACGGGACATCACCGTGCCGAGCGGCACCTCGAGGATGTCGGCCACTTCGCGGTAGGAGAAGTCCTGCAGATCGACGAGCTCGACGACGAGCCGAAAATCCTCGGGCAGAGCCGCAAGCGCTTCGGCCACTCCCCGGTCGAGCGTCGCCCCAAGAAGGCCTTCCTCCGGCGTCGCGTGCTTGCCGCCCTCCAGAGCCTTCGAGCGGGCGGCATCGAAAGCTTCGTCTCCCCCCGCGCCGAGATCGACCTCTTTCGGCCCGGCCTTCACGCGCCGGTACCCGTTGATGAAGGCATTTTTGAGGATGCGAAACAGCCACGCCTTGAGGTTCGTGCCCTCGGTGAACCCGTCGTAGTGCGCGTACGCCTTGAGAAAGGTCTCCTGGAGAAGGTCCTCGGCGTCCTGCCGGTTCCGCGTCAACCGGAGCGCGGATCCGTAGAGTGCGTCCGCGTGTGGAAGCTCCCCGCTCCCGAAGTTCCAGGCGGTAGGGGTCGCGGAGGGCTTGGGGGATGAGGAAGCGGCCATATCGAGAGTTCCACCTCTCCCCATGCAATACGTAAACCGCCGCGTTCCGGCTTCGCCTCCCCATGAAGAAAAGCGGCCCCGGTAAATCGGGGCCGCCCATCTCACTGAGAAGAAAGACTTTACTTGCCGTTGATGACGAAGGCGATGACGAGGGCGTAGATGACGAGGGACTCGATGAGGACGAGTGCCAGGAATGCCATCGCGCGAATCGAGCCGCCCGCGCCGGGATTCCGCGCAATTCCTTCGCAGGCCGCTACAGCGGTGCGGCCCTGCGAGAGCGCGCCGCCGAAGGCGGCGAGCCCGATCGCGATCGCCGCGGAGAGGTGGCCCCACCCGGCGCCGCCGCCGGTCTTCACGGCGTCCTCGGCGAGGGCGAGATTCGGGAGCAGGAGGGCGAGCGCCGTGAGGGCGCCAGCCGGGAGGATTCTCTTCAACATGTCGGGAGCTCCTTTCGTGATTGAAAAAATCGGCTTCGTGTTTTCAATGCTCGTGGGCGGTGGCTCCGCCCAGATAGACGGTGGTCAGGAGCGTGAAGACGTAGGCCTGCAAGAGCGCCGTGAAGATGCTCAGCGCCATCATCGGCCACGGCACGACGATCGGAACGAGACCCGAAAAAATGCTGGTGGCCGTGTGCTCGCCGAAGATGTTCCCGAAGAGACGCATGGAAAGCGAAAGCGCGCGTGCGAAGATGCCGATCATCTCGATCAGGAACATGAGCGGCGCCAGCACCAGCATCGGGCCGAGGAAATGCTTGAGGTAGCCGAGGAGCCCGTGCTCCCTGATCCCGGCTGCGTTGAAGAAGATGAAGCACGTGATCGAGAGCGCGAACGTGACGTTCAGGTTCGCCGTCGGCGGCTGCAGGAAAAAGAAGAGCCCGCAGAAGCTGGACAGGAAAATGAAGAAGAAAAACGAGCCGACGATCGGCAGGTATTTCTCGCCGTGATGCGGAATGTTCTCCTTGATGACATCGCGCAGAAAGTCCACGAGGACCTCGAGCACGTTCTGCGCGCCGCCGGGAGCATCCTTGCGATAGCTCCGCGACACGAAGAAGGAAAAAATGGCGCAGAAAAGGAAGACGACGAGGGCCATCGCGATGTGATCCGGAATCCAGCCAAGAAGCTCGCCATGCTCCCCTCGGGGCGCGATGCCGCCCACGTGGAAGCTTCCGAGCGCGACGCCGTCCCGCCACCATGGCGGGGCGTTTTCGACGGGGCCGAACAGGCGGGTCAGGAGGGCGTTGAAGAGCCCGAAGAAAATCGAATGTTCGTGGTGCACGTCGTCCCCGCCCTCACTGGGCTGAACCCGTCCCGCTCCGGCGGCCGGTCAAGAGTTCGCGAAGCCCGTCGATCACCACCGCGGCGACCACCGTCGAGAGGCCCACGATCACCCACCGGACGTCGGCCGGTAACATCCGCAGCCCCCCCCACAGGGCGAGACCGACGAAGGCGTACCGAAGAACGGCCTTAAGCCCGAATTTCCAGTCAAATCGGGCTGGCGCAACCTCTTCGGGCGCTTTGAAGCGGCCGACGAGATCCGACAGCCAGAGCGCCGAGACGATAGCCACGGCGGCCCCGAGAGTCAAGGCGAGGGCGGCCTCGAACCGGCCGCATGCGGCGAGTCCAGTGGCCCCGAGCAGGCCCAGAATCGCCGCCAGCCGGAAGAGACGCCGGTTGGAGGGGGCGGTCACTTCCGGGGGCCCCGCCCCTCGTCCGAAAGCGCGCCGGACTCGCGGTAGATCTGCCGGAGACCGGCCACGAGGCCGAGAATCCCGAGCGCGGCCGTCAGGACCGGGAAGATGCCGAACAGCCGGTCGCCTAGGTACCCGAGGCCCGCCCCCGCCGCGATCGCCCCCGGGAGAACCCATCCGAACGTCAGGACATCGCCGAAGAATCGGCGGGATCCCGGATCGCCGGGAGGCCGGTCGTCGGGCTGATCGCCGCTCACGGCCCGAACGGCAGGAGACAGGTCCGGGCGAACTGCACGAAAGGCCCGGGCAGGATTCCCATCGCCAGCGTGCCGGCCGCGCAGAGCGCGATGGCCGCCGTCACGGCGGGCTCCTCGCGCCAGTGCAGCGTCCCTTCGCCGTCCACGAGGTACATCGCGCGCGCGATCCGGAAGTAATAGAAGAGCGAGACGGCCGACATGAGCACCGCGAGAAGCGCGAGCCAGAACCAGCCGGCCTTCATCGCCGCCGAGAAGAGGAAGTACTTCCCCACGAAGCCCGCGGTCGGCGGGATTCCGGCGAGCGACAGCAGGAAGACGAGCATCGCCGCGGCCAGCCATGGGTTCTTGCGCGCGAGTCCGTTGAAGTCGTCCACGCTCTCGCCGGCATAGCCCTTCGCCTCGAGCAGGATCACGAGCCCGAAGGCGCCGAGGTTCATGAAGGCGTACGCGAGAAGATAGACGAGGATCGACCAGAGGCCGATCCCGCTCGCGTCTCCGTATGCGAGAAGGCCGAGCAGCACATAACCCGCGTGTCCGATGGACGAATACCCGAGCAGCCGCTTCACGTTCGTCTGCATGAGGGCGCCCACGTTCCCGACGACCATCGTGAGCGCCGCCGACGCCGCGACGATCGCCGTCCAGTCGCCGGCGCGCGGGCCGAACCCCACGAAGAAGATGCGAGCGAAGATCGCGTAGGCCGCGAGCTTCGGCCCGACCGCGAAGAACGCGGAGATCGGCGTGGGCGCACCCTCGTAGACGTCGGGCGCCCACACGTGGAAGGGCGCGGACGCGATCTTGAAGAACATCCCGCAGGCCACGAAGATGATTCCGACGACGAGAAAGGCCGGCGGCTTAGGCGCTGCGAACGCCGTGGCGATGCCCGCGAGAGAAAGCGTTCCCGCGGCGCCGTAGACGAGGGAGATGCCATACAGGAGGACTCCCGACGAGAACGCCCCGAGGACGAAGTACTTCGCGGCCGCTTCGAGGGACTTCGTCTCGCGCTTGAAGTAGCCGGCGAGGACGTACTGCGAGAGCGCCATCAGCTCGAGCGCCAC
>Ga0208716_1000070_pt1 | contig 36451 bp, 39 predicted proteins | sample NGESurdeep092012_8_FD_184482 | JGI IMG/M metagenome (GOLD analysis project Ga0208716, IMG submission 184482) | Arctic peat soil microbial communities from Barrow, Alaska - NGEE Surface sample 415-3 deep-092012 (SPAdes) | ecosystem: Environmental > Terrestrial > Soil > Wetlands > Peat ...
CTTGTATGACCGCGCTTGCGTCAGGCGGCGGCTGCGTCAGACGGCGGTTGCGTCAGACGGCGGTTGCGTCAGACGGCGGTTGCGTCAGACGGCGGTTGCGTCAGACGGCGGTTGCGTCAGACGGCGGCTGCGTCAGACGGCGGTTGCGTCAGACGGCGCTGGACGGGCTCCACAGGTTGATGCCGGTATCCACGGCATGACCTTCGATCGCCGTGAGCTCGTCGGGCTGGAACTCCAGGTTCCGTACGGCAGCGAGGTTGTCCTCGAGCTGTTTCACCGACGATGCCCCGACCAGCACCGAGGTGACCCGCTGATCGCGCAGCGCCCACGCGAGCGCGAGCTGGGCGAGCGTCTGTCCCCGGCCCTCGGCCAGCTCGTTCAGGGCCCGAATGTGGGCCAACGCGTCCTTGGTGAGCAGGCTCTTCGAGAGCGACCCGCCCTTGGACGCGCGCGAATCGGCGGGCACTCCATCCAGGTAGCGGTCCGTCAGCATGCCCTGGGCGAGCGGCGAGAAGGCGATGCAGCCGATACCCAGTGTGCCCAGGGTGTCCAGCAACCCGTCCTCGACCCAACGGTTGAGCATCGAGTACGACGGCTGGTGGATCAGCAGCGGTGTGCCCAGGTCGGCCAGGATGGCCGCTGCGCGCTCGGTCCGCTCCGGCGAGTACGAGGAGACGCCGGCGTACAGCGCGCGGCCTGAGGTGACCGCGGTGTGCAGCGCCCCCATGGTCTCTTCGAGCGGGGTCTCCGGGTCCGCCCGGTGCGAGTAGAAGATGTCGACGTAGTCCAGTCCCATCCGCTGCAGCGAAGCGTCGAGCGAGGCGAGCAGGTACTTGCGGGATCCCCAGTCGCCGTACGGTCCGGGCCACATGTCGTAGCCGGCCTTGGTGGAGATCACCAGTTCGTCGCGGTACGGCCGGAAGTCCTCGGCCATCAGCCGGCCGAAGTTGATCTCGGCCGAGCCGTAGGGCGGCCCGTAGTTGTTCGCCAGATCGAAGTGGGTGACGCCCAGGTCGAACGCCCGGCGCAGGACAGCCCTTTGGCGGTCCAGCGGATCCACGTCCCCAAAGTTCTGCCACAGGCCGAGGGACACCGCGGGCAGGTGCAGACCGCTGTGGCCGACCCTCCGGTAGGGCAGTTGTTCGTACCGGTCGTCGGCGGCGAGGTAGCTCATCGCGACAGTTTCGCATCCGCCGCAACCGCGCCCCGCCCGGTCCTCGGCGGCGACCGCTGGGCGCGGCGCCGACGGGATGTCCACCCTGAGCGGTGGCTGTGACGGCGACACCCGGCAGTCCGCCTGCCGCCGAATCCGCGGTGTATGCCCCGCTGACCGGTACGGTGAGCGCTGTTGTCGCTCCTGGCAGATCCAGGTGCGCGCCGCGCGACGGGTGCATCGTCCTTCCGGGACGTCACTCCCTGACGAAAGGAACGAGCGATGGCCGAGACGTACAACGGGTACTGCGTGAAATGTAAGGAGAAGCGAGATTTCGAGGGTGAGGTCGCCGAGACCAACGGCCGCCGCATGGCCAAAGGCACGTGCCCGGTCTGCGGCACCAAGATGAACAGGATTCTCGGCAAGGCCTGATCGACTGCCGAAAATGTGGATAACTCGGGGTCACCCCCGTCGATGAGGCACGCTGCTCGTCGGGGGTGACCACCATGACCGAGAGCAACACCGCCCTGCGCATCGACCTCTCACGCCGGTACGGTCTGCTGCACGGCGTCCGACTGATCGTGCGCGACCACGAGTCCATCCAGATCGGCACCGAGCCGCCACGGACGGCCGTGCTGCGGCATGCGCCGCCCGAATCTCTGAGTCTGCTGCGTCAGCTGGACGGGCGGCGGACGGCCGGACAAGTGATCAGCGATCACGGTGGCGACCCCCTCGTGTGGCACGGCCTGCTCGCCCGGCTACTGGCTCTCGATCTGCTGGTCGAGGCCGGCTCAGACACCCGGACAGACACCGACGGCACCGGCCACCCACCGCCGCACCAGACCGACAACCGGCTGAACACCGAGCGCAGTGCACTCAGCAATCGATACGGCGCTCGATCCGCCGAACGGATCTTGCGGGCCAGGGACGATGCCGTGGTCGTCGTCCGGGGCAGTTCCACCCCCGCCGTCGCCATCGCCATCGGCCTCGCCTCCGCGGGTGTCGGGCACGTCCACCATCAGGTTGACCGTTCGTCCGGACCGAGCGCACCGCGCGCGACCTCGTCCGCCCTGCGGGACGGCACCGACGTCGCCGCACAGCTGCGCCGGGTGTCCTCGAGCGTCAAGGTCCAGGCACCCGCTGCCCATCAATGTCCGGACATGGTGGTGCTGGCCGGCCGCACCCTGCCAGACCTGGGCGTCGCAGCGTCGCTGTCCCGCGACGGCATCGCGCACCTGGCCGTGCAGGCCGGCACGGTCCGCGCCGTCGTGGGCCCATTGGTGCTGCCCGGCCGATCCAGCTGTTTGTCCTGCGCGCATCGGTACCGCACCGAAGCGGACCCCGGATGGCCGGCTGTGGCGAGAACACTCGCCGAGCACCCGGCCGACGCCCCGGCATTTCTCAATGCGACCGCCGCCGCCCTCGCAGTCGGACAGGTGCTCGATCATCTGGATGGCGCTACCCGCCCGGTCAGCATCGGCGGCACGCTGGAATGGGCCTGCGGGGAGGTCAGCCCGCGCCGCCGGACTTGGCCGCTGCACCCGGACTGCGGCTGTCACGTTTGATTCGGCTCGCTGATCGAACCAGCCAGAATCGCTGCCCGGCAAGCACTTTCGGCCCAGCATGGTGCCGACACCCAGGCGGTCCGGCGCCGCGCGGGCCGCCCGACAGCAAATGACGAACGGCCCCGCGCCGGCCTGGGTCACAATGGTCAGGTGACCGACATCCCCCGAGGTGCCATCACCAGGACGGCGCGCCTGGCGAGCCTGCCACTGTCCGCCGCAGGCCGAGCGACCCTGGGCTTTGGCCAGCGACTGGTGGGCGGCAACCGGGACGAGATCTCCACCGCGATGCAGCGCCGCACCGCCGAGCAGGTCTTCGAGGTGCTGGGCACGCTCAAGGGCGGGGCGATGAAGTTCGGGCAGGCCCTGAGCATTTACGAGGCGGCCATCCCCGACGAGTACGCGGCGCCCTATCGGGAAGCGCTGAGCAAGCTGCAGAATGCCGCACCGCCGATGGCCGCGTCCACCGTGCACCGGATGCTGGCCGAGCAGTTCGGCACAGGATGGCGGTCCCGCTTCCGCGAGTTCGATGACGAAGCTGCGGCCGCCGCGAGTATCGGTCAGGTGCACAAGGCGATCTGGAAGGACGGTCGCGAGGTCGCTGTCAAGATCCAGTACCCCGGCGCGGACGTCGCACTCAAGGCCGATCTGGACCAGCTGAACAGGGTGGCGCCGCTGCTCAACATGGTGGTGCCCGGCATGCAGATGAAGCCGCTGCTCGCCGAACTTCGTGAGCGGATCCTCGAGGAGCTCGACTACGCTGTCGAGGCCGACAACCAGCGTGCGTTCGCCGCCGCCTACGCCGGTGACGAGAACTTCGCCGTGCCCAGGGTGGTCGCCAGCGCCCCCAAGGTGATCGTCTCCGAATGGGTCGACGGGCTGTCCCTCGGCAACATCATCCGGTCGGGATCCAAGCGGCAACGCGACCGGGCGGGCAGCCTGCTGACCGAGCTGCACTTCGCCGGGCCAGCCCGGGTCGGCCTACTGCACGCCGATCCGCATCCCGGCAACTACATGCTCACGCCGGATCATCGCTTGGCGGTGATCGACTTCGGCTCGGTGGCTCGGCTGCCCGATGGCACCCCGGAGATCATCGGGCACGTAACCCGGCTGGCGCTGGCAGGACGGGCCGAAGAGGTTCTCACCCTCCTGCGGGCCGAGGGATTCGTGCCGCCCGATTTCGATCCGGATCCCGAGCGCCTGATGGACTACGTGGTGCCCTTCGTGGAACCGCTGCGGCACAAGACCTTCCACTTCACCCGCGCCTGGATGCAGGAGCAGGCGGCGCGGATGAGCAACTTCTCCAGCGCCGAATCCAAGATGGCCCGACGGCTCAGCCTGCCGCCGTCCTATCTGCTGATCCATCGGGTGACCATCGGGTCGATCGGGGTGCTGTGCCAGCTCGACGCCCATGCCCCGTTCCGGGACATCGTCACCCGCTACCTCCCGGGCTTCGCCGGCGACGAGGCTCCCGCCTCCTGATCACCACCATTCCCGATCGAGCTTGGACTCGATGGCTCGGATGTTGTCCCGGGCGCAGCGCTCGCAGACCCAGACCTCGCCCCGCCGCGGGTCGATCTCGACCATCCAGGTGAGCGGTGGGCTCAGCTCTACCGCGCCGCACGTCGAACAGCTCACCGCCGGCGGCACCCCCGCAGGATTCACCCCCGCAGGATTCATCCCCGCAGGATTCACCCCCGCCGGATTCACCCCCGCAGGATATCGGGGCGCACCGCCATGGCCGCGAACGCCGTCAGGCCCCGACCGGCTGCGGGAGAAGCCGGTCGGGGCCCGACGGTTGGACGCGTGGCTGACAGATGCGGTGCGGGGCCGTAGCGGCTCGCCCACACCCGGTGGTCAGCCTCGCGATGCGGCCTTCCGGGCCGCCCGCGCGCGACGCACCTGACGCGCCGCCTCGCTGTCCGCGCGGATCTGGCGCATGCGATCACGTGCCAGATCTTCGATGCTCATGCTCATGGCATTGCCTCCGTTGAAAGGCCCGGCCAGTGGCCGGGAGAACTGGATCGGTGTCTAGTTCGAAATCGGTTGTGCGGAAACGCTTTTCGTCACGCTGAGATCGAGAGCGGTGAATTGTGGAGGTGTGTCGGTCGGCTACGTGCGTTCGGTGCCCGACCACGAATGCGATGGTCATGACGTCACTGCGCTCACGCGGCGATCTTGCGCGGACGGCCGCGTGGCCGCTTACGGGCGATCACCACTCCGTGGTCGAAGATCTCGCCACCCCAAACACCCCAGGGTTCACCGCGCTCCAGGGCGCCGGCCAGGCAGGCGGACCGGATCGGGCACTCGAGGCAGAGCACCTTGGCCTTTTCCAGGTCGTCGGGACGCTCGGCGAAGAACAGGTCGGGATCACCCGTGTGACACGGCAGATCTTCGATGACGAGGCTTTCGGATGGATGTTCGAGCAAATGCATCACTGGTGTCTCACCTCCGTGAGATCAAGCAATGGTGGTCAACCGAACCTGGCGGGCCCGGCATGAAGGCTGAGGGCTGGGCCGGTCCGGTAGATACACCAAAGCCACGGAAATACCGCCCAATTCTGGGCAGTTCCGTGGCCGGGAGGTGAGAGAGCGCAGGCTCTAGGTCAGCTGCTCCACTCCGGGCCGACGGTGGCGACGACGCCAAAGATGGCGTCGCGCCGACGACGCAGACGCGCCGTAACGGTGGCAGGACCACCGATCGTCACGAGGTCCACGACGAGGGTGCCCTGCCAACCGTTGGTCATCTTCGGGTTGTTCACGTGGCACCTCCGCGTCTGTGCTGGCCTCGTCGTGCCGGAGAGGCGGGCAGCGCGCTGGCTGCCGCGGTCTGACTGCTTGCTGGTGTCCGCGAGGTTGAGGTTGACCAGCAGGCCATGCCAACCAGGGGGACGCAACTGAGAGTAGGGGGGCGCACAGAGTGACGGCAAGCCAATTACCGGAAATTTCTTCGGAAGATTTCCGCGGGTCCGTGTGCGTCCCGTCGATCCCTTCGGTCACCGCGCTGGAGATCGCTCAGGTCACCGCGTTCGGGTGACGATGCCGATCACCTCCGGCCCGTAGGTGTCCAGCTTGGACCGACCGATTCCGGGAATCGCCAGCAGCGCCGCATCATCGGTGGGCCGCCGCTCCGCAATGGCCAGCAGGGTCGCATCGGAGAACACCACGAATGCGGGCACTGAGGCCTCCGCGGAGCGGCTCTTGCGCCACGTACGCAGGGCGTCGACCAATTCGGGATCGGCGGTGGACGGGCATCGGGAGCAGCGGCCGATCTTGATCTCGGCCGGGGTCTCCAACTTCCCGCCGCAGGTCCGGCACCGGCCGGGGGCACTGCGCTTGTTCCCCGGCTTGGTTACGGGAGTCGCGGTGTCCGGTGCCAGGCCGGTGAGGAAGCGGCTGCGCCGACGGGTGCGCCTGCCACCCGGTGTCCGGGACTGCGCCCAGGACAGCGCGAGCCGGGTCCTGGCCCGCGTGACGCCGACGTAGAGCAGTCGGCGTTCCTCCTCGATGTCCTCCGGTGTCTCGGCGTGCTGGATGGGCAAGGTGCCGTCGGTCAACCCGACGAGGAAGACTGCATCCCATTCCAGTCCCTTTGCCGCGTGCAGCGACGCGAGCGTCACCCCTTCGACGGTCGGCGCGTGCCGAGCCTCGGCGCGCTGGTCGAGTTCGGCGACCAGCGTTGCCAGCCCTGCGGCGGTGTCGGTATCGGCCAGCTCCTCGGCCACCGTCACGATCGCCAGCAACGAATCCCACTTGTCCCGGAGTGCCCCGGGCGCCGGCGGTTCGTCGGAGAGCCCCACGGTCGACAGCACGGCCCGAACGGTGGGCACCAGGGCCCGCCGCGGGGGGCTCGCGTCGGCGTCGGGCCGATCGGCGTCTCGCTGATCAGGATCGGAATCCGCCGCGGGTTCTGCTGGCGCGTCCCGCTGCGCGACGCCTCGCAGCACGGAGATCGCCTGCCGCACCTCCGGTCGGGCGAAGAATCGCTCACCGCCGCGCACCACGTACGGCACCGCCTCGCCGGTCAGTGCCTCTTCGTAGACCTCCGACTGGGCATTGATCCGGTACAGCACGGCGATACCGGACGCCGGCATGCCGCCCTCGATCAGTGCGGCCGCGGAGCGGGCCACCGCTGCCGCCTCGGCCGGTTCGTCCGGATGCTCGGTGAAGGTGGCCGCGGGTCCGTCCGGCAGGGCGGCGACCAGCCGCAGCCGGTGCCGCGTGGCGGCTCCGGAGGCGCCGGCGATCACCCGGTTGGCCAGCGTCACCACCTGCGGAGTCGACCGGTAGTCCCGTTCCAGCCGGACCACCGTCGCATGCGGGAACCTGCGGTCGAACCCGAGCAGGTAGCCGGGCGAGGCACCGGCGAACGAGTAGATGGTCTGGTTCGCGTCGCCCACCACGGTCACCTGGTCGCGCTCGCCCAGCCAGGCATCCAGCGTGCGCTGCTGCAGCGGCGTCACGTCCTGGTACTCGTCCACCACGAAACACCGGTAGCGGGAACGGAACTCGCGGGCGACCGCCTCGTCGTCCTCCAGGATGGCGCAGGTGTGCAGCAGCAGGTCGTCGAAGTCCAGCTGCTCGGACTCGTTCTTGACGGACTCGTACCCCTCGAAGACCTTGGCCACGGTCTCGGCCGGCAGCGGGGTGTCCCTGCTGTGCTTGGCGACCGCGGCCAGATAGTCCGACGGACCCGCCAGGGTGGCCTTCGCCCATTCGATCTCGCTGGCCAGATCGCGCAGCGTCGCCGCGTCGGTGCCGGCGTTCGCGCGCCGCGCGGCGATGGCCACCAACCGCAATTTGTGCTCGAGGACGGGCCACAGCGCGCCCCCCACCGACCGGGGCCAGAAGTACCGGAGCTGCTTGAGGGCAGCCGAATGGAAGGTCCTGGCCTGCACCCCGGCGACGCCGAGTGAGCGCAGCCGCACCCGCATCTCCCCCGCGGCCCTGGTGGTGAAGGTGACCGCGAGGATCTCCGAGACCGGGTGCGCGCCGGTGCCGACCAGGTGCGCGATGCGGTGGGTGATGGTGCGGGTCTTTCCAGTACCCGCGCCTGCCAGGACGCACACCGGCCCGGAGGGCGCCAGCACCGCCGCTCGCTGCCCGTCGTCGAGCCCGGACAACAGGTCCACCGTCACCTCCCCATGCTCGCACACGTGTACGACACGCCGACAACCCCCAGCCCCCCACTGCCGGCGGACCTTGCCCGGCACGGCGGCCGTCAGACCGTCCCGGGATCAGCCGCTCTCGGCCCAGCCCTGGATCATCCGGTGAGCGATCGACACCCGACCGGGCAGCATCATCGCGATGTCATCGCCGATGACGTCGCCTCCGGACCAGCCGTCGTCCGGGCTGCTGAGCAGTTCCCGGATCGTCGCCCGATCGACCCACTGCGCGGATTCGATCTCGCCCTCCCTGGGCAGTAGCGGCGCCGCGGGATCGGCTCTGGCGGCGAAGCCGACAATCAGCGACCGCGGGAACGGCCACGGTTGGGAGCCGAGGTAGTTGACGTCGCGTACCAGCACACCGATCTCCTCGTGCACCTCCCGGACGACCGTGCCTTCCAGTGATTCACCGGCCTCGACGAATCCGGCGAGCACGGACATCCGACCGGGTGGCCAGCTGGGCTGGCGGGCCAGCACCATGGCGTCCGCGCCGTCGTGCACGAGCACGATGACAGCGGGGTCGGTCCGCGGGAAATCCTCATGCCCCGCGCTGCATACCCGCGACCAGCCAGCCGGGCTGGACAGCGTCGGTTCGCCGCACCGGGGGCAGAAACCGGCGGCGGCATGCCAGGTGAGCAACGCTGTCGCGGTGGTCAGCAGACCGGCGTCGGTGCCGGACAACAACGGTCCCAGTTCGCGCAGTCCTGCGCCGTCGGTGACGTCCCCGCGGAACGCCCAGTAGTCCACGCCGTCCACCGAGCCGAGCAGCACGGCATCGGCCGGCGGCGCCGGTGCAACGGTCGAGGCCGGGTGGCTGCGGAGTCTCGGAACCGCTGCAGCCGCCGCTCGAGCCGACGCTGCTATCGCCGGCGCATCGACGGGGTCCAGCTGCACGCGGCCGGCGTGATCCATGATCACCACCCGGGAGGACGACCACTGCGCCGCCAACCGGTCGGGCTGACGCAGGTCCTCCGACCGGTTCGCGGTCCCCCGAGAGAGGGCCGGGAGGGCGATGCCGAACCGGGCGGCGGGGGAAGGGTGCGGGGGAAGGTGCGGCTCTGTCGTGCCGGTCCCCGTGGGTCGCTCCGCCGTCATGCGAGCTGCACGTCGCCCAACGAGCGCAGCGCGGGCTCCAGCACCCCCAGATCGCCGACGACGATTCCGGTGAAGTGCGCGGGCGCCAGCAGGTCGCGGGCGGCGTCGGCGACCTCCTGCACGGTCAGCGCGGCCAGCCGGGCGGGGTGCTCGGCCAGCCAGGTCTCGTCCAGACCGGAACCGGCCAGCACGGACAGCATCGAGGCCAACCCGGCCTGAGTGGACAGCGACGTCGCGAGCGTGCCCAATGCGTAGTTCCGCGCAGCGTCCATCTCTTCCGCGGTGGGCGGCAACAAGCTCAGCCGTCCGAGCTCGTAGCGCGCCTCCAGCAGCGCCGGCGCGGTGGACTCCGTCGTGGTGTCGAAGGCGACGGTGACGGCCGCGGTGCCCGGCCAGAACTCCAGACTGGATCGGGCGCTATAGGTGTAGCCCTTGCTCTCCCTGATGTTCTCCACCAGTCGGGAGGAGAAGTAGCCGCCGTAGATCAGGTTGGCCTGCTGAAAGGCCGGGTAGCGTGGATCGGCCCGCGGCACCGCCGCGGCGGACAGCCGCAGCTGGGACTGCACCGCGCCGGGCCGGTGATGGGCCAACAGGTCGCCGCCGACGACGGGGGGCGGGGCGGAGAGCGGGCGGGTGGCGTTGCCCGGTGCGCCGACCCAGCCGCCGAGTGCCTCTGCCACGGCGTCGATCGTCCTGGTCGGGGACAGGTCGCCGACCAGCACCAACGTCGACCCGTCAGGCAGCACGGCACGGCTGTGCAGCCCGCGTACGGCGGCGACCCCGACCGAGCCGACCAGCTCCGCCTCGGGCATGTCCCAGGCCGCAGGATGGTCGCCGAAACGCCGCTGCTGCAGGTAGCGGTGCGCCACCGAGGACGGCTGGCTGGCCGCGATGGACAGGTGCGCGACCAACCTGTCCCGCTCGCCCAGCACGTCGTTGCGGCGAAAAGCGGGGTCGGTCAGACAGTCCGCCAGCACCTCCAGCAGCACGGGCAATCCGGTGGACAGCACGGACCCGGTGACGGACAACCGCTGCGGATCGACCGAGGCGTCCAGATGACCGCCGACGAGCGCGAGATCGGCGTCCACCTGCTCACGGGTGCGCGAGCCGGTGCCCAGCAGCACGGTGGCGGACAGCATCTCGGCACGGGCGGCGTGCACCTTGCTGGTGCCGCCGAACGGGATCCGCAGCCTGACCTCGACCAGTGGGCTGCGCGGCTTGCGCACGGCGACAACCTGCAACCCGGTGGGCAGGACGGCGCGGGCCAGCGCCGGGGTCCGGATCCGTCCGGTCTTCGCCAGCGGCGGGATCGGGCGTGGCCCGATGACGGTGCGCGCGATCTCCTGCGCGGTATGGAAGGCCGGCGGCTGATTGGTGACATCCGGTGCCGGTGGTATTTCCCCCGTCGTCGTCCTTCCCGCCATTGCCCCTCCCCCTGCTGCCTTTCCCGCTGCCTTTCCCGCTGCCTTTCCCGCTGCCTTTCCCGCTGCCTTTCCCGCTGCCGTGTCCCCCCGCGACGGTTCGATCAGCGCTGCTGCACGTGCGCGGCGGGCCATCAGCGGTCACCCGCCGGAACGACGCGCAGCAGCGCGTATCTGGTGGGGTCGAGAGTGCCTGCTGCGGAAGCAATCTCGTCACCGGTGATGTTGGACAGCAGGTCGGGGAGCTCGCTGAGCAACTCCGCCCTGCCGTGCAGCAACTCCATCGCCCCCAACGATTGTGTCCTGGTCGCGATGCCGTCGTTGTCCCGGTACAGCGCGGAGACGAACCTGGCGAGCGCCTGGCGCAGTTCTTTGTCATCCGGGCCGTTCGCGGCGAGCGCGGCGATCTGCTGGTTCGCGGCCTCGATGACGGTCGTCGCCGGAACCTGAGAGTCGTGGATGGCGCCGAGCACGAAAACGTCCGGGTCCCTGGAGTCCAGTGGGCCGCCCAGCAGCCCGGGTCCGGCCCAGATATCCGTCGCCAGGCCGGTTTTCGCGACGATCGCGGACTGCAGTCGGGACGATTCGCCGTCCGCGAGCATGCCACCCAGCAACACGAACGCGAGATAGTCACGAAGGTGGCTGACCGGGTCGGGCAACCGCCAGCCAACCGCCAACGCGGGCTGCGGAGCATGCTGGTCGAGGTGCTCGGCCTCCAGCACGGAGGTCGGCCACGGTTCGTCGAACGACGGGCGGACCGGCGCCGGGCGGCCGGTGACGTCCCCGAAATGTCGGGCCACCAGCTCGGTGGCCCGGGTGACATCGAGGTCGCCGCAGATGGTGAGCACCGCGTTTGCCGGGGTGTAGTAGGTCTGGAAGAACTCGGCGCAGTCCTGCACGGTGGCCGCCTGCAGGTCGACGAAGTCGCCGTACCCGTTGTGCGCGTTGGCGAACGAAGAGAACAGCACGGCGGGCAGGTGAATCCAGGGGAATCCCCCATACGGGCGGTTCAGCACGTTGAGCCGGATTTCCTCGCTGACCACGTCGACCTGGTTGCTCAGGTTCTCGGCGGTGATGTTCGGCGCGCGCATCCGGTCCGCTTCCAGAAACAGACCGCGTTCGAGTGCCGCCGCCGGCACGACCTCGAAGTAATCGGTGTAGTCGGTGTGCGTCGATCCGTTGAACACTCCGCCAGAGGATTGCACCAACCGGAAGTGCTCCAGCTTGGGCAGCGACTCGCTGCCCTGGAACATCAGATGCTCGAAAAGGTGAGCAAACCCGGTGCGCCCCTGCGGTTCCGAGCGGAATCCGACGTCGTAGTGGACCGCGATGCCGACGACCCCTGCGCCCTTGTCGGGGGCCAGCAGGACCCGGAGTCCGTTGTCCAACCGAAAGCGTTCCACCGCATAGTCGGCGCGGGGCAGGCGGCCTGTCACCCGCCGGCTTCTGGGCTGTCGGGTGCTGGGCTGTCGGGTGCTGGGCTGCGGTGCGCGGGTTTGGCGTGTTCGGGATTGTCGCGTCGGGGCGGTCGTCACCGCATCACAGTAACCGCGCGCCCGGCCCGGCCGGGGTTACCCGCCGGAGACCTGAACGTGCCGATGGGTGAACAGCTCATCCTGCAGGCTCGCCGCCAACTCGGCGGTCGACGGGAAGACGAGATCGAGCCGGAACGGCTGTGACTCGTCGTCATCGGGCCACATCTGCCCGTCGCCACCCACGGAAATCTCGGCCGCCCAGGACTGCGCCGGGTCCAGCAACCACCCGTCGTCGTTCGTGTTCAGCAGCCAGCCGGCGCCGGCGGATTCCTCGTAGGCGGACTCCTCGTCGTCCAGCTGCTCGTCGTCGAGTTCCGGGAGGGCGTGCCGGCCGCCGCGGCGCCAGCCCACCACAGCGTCCACCGCCGCGAGGGACGGCGCGGCCGGGTCCACGGTCGTGGACACCATCGCGGTCAGCGCAGGGCCCTGGACCTGCCTGTCCGGCGCCGCTCCGTCCCGAGACCTGGTCGGTGAACCGGCTGGTCGCCGAAACCGTCCACCGTCCACGACCAGCACCACGACGATCCCGGCGGCAAGCACTGCCAGGATGCCGAGCACGACCGGCCACCATTGCCGTACGCCGTTGCCGGAGGAGGAGCTTGTCCCGGCCAAGCGAGCCTGGCTGGGATCGCCGGCGAGGTACTCGACGGCCATCTGCTGCCCGTCGGAATACCCGCAGCCCTCGATGACCGCCCTGGCCTGTCCACCGGAAGCAGGCGACAGATCGACCACGGTGCCGGTCCCGCGGTCCGTGCAGGACGGCGACGAGACAACGAAGGCTGTCGCGGCGACAGGATTCTGGTCGATCGGATCGGATGGGGTGCCAAGTGACCACCACCATGCCCCGGTCACGATGCTGACCAGCAGCACAACACCCAGCGCTACCGCCGGAATCGGGACCTGCTTGCGCCCGACCACCGCGCCGTGCTTCCCCATCCCTGGATGATGACACACGCGGCCGACAGTGCCACCACGATTCCCGCGTCGTCCTCCGAACGAGACTCCCGCGTCGGCGCGGTCGTCGAACCGACGATCGCGCCGGGCCGGCCCGGGTGGGCGCGAGCCGTACTCGTGGGTCAGCGCGGCCAGCGGGTCAGCCGTCGAAGCCGAGCTTGCGCAGCTGTTTGGGATCGCGCTGCCAATCCTTGGCGACGGCGACGTGCAGGTGCAGATAGACCCTGGACCCGAGCAGCTGCTCGATCTGCAAGCGCGCCCGCCTGCCGACGTCGGACAGTCGAGAACCTTTGTGCCCCAGCACGATAGCCTTCTGCGACGGTCGTTCCACGAAGATGGTGACGTAGACGTCGGTGAGCGGCGCGGGTTTCCTGGCGGCCTGCCCGGTCTGCGCCGTCTGCTCGGGACCCGGGGAGTGGGCGTCCGTTTCGCGGGGCGCCATCTCGGTGACCAGGGCGGCCAGCGAGTGCGGGAGTTCCTCGCGGACCCCGTCCAGCGCGGCCTCCCGCACCAGTTCTGCGATGCGGGTTTCCAGAGGCTCGTCGGTGGTCTCGGCGTCGGGGTAGAGCCGGCTCCCGACGGGTAGGTGGGTGATCAACACGTCGGTCAGCACGTCGACCTGTTCGCCGGCCACCGCGGACACCGGCACGATGTCCGCGAAATCGGTCAGCTCCGACATCGCCACCAGTTGCGCGGCCAGCTGGCCCCTACTGGTTCTATCCGTCTTGGTCACGATGCCGACCACCGGCGCGCCGTGCGCCTGCTCGGCGATCTCCGCGGCGATGCGCCGGTCGCCGGGCCCGATCTTCTCGTCGGCGGGGATGCAGAACCCGACGACATCGACGTCCGACCACACCGTGCGGACCAGGTCGCCGAGCCGTTGGCCGAGCAGGGTGCGCGGCCTGTGCATGCCGGGAGTGTCGACGATGATCAGCTGCGCATCCGGCCGGGTGACGATCCCGCGGACCGCCCGGCGGGTCGTCTGCGGTTTGTCGGAGGTGATCGCGATCTTCTCCCCGACGATCGCGTTGAGCAGGGTGGACTTGCCGACATTGGGACGCCCGACGAAACAGGCGAATCCGGCCCGGTGGGGAGATGCGTCGATCATCGGTCCCGGGTGAGTTGGGTGCGCTGCCTGGCGACACCGTCCGGACCGGCCAGGATCAACAGCCCCGTCCCCAAATCGGCAGCCACCGAGCGGGAAGCGGCATCGATCTCGGGCGATGGACCGACGACTACCGCCGCCTCCAGTTCCTGCGCACCGGACGCCACCGCCATGGCGACCGCAGCTTGCAGGGCGGTCAGGGCCAGCGACGGCAGCGCGACCGTGGCGGCCGCATAGGTGCGGCCGTCGTCATCGCGGACCGCGGCTCCCTCCGCGGCGCCGGCTCGGCCCCGTGCCCCGCGGGCCAAGGTGACCAGTTTGGTGTCCTCCGGGTCCAGTTCGACCGCTTCCCGATCGACCGCTCTCCGATCGGCCGGGCCGGTCATCGCGCGTGGTCACGTTCGGTGCGGGGATTGGTCCGGTTGACGGCGCTGCCGATTCCGGATCCGGGGGGCGCCGTTCCGCCGTTGCGCTGCGGCCGTTCGGATCTCGCCGGCCGTCCAGTGGTGCCGCGGTCCCTGCTCTGCGCGACACGGTCGTCGACCCGGAACTCGTGCCCACCGGTCCGCTCCGCGGCCCGTTCGGCCATCGAATCTCCGTCCTCGGGTTCGTCGGCCTTGGCGTCCACCCGGCGGACCAGCACCGTCTGCACCCGCGGTCGCCCCCGCCGGTCCTCGCCGTACTCGCCCAGCAGGTGCAGACCCTGGATGGTCGCCTCGGAGCCGGGCAGTGGCACCCTACCGAGCAGTTGGGCCAGCAGGCCGCCGACAGTTTCCACATCGTCGTCCGGCAGCTCGACGTCGAAGACCTCGCCGAGATCTTCGACCGGCAGCCGCGCCGACACTCGGACAAGTCCGTCGTCCAATGGCTCGATCGGTGCCTGGGTGTCCAGGTCGTACTCGTCGGTGATCTCGCCGACGATCTCCTCCAGCACGTCCTCGATGGTCACGATGCCCGCCGTGCCGCCGTACTCGTCAACCACGACCGCGAAGTGATTGCGGTCGCGTTGCATCTCGCGCAGCAGCGCATCGACGTTCTTGGACTCCGGGACGAACACCGGTAGGCGCATGACCTCACCCAACATCGGCCCGCGTTCGCTGGGCTCCAAGGCCAGCGCCCTGGCGATCAGGTCCTTGACGTACACCACGCCCAGCACGTCGTCGACGTCCTCGCCGATCACCGGGATGCGGGACAGGCCGGAGCGGGTGGCCAGGTGCAGAGCCTGGCGGAGGCTCTTGCTCTCCTCGATCCACACCACCTCGGTGCGCGGCACCATCACCTCGCGGACGATCGTGTCGCCCAGGTCGAAGACGCTCTGCAGCATCTCGCGTTCGGTCTCCTCCACCACGCCGCGGCTACCGGCGATGTCGACCAGTTCGCGTAGCTCGATGTCCGAGGAGAACGGACCCTCGCGGAACCCACGGCCCGGAGTGATCGCGTTGCCGATCAGGATCAGCAGCGAGGCGATGGGCGAGAGCACCCGGGCCAGCGCACGGGTCGGGCGGGCAGCGGCCAGCCCCACCGAGTACGGGTGCTGGCGGCCGAGGGTGCGCGGCAGCACGCCGATGCCGACGTAACAGACGATGAGCATGACCAGCGCAACCGTCAGGCCGACCCAGAACACGAACCCCCAGGTGCCGAATGCGACGGCGGCGACGATGACGGTGGCGGTCAGCTCCGCGCCGACCCGCAGCAACAGCAGCAGATTCGTGTAGCGGGGTCGGTCCTCGGTGATCGCCAGCAGCGCCGCCGACCCGGACCGGCCATCCCGTTCGAGCTCCTCCACCCTGGCCGGCGAGACCATGGTGATCGCCGCGTCCGCCGCCGCGAACAGGCCGGCGATGGGCACCAGGGCGGCCGCCAGGACGAGCAGCAGGACATCAAGACTGTCCACGGCGGGCGTCAGCCCCGACCGCTCGGTTCGCCAGGATCGCCGGCTGCACCGGCCGAATGCAGGCCGACAACGTCCAGGACCGCCGCGTCGACCTCGGCGAGCCTGGCTCGCCGGGCACCGGCCACCCGCTGGTCACGCCAGCTGTCCAGCAGCTCGTTCTGCAGCCGGAACATCTCGCGCTCCTGCGCAGGCTCGGCATGGTCGTACCCGAGCAGGTGCAGCACGCCGTGCACCGTCAGCAGGTGCAATTCGTCGTCGAGGCTGTGACCGGCCTGGGTGGCCTGCCTGCCGGCCACCGCCGGGCACAACACGACGTCGCCGAGCAGCGCCAGACCCGGACCCGCCTCGTCCGGGCGCCGCGCGGTGTCGAGCTCATCCATCGGGAAGCTCATCACGTCCGTCGGCCCCGGCTCGTCCATCCACTTCAAGTGCAGCTCGGTCATCGCGTCGACGTCCATCAGCAACACGGACAACTCGGCGAGCGGGTTGATCCCGAGCCGGTCGAGGACATAGCGGGCCACCGACACCAGTGCGATCTCGTCGACGCCCACCCCGGACTCGTTCGCGACCTCGATGCTCATCGGGCGTTCTCCCCGCCCGAGCGGCCGTGCCCGCCGTGGCCGGACGATCCGCGGCCGAGTCGGCGTTCCTGGCGGTCCGGGGCCGGCCCTGAGTTGGTGGCGTCCCACCGGGCGTAGGCGTCCACGATGTGCCCGACCAGCCGGTGCCGCACCACGTCGGTCGAGGTCAGCATCGAAAAGAACACGTCGTCGACGTCGGTGAGGATCTCCCGGACGACCTGTAGGCCCGAGCGCTGGCCACCGGGCAGGTCGACCTGAGTGACGTCGCCGGTGACGACCATCTTGGACCCGAACCCGAGCCGGGTCAGGAACATCTTCATCTGCTCGGGGGTGGTGTTCTGCGCCTCGTCCAGGATGATGAACGCGTCGTTGAGGGTCCGTCCGCGCATGTATGCCAGCGGCGCCACCTCGATCGTCCCGGCCGCCATCAACCGCGGGATCGATTCGGGATCGAGCATGTCGTGCAGCGCGTCGTACAGCGGACGGAGGTACGGGTCGATCTTGTCCGAAAGGGTGCCTGGCAGGAAGCCCAGCCGCTCCCCCGCCTCCACCGCCGGACGGGTCAGGATGATCCGGTTGACCTGCTTGGCCTGCAACGCTTGCACCGCCTTGGCCATCGCCAGGTAGGTCTTCCCGGTGCCGGCCGGCCCGATACCGAAGACGATCGTGTGCTGGTCGATGGCGTCGACGTAGCGCTTCTGGTTCAGCGTCTTGGGCCGGATGGTGCGCCCGCGGCGGGAGATGATGTTCAGCCCCAGCACCTGCGACGGGGAGTCGGCGGCGCTCGGCGCCGGGTCGGCCAGCATGCCGATGGTGCGGCGCACCGCGTCCGGGGTGATCACCGATCCCGATTCCTGGAGCGCGAGAAGTTCCCGGATCGTTCGCTCGGCGAACGCGACCTCGCCGGCCCTGCCGCGCAGCGTGACCCGGTTGCCGCGGACGTGGATATCGGCGGCCAAGTTGTCCTCGAGCAGGCGCAGCAGGGAATCGCGGGAACCCAGCAAACCCACCATTTGCCGTTCGTCGTTGACAACCAGCGTCGATTCGGCGGTGGCGCGGTCGGCGGGGTTCCCCGACGACGGTGTCGCCGAGGATGTCGCCGAGGATGTCAGCGTCGTCGTCGTCGAGATCGCCGAGCCGGCAGTACCGCGTGAGGCCGCATCGTCGTTGGTGGCAGAACCCGATGGGCCGCCTGTCGGGAGGTCGCTGCGAGCGGCGGCCGAGGAGGAATCCGGCACCTGGTGCACTGCCTACTCTCGCTGGTCTGGATCTCTGGTCACGATCGGGTCGGGCCCGTCGCGCTGAATTCATGTAGTTCCGGTGACGCACCGGCACAAGCCGGTCACTACCCGCCGATTCTACCGTCGGAGGCTCCGGTCGAGACCAGCCGATTGATCTTTGCCGGTGATTTGCTCTCGCTGTGTTCGGCTTCGCCCACGGCGAACGGTGGCTCAGGCCGCCACGAGCACGTCGGTGTGCGCGAAGTCAGTGCCCTTGAACAGCAATGGTTCGTCGGTCTGCTTCGCCAGCGCGTAGGAGAAACAGTCGCCGAAATTCAACCGGGCCGGATGGCCGGAGCCGCGGCCGAATTCCTTGTAGGCCCGGCGGGCGATCTGGGCCTGGGCGGCGGACACGGGCTCGATGATCACCCCAAGCAGAGTCAGCAACTCGTCCAGCTCGCGCGACAGAACGGGATCGTCGCGGCCGTCCAACACGATTGCGGCCTCCAGGTAGCCCGCTGCGGACAGGCGTACCGAAGCGCTGCTCCGGCAGGCCTGCAGAATGACCTGCCGCTCGTCCTCCCCTGCGATCATGGCCACGATCGCGGAGGGATCAATCACCACGCGGAAGACCTGTGACCTCGTCGAAGAGGGCTGCTGCCGGGTCGTCGGCACCTGACCCCAGCCGCCGGGCCATATCGTCCAGCAGTCGATTGAGCTCCGCCGTACGCGAGGCCTCCGATAGCTTGTGGTGCCTGCTCATTCGATCCAGCTTCTCCTCCAGGGCGCTCTCGATGACGCTCGTCATCGAGGCACCGGTGGCATCGGCGAGTTGCCTGGCCAGCTCGTACACCCGCTCGTTCTTGATGTTCAGCGTCGGCATGGCACGGAATCACTCCCCGGCTGGGTGTCATCGGGACGTGCCACGATTCTACCCTGACGCCACGCTTTCTACCGTGAGCGGGTTCAGCCCGGTGGCCAGCCGAACCGCCGCCCGCCCAGTAGGTGCAGGTGGGCATGGGAGATGACCTGGCCGCCCCGGAGGCCGGTGTTGAAGACCAGTCGGTAGCCGTCGGCGATGGCCTCGGAATCCGCCAGCGCGCCGGCCGTGACGATGAGCGCGGCCAATCCCTGCGGGTCGTCGGTCGCCATCTCCGCGGCGTTGCCGTAGTGCGTGGTCGGCACCAGCAGGATATGGGTCGGAGCTTGCGGATCGATGTCGCGGAACGCCACGACGTGGTCGTCCCGGTGCACCTCGTCGGCCGGAATCTCCCCGGCAACAATCTTGCAGAACAGACAGTCATCGCGGTGGTAAGGCATGTCGGTCAACTTAACTGCGCCCGGGTGGATTCGCCGGAGGACGTGACGCGATCGCCCTGCAAATGGAGGGAGACCGACCAGCTGCGCGGCCCTGCCGGCCTCGACTGACGGGCAGGTGAACCCGATCGGTGTGCGCGAGTTCGGAGTCGCTGCACAGGCGATAGCATGCATGCATGACCAATCTTCAGCTCCGCGATGTTCCCGAGGAGTTGGCGGTGCGTGCTCGCTCCCGAGCCTCGAAGTTGGAGATGTCCCTGTCGACGTACTTGCGGACACTCTTGGAGGCGGACATCGCCGCTCACGCCTGGGACGACTGGGCGCTGGCTCACCAACGTGCTGGTGACGAGGAAACGACCGTGGGCGATCGGGCGCGCCACGAGGCCCTCGACGCGGATGCGATCGATGTGGTCCGCGAGATTCGTGCGGGCCGCGCCGAGCGGGCGGAAACGATCGAGCGGGCCGTCGAGTCGTGACGGCGCTGGTCATCGATGCCTCCAGCGCCGTCCATCAGCTGCGCGCCGACCCGGCGGAGCTGGCTCATCACGCCCGTTCCTACCAACAGGTCATCGTCCCGTCGATATTCGACTACGAGGTCGCCAATGCCGCGCTGCGGATGGGCCGGCGATCCCTGATCAGCTCCGACACCGCCGATCGCATGATCCGCGCCCTTGTCGATCTACCGGCATCGCGGGTGCCAACACACGGTCCGCTATTGCTGGCGGCAGTGGCGTTGACCGACAGGCTGACATTGGCGGACGCCGTCTACCTCGCCTTGGCACTGGATCGCGGAGCCGATCTGCTGACGATCGATCGAGCACTCGCGGACGTCGGTCACATGGTCGGAATCCAGGTGATCTCTGGATGATCACGACCGGACAGTGGGTTGGTCACACCATCCGCAGCAACTGGTCCCGGCAGACCTCCCAGGCCGGGTCGCTGGGGTCGATGAGTTCGAAGTGGCCGACGCCGGGCAGCACGATCAGCTTCGACGGGTCACCTGCCATCCGCGCGGCCTCGACATACCGCTCCGACTGGGACAGCGGGACGGTGTCGTCGGCGGCGCCGTGCACGCAGACCACTCTGGCGCCGTCACCGACGCTGGCCAGCGGGGACGCGTGGTGGTAGCGCTGCGGGAGCGAGCGTGGCTCGCCCTCCATCAGCGCGACGACGGCGCCATCACCGAGTCGCTCGGTGGCCGCGCCGACCAGATCCAGCAGGCCGGCCTGAGTGACGGCGCCGACGACCGGGACGTGCGACTCGCCTGGCCCGACCGATCCGGCCGTGCCGGCCCGCAGGGATCCGCGATGGGCGAGCCACGCCGCGAGCTGACCACCCGCAGAGTGACCGACGGCGGCCACCCGGTCCAGCAGCAGCGTTCCGTCGGCCACGTACTGCCCCTGGACCGCCAGGGAATCCACCGCGCGCGCGACGTCGGCGAGCGTGGTCGGCCAACCGCCGCCCTCGCCCATCCGGCGGTACTCGATGACTGCGGCGCCGACGCCGAACCGGGTGAGGTCGCGGCCCAGCGGTTCGGCCAGTTCTGCGCCGTAGGCGGCCCGCCAGTACCCGCCGTGGATCACCACCGCGACCGGGATGTGCGCGCCGCCGGGCAGGATCATCCGCACGGTCTGACTGGGATGCGGGCCGTAGGCGTACTGGTGGGTGGTGATCTTCATTGCCGGCTCCTGTCCGGGTCGCCCCAGCGGCCGGTCAGCACGCCGAGCGCACCGAGTGCGACGACGCCGGCGGTCGACGTCCGCAGCACTTCCGGTCCGAGCCGTACCGCCGCCGCACCGGCCTGCCGGAACAAGGCCAACTCCTCGCCGGAGACGCCACCCTCGGGGCCTACCACCAGCAGCAGGTCGCCCGCGGCAGGGAGCGGGACTGCCGTCAGCGGCCTTTCCGCCGACTCGTGCAACAGCACCGCGCCGGCCGCCTCGCGAATGCGCGCTGCAACAGCTGCTGTCGACGCCAGATCGTGGACCACCGGCACGTAGCTCCGTCTCGACTGCTTCGCCGCTTCCCGCGCGGCATTCTGCCAGCGGGCATGGCCGCGGTCCGCGCGGTCGGCGGTCCAACGGGCCACACACCGGCTCGCCGCCCATGGCACGATCTCGTCCACGCCGGCCTCGGTGGCCAGTTCGACCGCCAACTCACCGCGATCACCCTTGGGCAACGCCTGCACCATGGTGACGCGGACCGCGGGGCGATCGATCGTCACCGCGGCGTCCAACTGGACGGTCAACTCAGCACGCCCAACCTCCAGCACGGTTCCCGCTGCACGCCGGCCGCGGCCGTCGGTGAGAACCAGGGTTTCGCCGACGCGCAGCCGGCGGACCGCGGCCGCGTGCCGCCCCTCCGGCCCGGCGAGCCGGAACTCCCCGGCCGCCGGCACCGTGTCCACCAGGAAGAACGGGCCGTCCGTCACCCGGACTGCCCGGCGGAACCGATCAGCTGACGCATGAGCACGGGGATGATCATGCTCTCGGCGGTGGGCGAACCCGGCGCGCGGAGGGCGCCGATCACCGCCCGGCGAAGGAGTCGCGGAGCCTGGAGAAGAATCCGCCGTGCGCCCTGGCGGCCAGCTCCGGTTGCTCCTCGCCGCGTAGCGTGGCGAGCTCGCGAAGTACCTCCGCCTGGCGCGCGTCGACCTTGGTCGGCGTCACTACCTCGACGTGAATGTGCAGGTTGCCGACGCCGGATCCACGCAGCCGGGGCATGCCCTGGCCGCGCATGGTGATCACCGTGCCTGATTGGGTACCCGGCTGGATGTCCAGATCTTCCACGGACTGCAGGGTGTGAAGCGCCATCGACGTGCCCAGCGCGGCCGCTGTCATCGGCACGTGCACGGTGCAGTGCAGGTCGATGCCGTCGCGGGTGAACCGCTCGTGCTGCAGCTCCTGAACCTCGACGTACAAATCGCCGGGGGGACCACCGCCGGGGCCGACCTCGCCCTGGCCGGCCAGCCGCACCCGGATGCCGTCGCCCACGCCCGCAGGGATGTTGGCCCGCACCGTCCGGCGGGCGCGCACCCGTCCGTCGCCGTTGCACTGCCGGCACGGATCCTGGATCACCTCGCCGTACCCGCGGCACACCGGGCACGGCCGAGAGGTGACGACCTGGCCGAGCAGTGAGCGCTGCACCTGCTGGATCTCGCCAGCGCCCTTGCAGGTGTCGCAGGTCATCGGCGTGGTGCCAGGCGCGCACCCCGAACCCTGGCAAACAGAACACAACGTCGCGGTGTCCACCGCCAAATCCTTGGCGACCCCGGTGGCACATTCCTCCAGCGTCAATTCGATAGGGATGAGGGCGTCGTCGCCCTGCCGGACCCGGGACCGCGGCCCCCGCGAGCGCGCTCCGCCGCCACCGAAGAAGGCGTCCATGATGTCGCCGAGGCCCATCCCGCCGAAGGGATCACCCATCCCGCCCGCGCCGCCCGGACCGCCCCCGCCGCCGGACGACAGCGGGTCCCCGCCGAGGTCGACCACTTGCCGCTTGGCCGGGTCGGAGAGCACCTCGTAGGCCGCCGTGACCTCCTTGAACCGCTGCTGGGCAGCCGGATCGGGGTTCACGTCGGGATGCAGTTCCCGCGCCAGCTTGCGGTAGGCCCGCTTGATCTCATCCGCCGATGCGCCCTTGGGCACGCCCAGCAGGCCGTAGTAGTCCCGTGCCACGCTTTGCACCAGTCACCTTCCCGCGGACGCCGGTCCGCACCTTGCCTGGCACCCGCCGCGCGGATGCCGCTCTGCATTCTTTCTGTAGCGTGCATTCTTTCTGTAGCGTTCTGTGTCGGTCTGCGTCGTTCTGGGTGTTCTGGGTTGTTCTGTGCCGTGCTGGGTTGTTCTGTGCCGCGCTGGGTCTTTCTGGGGCGGCCTGCGTCGCCCGAAGGTACCGCTGGTGTGCCCGGCGTGACCGGCCCGGGTCACCGGCCCGCGACGATCTCTCCGACGTACCGGGCAACGGCGCGGACCGCGGCCATCGTCCCCGGGTAGTCCATCCGGGTCGGACCCACGACCGCCAGCCCGCCCATCAAGGTGCTCCCGCTGCCGTATCCCGCGGACACCAGCGCCGAGGTGGACAGGTTCACGTCCGCGTTCTCCCGGCCGATGGACACCATCACGGCATCCGGGGCTTCCAACGCGGCCAGCAACTTCAGCAGTGTGACCTGCTCGTCCAGCGCCTCCAGCACGCCGCGCAGGCTGGCCGGCTGGTCGGCCCAGGCGCCCGTCGCGTGTGATGTCCCGGACAGTACGAGACGCTCCTCGGGATGCTCGACCAGCGCATCGAGCAGCACGCTGACCGAGGGCACGACCACATGCCGGACGGCGGGGTCGGCCAGCGCGGCCAGATTTGTCACCGCGGACGCCGCGTCGGCCAGCCGGCGTCCCGCCACCTGAGCGGCCAGCAGCGATCGCAGGGTCGACAGCGCGTCCTCGGTGACGTCGGCATCAAGCTCGACAAGCCGTTGTTCGACCCTTCCGGTGTCGGTGATGACCACCAGGAGCAGCCGGCGCGAGTCGAGCGCGACGGCCTCCACGTGCCGGACCAGCGAACGGGCCAGGGTGGGGTACTGCACGACGGCGACCTGCCTGGTCAGTTGGGCGAGCAGCCGGACCGATCGGCGCAGCACGTCGTCCAGGTCGACCGCCTCGGACAGGAACGACTGGATCGCCCGTCGCTCCCCCGCCGACAGCGGCTTGACCTGGGACAACCTGTCGACGAAGAGCCGATAGCCCTTGTCGGTGGGGATGCGACCCGCGGAGGTGTGCGGCTGGGCGATGTAGCCCTCGTCCTCCAGCACGGCCATGTCGTTGCGGATGGTCGCCGGCGACACCCCGAGCTGGTGACGTTCCACCAGCGATTTCGAGCCCACCGGTTCACGGGTGGCCACATAGTCGGAGACGATCGCGCGGAGAACCTCGAACCGCCTGTCGTCCGCCGTCATGATCACCTCCGGGGTTGCTGACCGTCCCGTGCTGGCGGTGACGGCGGAACGCTCTGTCGACGGCTGGCACTCCGGCCGCCGCTCTGCCAAGTGTAATGGCCGGGGCAGGGCGCGGCGGCGACCTGGAGTTCCAGCACGGTCGGCCGACCGGCGGCTACCCTGTGAGCCAGCTGCCTACGGAGGCCCGTGTGATCGAGCGAGAGATCCACCCATGATTTTCAAGGACGTTCGCGACGGCCGGCCGTACCCCGATCACGGCCTGGCGATGCGCGACTGGGCCCGCATACCGCCCCGGCAGATCCGGATGGACGAGCTCGTCACCACCAAACGCGAACTTCGGCTGGACACCCTGCTGGACGAGGACTCGACGTTCTACGGCGACCTTTTCCCGCACGCCGTGCGGTGGCAGGGCGAGATCTACCTCGAGGACGGCCTGCACCGCGCGTTGCGCGCCGCGCTGCAGCAGCGGACCTCGATGCATGTCCGGATCCTGAACCTGGACGTGAACCGCGACGCAGCCACCGCCGCGACCACCGCCCCGGCCGAGCGGGCGAGCTCGTCGAGCGTCAAGCCTGCGAACACCGATCGGCTGCCCCGGGTCGGGCCGCCCACTCCGCGCCCGCCGGTGGTTTCCCCCCGCTGAGCACCTGCTCGGCCGGTGGGCCGCCGGTGCAGGCGGACCGGGCATTCGGCGGGTTACTCGGCGGGTTACTCGGCGGGTTACTCGGCCAGCCGCAGCGCCAGCCCGTCGGCCAGCAGCCTGCCGGTCACCGTGAGCACTGCCCGCCCCGCGGCCAGCTGGTCCGGCTGAAGCAGTTCCTGCTCCGCCGCAGCGGTGGCGTGTGTTCGGCCGGCGTCGCTGAGCAGGCCGACAGGGAGCCCGTCGACAAGCCGCAGCCTCAGCAGGATGTCCTCCAACCGGCGCTGCGCGGGGTCCAGCACCTCCCGCGCGTGCCCGGGCGATCGGCCCGCGGCGATCGCGCCCGCGTAGGCGGCCGGGTGCTTGACATTCCACCAGCGCACCCCGCCGACGTGCGAGTGCGCGCCCGGACCGATCCCCCACCAATCGCCGCCGGTCCAGTACGCCAGGTTGTGCCGGCACCGAGCGACGTCGTTCGCCGCCCAGTTGGAGACCTCGTACCACTGCAGCCCGGCGCCGGTGAGCTCGTTCTCGGCCAGCAGATACCGGTCGGCCAGCACGTCGTCATCCGTCATCGGCAGCGCACCGGTGCGGACCTGGCGCGCCAACCGCGTGCCCGGCTCGACGATGAGGGAATAGGCGGAAACGTGGTCGGCGCCGCTGACCGCGGCCGCCCGCAGCGAGGCGACGAACTCGTCGTCGGTCTCGCCCGGGGTGCCGTAGATCAGGTCCAGGTTGACGTGCTCGAAGCCAGCCTGGCGTGCCCAGCCGACGACCTCAAGGGCGCGCCCCGGGGTGTGCGTGCGTTCCAGGATCCGTAGCACGGCGGGCGAGGTCGACTGCAGGCCCAACGAGAGCCGGGTGAATCCCGCAGCGCGCAGTTCTGCCAGCAGCCGCTGATCGGTGGACTCCGGGTTGGCCTCCGTCGTCACTTCCGCGTCCGGGTGCAGCCCGATCCGGTCCCTGACCGCCGCGAGCAAGCCGGTCAGCGGGCCGGCGCCCACCAGCGACGGCGTGCCACCGCCGACGAACACGGTGGCGACCTTCCTGCTGCCCGACGCCGCGAGAACCTTTGCGGCGAGGTCGATCTCGGCCAGTGCCGCGTCAAACCAGGACTGCGGGGACGCGGCCGCGCCGAGCTCGCCGGCGGTGTAGGTGTTGAAATCGCAGTAGCCGCACCGGGTCGCGCAGAACGGCACATGCAGGTACACCGACAGGGTGCGGTCCGCCATGCCGACGTACGCCTGATCGGGCAGCGAGCCGTCCGCGGGGACCGGGTCGCCGTCGGGCAGGCTGGAGGGCACCCGACCAGTGTTCCGCACCGCAGGGGCGTGCTGTTGTTCGCCAGTGAATGACGGGCGCGGCACGACCAGCCCGTGCGGCGAGCCGGTTGTGGATGACGAGTGCATGACGAGAGGTTGCCGATGGCCGAATTCGTCCGTAGTCACACCGCCGACGGCGTCGCCCGGATCACCCTGGACTCCCCGCACAACCGCAACGCCCTGTCCGTCCGGGTCAGGGCCGAGCTGTCGGCCGCCTTGGACGCGGCAGCCAACGACGACGCGGCGCGGGTGGTGGTGATCGGGCACACCGGGCCGGTGTTCTGCTCCGGGATGGACCTGAAGGAGGAGGCTGTCGCGGCGCCTGGCGCGGAGGGGGTGCGGGAGTTGCCGGCGATCCTGCAGAAGGTCGCGCGCTGCCCGAAACCGGTGATCGCCCGGATCGGCGGTCCGGCCCGGGCGGGCGGCCTTGGCATCCTGGCCGCGGCGGACATCGCGGTGGCCGCCGCATCCGCGACGTTCGCCTTCTCCGAGGTGCGGATCGGGTTGATCCCGGCGGTCATCTCGGTGCCTGTAATGCACCGGGTCGCACCGGCCGCGGCCCGCGAACTGCTGCTCACCGGTGACGTCTTCGACGCCGCCCGGGCGCTGGAGATCGGGCTGGTCAATGCCGTCGCCGAGGACGTGGACGCCGCAGTCGCCGGTTACGTCACCTCCCTGCTGCGCGGCGGGCCGACCGCCCTGGCCGGGACGAAGAAGTTGGTGCTGGGCGATCTGGACGACTCCGACGAGCGGTACGCGGCGCTGCTCCGCCTGTCCGCGACCCAGTTCGCGTCACCCGAGGCGCGGGAGGGCGCGCGCTCCTTCGCGGAGAAGCGGCCGCCCCAGTGGTAGTCGGGCAGTGGTCGCCGGACGGTGGCTGGCGGGCAGTCTCACCGGGTCAGCGCGACGATGATCGCCACCAGCACGAGCACCACCAGCGCGATCGTCATCCAGCGCCGGGTCAGCACCGGCAGCGGGCGGCGGCTCACGGATCCGCCTTGATCCGTTGCCCGCCGGCAGGGGTGGAACCCCCGATGACGCTGGTGGAACCCCCGATGACACTGGTGGAACCCCCGGCGCCAGCGCCGATCGGGGTGCTCTGGTCGCGCCTGCTGTGCCAGGCCAGCACGGCCTCGACCATCCGATCGATCACTCCGGCGAGCAGCCAGCACAGCGGGCCGAGGACGGCAAGCAGCACGACGACCTGAACCCAGTACGACTGGCCGGCGATCCATGACTCGATCGCGTCGACGACGTCCAGCACGCCCTGCCAGGTCACCTGGCCAGGGTAACGGGGCGATCGGAGCGGGTGATCAGTCCGGGCGATCGAGCCGGTCAGCCTGGGCGGCGAACGTCCCGGGCGGCCGGCTCGCCACCGACCCGGAAGCGCTCGTCGTGTGCCGGTCGCCGGTCAGCGATCAGCCGAGTTGACCGGGTTGGCCGGGCTCGAACGGCGGATCGATGATGTTGATGAGCAGGCTGGTCGCGACGATGCCCATGGGCCACGCATAGGCGGGCGATCCGCTGGAGGTGTTGTCCGACACCGTCGTGCGGGCACCTGTGCTCAGGTCGACCTGGTAGATCGCCTCAGCTCCGCTGTCGGTCACCAGAATGTGTCCGCACTGATCGACGATCAGATCCCCCGGGTGGTCGAAGCTGGGCCCGCCCGCCGGACTGGTGTTGCTCGACAACGTGGTACGGACCCCGGTGGCCGGGTCGACCCGGATGATGCCGCCGTCACCACCGAACGCGCTCGAGTCGGAGATCAGGATGTCGCCGTCCGGCGCGATCGTCATCCCCCACGGCCAGACGAAACTCGGCCCGCCCGCCGGATTGTTGTTGCGGGAGACCAGTGTCCTCGCACCGGTCACCGGGTCCACCTTGATGATGTTGTTGCCGAAGGTGTTGGCGACGTAGATGTCTCCGTTCCCCGCGACGGCGATGTCCATGGGCCCGTTGAAGGCCGGGCCGCCGGCCGGCGATCCGTTGCGGGACAGCGTTGTTCGGGCCCCGGTCACCGGGTCGACCCGGATCACCCCGCCGTTTCCCTGCGGGAAGGCCGACAAATCCGCGACCAGGATGCTGCCATCGGCCTCCACCGCTATCCCGCTGGGTGTGGAGAAGTCGGGCCCGCCAGCGGGTGTCGTGTTGTTGGAGATGAGAGTTCGCACACCCGTGGTCTTGTCGACCCGGATCACCCCCGGCGGCGTGACCCCGACCATGGCCTGCTCGGCAACCAGCAGATCACCATTGGCGTCGGACGTCATCCCCCAGGGAGTCTCGAATTCGGGAGTTCCGACTGGATTGTTGTTCTCCGACAGGCTGTTCCTGGCACCGTCCCCGCCCTTGACATGAATGAGACCGCCGTTGTTCGCGCCGAACGCGGAATTGTCGGTGACGTAGACGTCGGTGGTGATACAGACCGCCCGCGCGCCTGCCGTTGCCCCCGCACTGCCATTGACCGCCGTCCCTGCTGCCGCCGCCGATGCCACCTGGGCGTAACCCAGTTGGACGGCGACGGCGGCCCCCACCACCATCACCGTCGCGATCGATCTGATCCTGCGGCGCCGAGTTGTCGTGCCGATCGAACTAATCATGGCCTCCCCTTAAGGGATCGTTGAATCCCCCGCCCAGCGGGGCTCGGGCCCCGGTGACCCGAGTCACATTGGAATACGGACGGTCTCCGAGAACGGTTCTCGCCGGTACCGCCCCGGGCGGGTTGTCCGGCTGGAATTCACCAGCGGAACGCCGCGCGTGCGTGTCCCGGACGGCGGGCTCTACTGTGACGACCATGCTCGCCGTCTACGCCACCGCGCCCAATCCCGACGCTCCACTGGACAGCGTGGCGGTCGGTGAGCGGCCGGAGCCGGAGATTCCGGACGGTTGGTCCCGGGTGCGGGTACGCGCGGGCTCGCTCAACCGGCACGATCTGTGGACGCTGCGCGGGGTCGGGATCAAGCCGGGTCAATTCCCGATGATCCTGGGCGGTGACGGGTCCGGCGTCACGGACGACGGCCGGGACGTGGTCATCTATCCGATCATCGGCGACCCGACGTTCAGCGGCGACGAGACCACCGACCCGTCACGCACCCTGCTGACCGAGAAGCACCAGGGCACGTTCGCCGAATTCGTCGCCGTGCCGACCAGGAACCTGGTGCCACTGCCCGACTCGCTGTCCCACGCCGCGGCGGCGACCCTGGGCACCACCTACCTCACCGCCTACCGGATGCTGGCCACCCGAAGCGGGCTGCCGGCCGGGTCCACCATCCTGGTGCAGGGCGCCTCCGGCGGGGTGTCCACGGCGCTCATCCAGCTCGGCCGGGCCGCCGGAATGCGGGTCTGGGTCACTTCCCGCAGCGAAGCGGGCCGGGCCCGGGCGGCCGAACTGGGGGCGCACCGGGTCTTCGAGGAGGGCGCCCGGCTGCCCGAGCGGGTCGACGGCGTCTTCGAGTCGGTGGGCAAGGCGACCTGGTCGCATTCCATGCGTGCGGTCCGGCCCGGCGGGGTGATCGTGTGTTGCGGGGCCACCAGCGGGGCCGATCCGTCAGCGGATCTGCAGCGGCTGTTCTTCCTGCAGATCTCGGTGATCGGCTCGACGATGGGCACCCTCGAGGAGTTCCGCCGGCTGATCGCGTTCTGCGACGCCGCGGGGATCGAGCCGGTCGTCGACCGGACGTTCCCGCTGGCGGAGGGCCGGGAGGCGCTGGAGCTGCTGGAGAACGGGACGCCGGGCAAGTTGGTGCTGACCGCCTGAGGAAGGGGCCGATGGCACCAGCGATCCGGCGGCACGGCCTGGGGGGCACGGATGACCGACATGCCGCGACCTCGCCGGGCGATGATCCCGCTGGCCGGCGTGCTCGGCTCGACCACGCTGTCGATCACCGCCAACAGCATCGTGGCGGTGGCGGTGCCGTGGCTGGTCCTCGAGCGAACCGGCAGCGCCGCGTTGGCCGGGTTGGCCGGCGCCGCGGCCATCGCACCGATCGCCTTCTCCGCGGTGTTCGGCGGGGCGTTGATCGACCGGGTCGGCCGACGCCGGTCCAGCATCATCGCCGACGTGCTCAGCGCGCTGGCGGTGGCGGCGATCCCGCTGGCCGAGTTGACGATCGGGCTGGGAATTCCGCTGCTGCTGGTGCTGGTGGCGCTGGGCGCGGTGTTCGACAGTCCAGGGGCCGCGGCCAGGGAGAGCCTGCGGCCCGACGTCTCCCGGCACGCCGGCATCCCGATGACCAGGCTGAATGCCTGGGGCGAGGCGGCCGAGGGTATCGGTTACCTGGCCGGGCCGGGACTCGCCGGGGTGCTGCTGATCGTCATCGGCGGCTTCGGCACGCTGTGGACGTCGGTGGTGTTGTTCGGCCTCGCCGCCGCGCTGACCGCCGTCACGATTCCCCGGCAGCTGGCGCCTCGACCACGGCCCGAGCCCTACTTCCGTTCGGTGGTCGAGGGGCTGCGCTACGTGCTGCGCGACCCCACGTTGCGCGCGGTCACCCTCACCGCGGCCGTGCTCTGGGTCTTCATCCTGCCCTTCGAGACGGTCGTGCTGAACGCGCACCTGCAGACCACCGGTCAGGCCGCGGCGTTCGGGATCATCCTGGCGGCCTATGCCGGCGGCGGTATCGCGGGTGCGCTGGCCTACGGGGCGCTGGCCAACCGGCTCTCCAGCCGGGCGACGCTGGTCGGCGGGCTGGCGGCGGCCGGGGTGTCTCTCGGTGCGTTCGCCCTGCTGCCCTCGGTGTGGGTGATGGTGGCGCTGGCCGTGCTGGCCGGGGTCGTCACCGGCCCGATCAACCCGGTGTGCTCGCTGATCATCCAGACCCGCACCCCGGAGCGGCTCCGCGGCCGGGTGATCGGCAGTTACACCGCGCTTTCGCTGGCGGCCGGGCCGCTGGGTCTGCTCGCCGTCGGCCCGCTGGTGGACGCGTACGGCCCGGCCGTCGGGTTCATGGTCATCGGGGCGGGCTGTCTGATCGCGGCGGCGGTCGCCGTGTTGGCCAGGGGCCTTCGCGGGTTGGGCCGGCCGGATCCCGGGGAGCACGTGATCGCCTCGTCCGGACCTGAGGGCTGACCGGAAACACCGATTCCCGTCAGCCGAAGATCTCGTCGAAGAACGCCCGCATCGCCGCCCACGACCGGCGATCGGCCGTCGCCTGGTACTCCGCGCCGCGCTCCGGGGCGTTGGCATCGGGGTTGGTGAACGCGTGCATCGCGCCGCTGTAGCTGACGATCTGCCAATCGACGCCCGGCGCCGCCCGCAGCGAATCCTTGAACTCGTCGATCTGACTGTCCGGCACCACCGGATCGGAGCCGCCGGACAGCACCAGGACTTTCCCCTTGATGTTGGCAGCGTCCTGCGGCGCGGAGCTGCTCAGCGCGCCGTGGAAGGTCACCACACCGGTGAATTCGGCCCCGCTGCGCGCCAGCTCGAGCGCGACGAAACCGCCGAAGCAGTAACCGATCACGGCGATCCGCGCGGGATCGACCAACGGGTGGGACCGGAGTTCTTCGAGCCCCGCCCGCGCCCGCGCCCGGACCAGTGCGGGATCGGAGTAGAAGGTCCCGGCCACCTTCGGAGCGTCCTGCATGCTCGGCCGGATCCCGGCACCGTAGATGTCGGCGGCCAATGCCACATATCCCAGGCGGGCCAACATCCGTGCTCGCACCTGCACGTACCCAGCCACTCCCAGCCAGTCGTGGACCAGCAACACTCCTGGACGGCGCTCGGTCGAGGCGGAGTCGACGGCGACGTACCCCTGCAGCGCGGTCCCGTCGAGCCGGTAGTCGACGTCCGCAGTCTCGATCCTTGCGCCGGGCGAGGTCGGCATGCTCGCCAGCAGCTGGGTGAGTGCCGGAGACAGGGGTGCATCGGTCATGGATTCCTCCGTGGGGAATGCCGGGCTCTGTGACGGTACAGATCGCAACCCCGTCAGGTGCGATCCGGCCGGCCGTCAGCCGCGCCATTCGTGCGCGCGCTCAGTAGTCCGGCGGGCGGCTGGTGTCCCCGGTCAGCAGGCTCACGATCAGGATGCGGTCGATGGTGGTCAGGAACCGGACCACCCGGGGCGCCAGCCACAGCACACCGAGCCCGATGATGGCCAGGAACACCATTCGAGGCCAGGTGTCGACGAAATAGTCCGGCCACCATTGCGTTCCGCGGTGCAGCGATCCGTCGGACGCCGCCTGCTCGGGAAGGTACGGCCGCCAGATCGGGTAGGTCACCGCGCCCAGGCCCGCCGCGTAGCAGCCGAGGGCCAGCCCGAACGTCACCGGCGCGAGAGCGATCTTGATGACGAAATAGCAGACCGCCCTCCAGCAGGCGCCGTCGGCCAGCACGCCGACCATGGCGCCGATCGGACCGGGCTTGCGCGGCCTGATCGCCTCCGGCGGCGACGTCGGCAGGTCAAGGAACGCCAGCGCCATCGCACGCTGCAGCTGCCCGCCGAACCTGGCCACCAGCAGACCGAACACGAAGATCGGCACGCCGACGTAGATGATCGTCAGGCCCAGGCCCACCGACAGCAGGGTGACGATCAGCACGAAGAACGCGATCGCCGGAGCGAGATCGACGAGGGTGTAGAGCAGTTCGGCCCAGGATCGGGGCGACAGCAGGCCGTGCCGCGGGGCCTGCGACGGCCTTGGTTGCGTGGGCGCTGCCCCGGGCGTCATCGCGTCGGCAGGGTCGAGAAACGTGGTCATGCCAATGAGCGTGCCCGCCGCTGGGGCCGGCGCCTATCCGTCCAGACTGCCGATCGGCAGGGGGCCTAGGCCTACCCTGGCGCAGAATGCAGAGAGAGCGATTCGCCGGATTCGGCACCGATGGCTTCCGCACCGGGACCGACCCCGGGGTCGGTCCTGTTCGCTACGGCGGCGTCGAACCGACCGACGATGTTCCGGAGCGCCAGGACATGCCCGGCGAACGCGCGCCTACCCTCGTCGGTCAGCCGCAACGAAACCCGTTGCCGCCCTTCCCTGGTCGCCCGTCGCTGCGCGACGTAGCGAGCATCCATCAGGATGGCCAGTTGCTTGCTCAGCACCGAGTCGCTCACCCCGACGACCTCACGCAGCGCCGAGAACTCGTACTCTTCCCACGGCTCCAACGCGGCACAGATCCGTAGCCGGTGCGGTGGGTGGATCACCGGGTCGAACGTCGAATCGCCGGTTGCCGCCACACCTTCCGTGCCGGTCACGACAACGAACGGGTGGGCGTGCCGACGTGTCGCTCGGTCAGCGGGCCGAGCAACACCAAGCCGGCGTACATCACCGCCCCGGCCGTCACCAGCACCCACGGGCCGGCGCCGTTCTTGTTCAGGACCACTGCCGCGATGACCACCGCCAGTTCGCCGGCACCCCAGATCGCGGCTACCCAGCGCCCGTGGCGCGTCCCCTCGAACGGTGCGAAGCCGGTGCGCCTGGCGACCCAGCTCGACGCGACGACGAATGCTCCGAGCGCCAACCAGGACACCCAGGTGTTCCAGCCGACCGGCACCGCCAGCACCGCGATCCAAACGAACGACAGCACGCCGAGCAGTTGCCACATCCATCTGGGCGTCCGTTGCCTGGCCGACGCCTGCGCGCGGACCTGTGCGATCTCGTCCAGCGCGCGGCGGGCGCCGGCCGCATCCGGTTGAGTTTCCATACTGGAAAGTCTCCGCTGACTTTCCAGTATGTCAAGTGAAGTGCGAACCGGTTGGGAGCGGCTACTTCTTCTCCCGGCCCCCGGCGGCGCCGGCCGGCTCGGTGGACAGCGCAGCGATGAACGCCTCCTGCGGCACCTCGACCCGGCCGACCATCTTCATCCGCTTCTTGCCTTCCTTCTGCTTCTCCAGCAGCTTGCGCTTGCGGGTGATGTCGCCGCCGTAGCACTTGGCCAGCACGTCCTTGCGCATCGCGCGGATGGTCTCCCTGGCGATCACCCGCGAGCCGACGGCCGCCTGAATGGGTACCTCGAATTGCTGCCGCGGAATCAATTCGCGCAGCTTGGCCGTCATCGACACGCCGTACGAATACGCGGAATCCCGGTGCACGATCGCGGAGAATGCATCGACCGGTTCGCCCTGCAACAGAATGTCGACCTTCACCAGGTCCGATTCCTGCATCCCGGTCTCCTCGTAATCCAGCGAGGCGTAGCCGCGGGTCCGCGATTTCAGGGCGTCGAAGAAATCGAAGATGATCTCCCCCAGCGGCATCGTGTACCGCAGCTCAACCCTGGACTCGGACAAATAGTCCATGCCCCCCAACGACCCTCGCCGGGACTGGCACAGTTCCATGATCGCGCCGATGTACTCGCTCGGGGTGATGATCGTGCATTTCACCACCGGCTCCTTGATCGAAGCGATCTTGCCGGCGGGCCAGTCCGACGGATTGGTGACGATGTGTTCGGTACCATCCTCCATCCGGATCGTGTAGACGACGTTGGGTGCGGTGGAAATCAGGTCGAGCCCGAATTCGCGTTCCAGTCGATCGCGGGTGATCTCCAGGTGCAGCAGCCCCAGATACCCGCAGCGGTACCCGAACCCGAGAGCCGCGGAGGTTTCCGGTTCGTAGGTCAGGGCGGCGTCGTTCAGCCGCAGCTTGTCCAGCGCGTCGCGCAACAGCGGGTAGTCCGACCCGTCCAGCGGGTACAGGCCGGAGTAGACCATCGGTTTCGGCTCGCGGTACCCGGCCAGCGGGACGGTCGCGCCCCTCACCGCGGACGTCACCGTGTCGCCGACCTTGGACTGCCGGACGTCCTTCACCCCGGTGATCAGGTAGCCGACCTCGCCGACGCCCAGGCCGATCGTGGGGATCGGCTCGGGCGAGATCACCCCGACCTCGAGCAGTTCGTGCACCGCCCGGGTGGACATCATCTGGATCCGCTCTCGCGGGCTGATCTTGCCGTCGATCACCCGGATGTAGGTGATCACCCCGCGGTAGATGTCGTAGACCGAGTCGAAGATCATCGCCCGGGCTGGTGCGTCGGCGTCGCCGACCGGGTGCGGGATGTCGGCGACCACCTTGTCCAGCAATACCTCGACGCCGGCACCGGTCTTCCCGGACACCCGCAGGATGTCGTCCGGCGAGCCGCCCAGGATGTGCGCGATCTCCTCCGCGTACCGCTCCGGCTGGGCCGCCGGAAGGTCGATCTTGTTCAGCACCGGGATCACCGTGAGGTCGTTCTCCAGCGCCAGGTACAGGTTCGCCAGCGTCTGCGCCTCGATGCCCTGCGCGGCGTCGACCAGCAGCACCGCGCCCTCGCAGGCGGCCAGGGACCGGGACACCTCATAGGTGAAGTCCACATGCCCAGGGGTGTCGATCAGGTGCAGGATGTACTCGGACTTGACCCCGTCCGGTCCGGTGACCGCCCACGGCAGCCGCACGTTCTGCGACTTGATGGTGATGCCGCGCTCCCGCTCGATGTCCATCCGGTCCAGGTACTGGGCGCGCATGGCGCGGCCCTCAACGACCCCGGTGGCCTGCAGCATCCGGTCGGCGAGGGTCGACTTGCCGTGATCGATGTGCGCGATGATGCAGAAATTCCGGATCAGCTCCGGTGGGGTGAACGTGCGGTGCGCGCGCGCTGCGGGGTTCCCTGAGGTCACGAACATCATTTCGGGTGAAGGGGCGAGGACGGCTCCCATCGTCCCACGCGCGACGGGTCCGCCGGCCGCGGCGTCACGGTGGTTCGGACCGACCTCACCCAGCTCCGGTTGCCCCGACGGCCGTTCGCGCCACCTCCGTCAGTCGATTCCGTGCTGCTGCGGATCCGGCGGCGGTGAGAAGCAGTCGGCGGTTTCTCGAGGCAACCTCAGTGCAGCCGGTACCGCAGATGCGTCACGTTCGGTGCGTCCACCACCCGCACGATGGTGCCGGTATGGCCTGGTTCGCCTGGCAGGAACAGCCGCAGGCCGTCCCCGACCAGCAGCGGCACCAGATGCAGTTGCAGTTCGTCGACCAGGCCCAGCGCGAGGAGCTGGCGGCCGACGTCCGCACCCCCGCCGATCGTCACCCACTTCTCGCCCGCCGCGGTACGCGCCAGCTCGACAGCGCGGACGATCCCGTCGGTGACGAAGGTGAAGTCGACGGAGCCGCCGACCGGAGTCTCCGGCGGGCGGTGGGTCAGTACGAAATGCTTGACCTGGTAGGGCGTGTCGTCCCACCCCTCGTTCTCCCCGGTGCCGTAGGCGCCGCGACCGATGACGATCGCGCCGGTGGTCCGCACCAGTTCCTCGACGATCGGGGCACTGGCCGGCGACGGCTCGAAGTACCAGTCGTAGAGCCCTACGTCCGCGCCACCTGGCCCGCTGACGAATCCGTCCAGCGAGATCGCCATGTCCAACAGCACGCCTGCCATATCCCGCGCTCCCTCGATCGGACTGCAATCCTGACGGCTCACAGACCACGCGGACACCCGGAACTCATCGCCTGGGGCGGCCACGAGGGGATCGGATGGCTCGGATGGCACAGTGTTGCCATGACTGGGTTGCCATGACTGGGTTGCCATGACTGGGTTGCCATGACTGGGTTGCCATGACTGGGTTGCCATGACTGGGTTGCCATGACTGGG
>Ga0208716_1000071_pt1 | contig 35993 bp, 27 predicted proteins | sample NGESurdeep092012_8_FD_184482 | JGI IMG/M metagenome (GOLD analysis project Ga0208716, IMG submission 184482) | Arctic peat soil microbial communities from Barrow, Alaska - NGEE Surface sample 415-3 deep-092012 (SPAdes) | ecosystem: Environmental > Terrestrial > Soil > Wetlands > Peat ...
GCCGTCGAACAGGGTGCGGTCGGTCATGACGAGTTGGATGTCGATGTTGGTTCCGGCGGGGACGGAGCCGAGCCCGGTCGTGTCGGTAGCAGTGTCGGTAGCAGTGTCGGTAGCAGGGATTCCGGTGCTGGAATCCGCCGTGTCGTCGGCGGTGTCGCTGGTGGCGGTCCCCGTGTCCGGATCCGTTGGGGTGCTGGTCGGGGTCCGCGGCGCCTCGCCGGCCGGTTCGGCGGGGGAGACTGCCGGCGTGATGGTGTGGGGTTGGGTGATTCTGGTGACGAATTCGTCGGCCATGAGTTGGCCGCGGGATCGGCTGTCCCCGGTGGCGGTGGCGGTGCTGGCGTACCGGTTGAGGGCGGCGTAGACGGCGACGCCTTGGGCGACGGGGAGCAGCGCGCTGACGTAGGACATGGTGTCGGGGGCTGGCCGGACGCTGACTCGGCGGTCGCCGAGGGCTTTGCGGATGCGGGCGACGCTGTGCGCGGGGTCCAGGCGTTGGGCGACGCGGGCGGCGGCGTGGGCTGCTTGCCGGTCGCTGAGGGCGGGGAGTTGGCCGGCGAGTTCCTCGTCGACGAGGCGCCGGTCGGCGACGGAGAGGCAGGCTGTTTCGCGGGCGATGAGGGTGGCCCGCCATTCGGTGATGTCGCCGGCGGTCAATGCCGTATAGAGGTTGGGCATTTCGTGCAGGAGGATGTTGGCCAGGCCGAGGTGTCGGCCGCCGCGGGCCGGGGAGTCCCGGCGGGCCAGGCCGATTTGCGCGGCGATGCTGCGCTGGACGCTGGTGTTTCGTTGCTGCCCGGCGGGTTGTGCTGCGGTCTGGGCGGCGGCGAAGGCGACGGTGAGTTTGGCTTGCGCGGCGGCGCAGGCGGATTTCATTCTTTCCAGTTGGGTGATCTGGTCGATGAGTTCGGCGTCGGCGGCGGTGTCGTCCACGGCTGCGAGCCGGTCGACGAATTGGGCAAGGTCGTCAGAGGACAGCGTAGTCTCGCCGCTCTCGATCTCGCTGACCAACATGTGTTCGATTATATCGAGTTGAACAGGCAAAATCAAGAACCAGTTCGATCTCATGGAAGGTTCGGGTAGATCCACTCGTTGCCTCATGCAGGAACATCAGGCTGAGCGGCGGGTTGGTGCTGGTGGGTCGGGGGTCCGGTTCGCCTTGTCCCGATGGACCTGTCGATGACGCGGTGACCAGGTTCAAACGGCCTACGGCCTGGCTCTGCGCTGCGGGGCCCCTCGCGGTGCCCGCGGCAGGCAATAGCCCGGAAGTTTGACGCGAGAATCGTTGCAGCGCTCGAGAAGTGCAGGCGATATGGAGAGCGCAGGCACGGAGAGATATCGACAGCACACCGCCGCCTGCTGGTCGAGATTCTTGCGCTCCGCGGTCCTCAACCCCAACCCTCGCGACGCATCAACGTTTCGTCCGCTCCATCGGGCGACTCGCCGACTTTCACGAATCCGTGCCGGGCGTACACATCGATCGCGCGATGATTGGCGGCCTTGACGGACAACACCACCGCGCGGTGCGGATAATTCACGTGGGCCCAATCAATGACGGCGTGAACGGTGGCGTCACCGACACCCCTGCCGCGAAATTCCGGCGACACCCACATCGACAGCAATTCGACGGCCCCGTCATTGATTGCGTCGTCGTCTTTGACGATGGTCGCACCGACCATTCCGGCCGGCGCGCCGTCGCAGGTGATGATCGCGTTGAACGGCACCGAGCTCGGCCTCAGCGCGACGACCTCCAGCACAGCTCAGCTCCGGGTGAGCCGCTCGGCATGGTCGTGCTCCTCGGCCCAAACCTCCGAACCACCGCTGGTGACCAGGGCCCACCGGGTCACGACATCGTCCGGCCCCCGCAGCGACCCACCCCGCAGCGCGTCGTCGATGCGCCGGCGAACCTCGCCGGCCAACTCAGGTTCTGCGGCGAACAGCACCCTGATCTGCACCAGATCGCCGACGCGTTCAGCGCTGGTGTGGTGCGGCGCCAGCGGACAGGGTGGCTGGTGATCCCAGTGACCGCACAACGCGACCGTGATCGCCCCGCCGGGTGAGCGGAGGTCGCCGTCGCTGTCCATGACGAGCTCGGCCTGATGGGCGAAGGGCTGGCGCATACCGCCAGTGTGGCTGCTCGTGAGTGATTCGTCACCGGGGGCCGCTCCGCGAGGGCCGGGACCGGCAGCGGGTGCCAGGGTGGGATGCATGACCGGCTTCAGGCAAGCACGGACCGCAAAGAGCCGGTGTCTGGCAAGCACCGACACGCACGACCGACGGACCACCCGGAGGGCCGGGACATGACGAAGTTTCACACCACGACGCTGCTGGCGACCGACCTGTCCAAGGCCTACGAAGCGATGGTCGACGAGGCCGTGACGGCGCAGAAGTACGAGTCGCTCGGCAACACCGAGGGCACCGTCGAAACCACGGAACAGGCTGCGGGGCATCGCATCCACGCCCGCCGCAAGGTCGCGCTCGACCTGCCCGGGTTCATGACCAAGATCATGTCGCCGACCAATGTCTACGACCAGGTCGACGTCTGGACGCCGGCCGCCGGCGGCCACGACGGCACCTTCGAGATCAAGGTCGAGGGTGCGCCGGTACACCTCAAGAGCTCCATGACGCTGCGCGAAGTCCCGGGCGGGGTTCAGTACGCCGTCGACGGCGAGGTCAAGGTGACGGTCCCGTTCGTCGGCGGCATGGCCGGCGGTTTCGCGGCCGACCAGGCCACCAAGGTCTCCACCGAGGAGAGCACGTTCCTGCAGAGCAGGCTCAGTTGACCTTCGGAGTCGGGCGCCGCCTGCCGGTCGGCGGTTTGGGTGTGCCGGCGGCAACCGCTTTCGGAGCCCCGCGCCGAGCCGCAGGCACCAGTGACTGCATGGCCGCTGCCTCCTGCATCACGAATTCGACCAGCACCTCGGGATCGGGGACCAGCCCGGTGTCGGTGGCGAACCCGATCGTCACCGTGCCGTTGTAACTGAAAATCGTTGCGGCCATCGGGTTGCTGCCCGAACACGGGGCGAAGCCGATGATCTGCACCACCGGGCTCCCGCCGAAACGCAGCAACCCTTGCGGCCCAGGCACATTCGTCAGCACACCGACGGTCTTGTTCGCGAAGAAGTTCGTCAGATGGAACTGGACCTGGCTCGGCGACATGGACATGAACCACTGCAGGGTAAAGGTGATGACCGCCTCGTCGGAGTTCTTGATCCGCTCCATCTGCGCCTTCATCTGCCGGATCCGGTCCCGGGCGTCGGGCCCGTCCAGCGACATGGGCAGCATCACCAGCGCGAAGTAGTTGCCCAGTTCGGCGGGTAGGTTGTCGGCGAACGGCTTGAGATTCACCGGCACCAGCCACTGCACCTCCCGGACCGGTGCGTCGTGCAATTCGAGGTAGCGCCGGACACCGCCGGCCATGGCGGCCAGCAGTACGTCGTTGACCGTGGCCCCTTGACTCTGACTGATCGCCTTCACCTCGGCCAGGGATATCGGCGTCGACCACGCGATGGTCTTGCTGACGCCGAGCTCGCCCGACCACAACGTGTCCGGGCTGTCGGACAGCACCAGCTTGGTCACCGAGGCGACGTCGTTCACCACCCGGTTGTCCTTGCTGCCCAACAACCGCACGGCGTGCGCCAGCTGGCCCGGATGAGCGACGGACTGCACGCCGTCGTGCACCGCGCCGGCGCGCACCATCTCCAGCCCCGCGCCAGGCGCCGCCGCCAGCCTCGACGGCAGTTCCGTCGCCGTGCCGATCGGATCGGACACGGCCCTGCCTGCGGCACCGACAACGGCACCGGCCACTGCACCGGCGATACCGACGGCGGCGCTGCCGGCCGCGTTCATCGCGTCCAGCAGCTCTCCGCGGACCGTTCTGATGCTGTCCGCGGCAGAGTCCAAGGCGGATTCGAGCACTGTTTCGACACCACGAGACACCGGCGCCGGCAGCGGAATCGGCAGCCAGGACGGGGATTCGACGGTCCCCCGGCGAGAGACCACGGCTTCGACTGCGGCCTGATCGGAGTCGCACATGCTCAGCATCACCTGGGTCAGCCTGACCCCGTCGGCGATGGCGTGGTGGGTTCGGATGACGACCGCGCTGCCGAGGGTGCCGTCATCCAGGTGCACGCCCTCGACCAGGAACATCACCCACAACGGCCGGGTCCGTGGCAGCGACTTCGCCCGCTGCTCAGACATGAAGCGTTGCAGCGCAACGACATTGCCGGGTCGGGGTAGCCGGACCCGCTTGACGTGTCTGGTCAGATCGAAGCCAGGGTCGTCCGTCCACGCCCAGCCTCCGCCGGAGCGCACCGCCTTGCGCTGATACACCGGGAACCGACCGATGATCCGGGCCCGGGCGACGTCCAGCACCGCGTCATAGCCGGGGTTGCTGGCCATGATCATCACCCCGTCGATGATCATCAGGTTGTTCGGCCGATCCATCGTCAGCCACAGCGAATCCTGGACGCTCATCGGGGTCCGTGTGCTCACGGGTCATCCTCCACCATCTGCCTACGCCGCCCAGGCGAATGCGCGGCATTCGTCCGGCCGCCCGACCCACGCTACTGCGGGTAATTGACGCAGGTTAGAGGCCAAGGAGGGGACCTACGGGCCTTTCGACCTGTCTTGGGCCCGTCTGCCTGCGTCGATGGGACTTCCGGCCCTGACATCCGCCGCCGCGTTCGGCTGAACTGAAGGTCCGAGGCCGCGCCCCCGGGCCGGCTCGTCGCGCCGGCCGCGTCGGCCACGGTGAGAGCTTGGACGGACCATGGCAACGAGCGCAGCGACCGACACCATCTACATCTCCGACGATGTCCGTGCGGTCGTCGACGCCAACGTCGAGAAGGCGCGAAGCGCGGCGGAGGCGTTCCGCGAGCTGGACCAGCCCGCCGTCGATCAGATCGTCGACGCCATGGTTCGGGCCGGACTGAAGGCGACCGGCGAGCTGGCCAGGCTGGCGGTCACCGAGACCCGGTTCGGCGTCTTCGAGGACAAGGTGATCAAGAACTTCGTGGCCACCGAGTTCCTCAACGACTATCTCAAGGACAAGAAGAGCGTCGGGGTGATCGACTCCGACCCGGAGAACGGCCTGGAGTACATCGCCGAACCGGTGGGCGTCATCGTCGCGATCACCCCGATCACCAACCCGACCTCGACCGTGCTGTTCAAGGCGATCTGCGCGGCCAAGACGCGCAACGCGATCATCTTCCGCGCCCACCCGATGGCCACCAAGTGCGCGCTGCGGGTGGTCGAACTGCTGGCCGCGGCCGGGGAGGCGGCCGGCATGCCGGCCGGCGCGATCCAGGTCATCCCCATGCCTGACAACGTGATCACCCACTACCTGTTCAAGCATCCCGACGTGGATTTCCTCTGGACCACCGGCGGCCCGCGCATCGTCCAGCTGACCAACGAGGCCGGAAAGCCTTGCCTGTCAGTGGGTCCGGGCAACGCACCGTGCTACGTGCACAAGTCCGCCGACCTCAAGTGCGTCGTGGTCGACGTGCTGATCTCCAAGACCTTCGACGCCTCGGTGATCTGTCCGGCCGAGCAGACGATCATCATCGACCACGAGGTGTATGACGAGGTTCTCGCCGAGTTCGTCCGGATGGGCGCCTACCTGTTGAACGAGGAGGAGGCCGTTCGACTGGCCGACTTCGTGTTCGAGGGCAAGGGCGACTAGGTCAACATGATGGCCCTCGGGCAGAAGGCCCCCGAGTTGGCCAGGCGGGCCGGCCTGGAGGTTCCCGAGCACGTCAAGGTGTTGCTGGCCGAACTCCCCGCCGATCTCGACTCGCTGACGGCGCACAAGCTCCGCCAGGAGAAGTTGATGCCGGTGCTGGGCATCGTCCGGGCGCGCGACGTGCAGCACGCGATCCACTGCGCCGTCGTCGTCACCGAGCACGGCGGCCTCGGGCACACCTGCAGTGTGTACGCCCGCGACGAGGACGTCATCGCCCGCTACTCGGCGGCGCTGCGCACCGGCCGCATCCTGGTCAACGCGCCGACCGCGGTCGGCGCGACCGGCGGCATCTACAACTCGCTGCCACCGACCTTCTCGCTGGGCTGCGGCACCTGGGGCGGCTCGATGACCACCGACAACGTCAATTACAAGAATCTGCTCAACATCAAGACCGTGTCGCGGCGCAAGACCCCGCCCCAGTGGTTCCGGGTTCCGGCCGACATCTATTTCAAGGCAGGATCTCTCGAGGCGCTGGACGAGGAGAAGTTCCAGCGGGTGCTGATCGTCACCGACCACGTGCTCGCCGAGAACGGGATCGTCCGGCAGGTCCGCTCGCACCTGGGGAATGCCTACGTACGGATTTTTGACGCGATCCTGCCTGAGCCCGATTTCGCCACCGTTCAGGCCGGCGTCACTCTCGTCCGGGACTACGAACCCGACGCGCTGCTGGCCATCGGCGGCGGATCGGTGCTGGACGCCGCCAAGGCGATGCGGCTGTTCTTCGAACACCCCGAGCTGACCATGGAGGAGCTGACGCTGCCGTTCCTCGACCCCCGCAAGCGGGTCGCGCAATACCCCCAGGACAAGCACCAGCTGGCCCTCATCGCGGTGCCGACCACCGCGGGCAGCGGCTCGGAGGTGTCCCCGGGCGCCGTGCTCACCCACGAGGGACGCAAGGTCACCCTGATCGACTACTGCCTGCTGCCGGACAAGGCGATCGTCGACCCGACGCTGATGGTGTCGCTGCCGTCGACCTCCACCGCGGACACCGGGCTGGATGCGCTCACCCACGCCCTCGAGGGCGCGGTGTCGATCTTCTCCTCGCCTTACACCAACGCGTTCTGCACGCAGGCCATCTCGATGATCTTCGAGTGGCTGCCCAAGGCCTATCGGGACGGCAACGACCTGGAGGCGCGCAGCGGCATGGCCGACGCCTCGACCTTGGCCGGCCTGGCGTTCTCGAACGCGTTTCTGGGCATCAACCACGCCATGGCGCACGCGATCGGGGTGAAGTTCCACATCGCGCACGGCCGGGCCAATGCGATCCTGCTGCCCCATGTGCTGCGGTACAACGCCTCGCTGCCGAGCAAGTTCATGCCCGCGCCCGGCTACTCCTCCTACGTGGCACCGCAGAAGTACGCGCAGATCGGCCGGATCATCTTCGGCGGGCACGACGAGCAGGAGCAGCGCGACCGGCTGTTCAACGCCGTCGAGGGATTGATCGACGAGCTGGGCATGCCGCGGTCGATGAAGGATGCCGGCGTCACCGAGGAGGAGTTCCTCGCGGCGCTGCCCGAGTTGGTCGACATCGCCTTCCAGGATGTGTGCCTGCGCACGAACCCGCGGATGCCGCTGCTGGAAGAACTCGAACAGCTGCTGCGGGCTGCGTATTACGGGGTTACCGGCGGGTAACTTTCCCGACTACATTGGGTGGATGAGCGCCGATGCCGTCGCCGCGGCGAGTATTCCCGACCCGACGACTCCCGACCCGAACCAGACGCAGGACACCGACGAGGTCCATGAGCTGATCCCGCGCGGCACCGTGGCCCGGCTGCTCCGGCACGCCGTCGTCGGCCCCGGTGCCGAGCGGCACGTGACCACGGCGCCGTTCACCGGCGGGCCGGCGACGACCCTCCCGCTGTCCACCGAGGACGACGTCGAGACCGCCTTCGAGATGGCCCGCGCCGCTCGCGTCGCCTGGGCGCAGCGCCCGGTCCGTGAGCGGGCACGGGTGTTGCTGCGTTTCCACGATCTGGTGCTGGACCGGCAGTCCGAGGTTCTTGACCTCGCTCAGATGGAGAGCGGCAAGGCCCGGCGGGACGCCTTCGAGGAGCTGATCGACTGCGCCCTGAACGCTCGCCACTACGGCCGGGTTGGCCCGGGCCTGCTCGCCCCGCAAAGGCGGCTCGGGATATTCCCGGCGCTGACCAGGACCGTCGAGTACCACCATGCCAAGGGCGTTGTCGGCGTCATCTCGCCGTGGAACTACCCGATCACGCTGGCGATATCCGACGCCCTGCCGGCACTGCTGGCCGGGAATGCGGTGGTGCTGCGACCGGACATCCAGACCACGGTGACCGCGCTGTGGACGGTGGACGTGCTGCGCGATGCGGGCCTGCCCGAGGGGCTGATGCCGGTGGTGATCGGTCCCGGTTCGGTGGTGGGCCCCTGGCTGATCGACCGGGCGGACTACGTGATGTTCACCGGTTCGACGCCCGTCGGCCGCCGCGTTGCCGCCCGCTGCGGCGAACGGCTGGTTGGCTGCTCGCTGGAACTGGGCGGCAAGAACGCGCTCGTCGTGCGGGCCGACGCCGATATCGAGCGAGCCGCCGAGATCGCCGAGCGGGCCTGCTTCGCCAACGCCGGCCAGCTGTGTATCGGCATCGAGCGGGTCTACGTGCAGGAGGCGATTGCGGGGCCGTTCCAGGACGCCTTCCTCCGGCGCGTTCAGGTGCTGCGGCTCCGGCCCGGGGTCGGCTGGGGCGCGGAGATGGCGTCGCTGGTCTCCGAAAAGCAACGGGACGCGGTGCTGGCCCACCTCGATGACGCCGTCGGCAAGGGCGCACGCGTGTTGACCGGGGGACGTGCGCGGCCCGACGTCGGGCCGTTCTACGTCGAGCCGACCGTGCTGGCCGGCGTCACCGACGACATGCTCGCGTGCCGGAACGAGACGTTCGGCCCGGTCGCCGCGCTGTACACCTTCGGCACCGACGACGAGGCCGTCGCGATGGTCAACGATTCGGAGTTCGGGCTGAACGCCTCGGTGCTCACCCGCGACACCAGGGCCGGACGGGCCATGGCCCTTCGGATCCAGGCCGGCACGGTGAACGTCAACGAGGCGTACGGGTCGACCTGGGGCTCCACCGGTGCGCCGATGGGTGGCATGAAGGCATCCGGGCTGGGCCGCCGGCACGGCGTCGAGGGCCTGCTGAAATACACGGAATCCCAAACCGTCTCGGTGCAGCACCTGGTCGGCTTCGGCGCCCCGCTGGGCCGCTCGGACCGGCAATGGGCGGCAATTCTCACCACGGCAATCAGAACGATGAAGGAACTGGGAGTGCGATAATGGGCGCGGCAACGAACTCAGCGGCCGCCCCGAAGTCCGGGCCTGTCGAGCATTATGACGTGCTCGTGGTCGGCTCCGGATTCGGCGGTTCGGTGACCGCCCTCCGGCTCACCGAGAAGGGTTACCGCGTCGGCGTTCTCGAAGCCGGGCGGCGATTCGCCGACGACGAGTTCGCGACCACCTCGTGGCGGCTGCGCAAATTCCTGTGGGCTCCGCGGCTCGGGCTGTACGGCATCCAACGTATTCACCTGCTGCCGCACGTGGTGATCCTGGCCGGCGCCGGGGTCGGCGGCGGCTCGCTGGTCTATGCGAACACGCTGTACGTGCCGCCGAGTGAATTCTTCCGGGACCCGCAGTGGGCCAGTATCGCCGACTGGGAGCGGGAGCTGGCTCCGCATTACGACCAGGCGAGGAGGATGCTCGGCGTCACCGACGTGCCGCACCGCAGCCCCGCCGACGAGACCTTCGCCCAGGTCGCGCAGGACATGGGTGTGGGCAACACCTTTCGGCTGACCCCGGTCGGGGTGTTCTTCGGCGCCGGGGCCGGGAAGACCGTCCCCGACCCGTTTTTCGGCGGGGTGGGGCCGGCCCGCACCGGGTGCATCGAGTGCGGCGAGTGCATGACCGGCTGCCGGCACAACGCCAAGAACACGCTGCCCAAGAACTACCTGGGCCTGGCCGAGGCGGCCGGCGCGGTGGTCCACCCGATGACCACGGTGTCGGTGATCCGGCCCCGTGCCGAGGGCGGGTACGAGGTGGACACGGTGCGGACCGGTCCGGTGGGCCGTGGCCGGCGCACCTTCACCGCCGGCCAGGTGGTGGTCGCTTCAGGTGCCTATAACACCCAGAAGCTGCTGCACCGGATGCGTGACGAGGGCGTCCTGCCGGGGCTGTCCAGGCGGTTGGGCCAGCTCTCCCGCACCAACTCGGAGTCGTTGGTGGGCGCGGTGTCCCGGCGCAAGGACGTCGACTTCACCCGCGGCGTCGCGATCACCTCGTCGTTCTTCCCCGACCCGCGGACCCATGTGGAGCCGGTGCGGTACGGCCGCGGCAGCAACCTGATGGGGCTGCTATGTACGGTGCTCACCGACGGTGTCGCCGGCACGCCGCGGTGGAAGGTGTGGGCCCGGACGATGGCCACCCGACCGCGGGAGGCGCTGCGCACGCTCAACGTCCGGCGCTGGTCCGAGCGGGGGGTGATCGCGCTGGTCATGCAGTCGTTCGACAATTCGCTCACCGTCAGCGGGGGCCGCTCGCGGCTCGGCCGGTGGAAGCTGACGTCGAAGCAGGGCGAGGGCGGACCCAACCCCAGCTGGATCCCGGCCGGCAACGAGGCCGCGCGACGTATCGCCGAGCGCATCGACGGGTACCCGATGGGCCAGCTCGGCGACCTGATCGATGCGCCCATGACGGCGCATTTCGTCGGCGGCTGCTGCATCGGCGCCGATGCCGAGCACGGCGTGATCGACGGCTATCACCGGGTGTTCGGGCACGAGGGCCTGCACATCGTCGACGGCTCGGCCGTCTCGGCGAACCTGGGAGTGAACCCCTCGCTGACCATCACCGCGCAGGCCGAGCGGGCGATGTCGTTGTGGCCCAACAAGGGTGAGCCCGATCGGCGGCCCCCGTTGGGCTCCGGGTATGTCGAGGTGCCGGCGGTGGCGCCGAGGTCGCCGGTGGTACCGGCGACCGCCCCCGGGGCGCTGCGGCTGCCCATCGTGGCGGTGCGCCACGGTGCGCCGGCCGCTGTCTGATCAGCTGAGTGATCAGCTGTCTGATCAGCTGGGTGATCACTGCGCTGATCAACTCCGATCGAGGCTCTGATCAAACAGTGGGTTACGCGGTGGCGCGCAGCTCCTGAAAGGCGGATATCCGGCGATGCGAACGAGCGGGCCTGACTGGCGAGGGGGCCGGGGTTGTCCAGAGCGATCCGAGGAACAATCCGCTCCAGGCGTCGTCGTCGGACTCGATGGGGGAGTCGACGGCCTGCAGCACCACATCTCGGGAGCCATCCGGTGGCAGCGTGCCCGCCCGCCTGCGCCACTGCGTCCGACGCTCGTCGTCGGTCGGTGCGCGGTCGGCCTGGATGGTGCGAATCGACACGAGAGTGGTCATGTCCGGCTCCTTGTGGGTGATCGGCCCGGCGTCACTGGGTAGGGGTCGGCGGGCCTGCTGAACTGTCGCGAAATGCTCGCTACAGGTCAGAGGGTGACGTTCGTCCGATAAATGCAGCGGGCTGTCTTCTCTTGAGGATTACTTTCGGCGCCCGTCACCAAGGCCGGTTCTCGGCCTGGTCAAGATCGGGTCAAGCCCGAGGATTCGCCGGTACCGCGGAGTCAGTGCTTGACGACGGCGATCATGTCCCGGACGCCGGCGGTTGGCAGGTACGCGCGGGTGATCGCGATGCCGATCCGCGGTAGGTCGGCCTCGTCACGGAAGACCATGTACATCGGCGACAACCGCGGCTGGAACTTGCTCTTGAAGGCGTGCAGCGAGCGGAACCCGTAGACCGGCTCCAGGCTGGCGCCGAGGGTGTCCAGGAACTTCTCCACCACGGTCTCACCCTCGGGATCCGCGTCGGACTTGGCCAGCGGCGCACCCGAGAGCGAGATGTACGCCGCTCCCTGCTCCTTGAAGTACAGGCAGGACGAGGCGATCAGGAACTCCATGGTCGCCCGGAATCCGCCGTCCGCCCGGCGCATCAGGTCCAGCGTCCAGCCGACGACCTTCCCGTCACCGCCGTACACCGGCATCCAGGAGGTGACGCCGTGCACCACGCCGTCGGCGCCGATGGCAAGGCCGACCTTGACCTCCGGATCCAGTGCCTCGGTGACCCCGCCGAGGGTGAAACCCATCTCGGGCAATTCCTTGTCGCCCAGCCATTCCTGGGACAGGTGCTCGACCTGCCGGACCAGCGCCCATGACTCGTCGGCCAGCGTCACCATCCGGAAGCTCACACCCTCCTTGGGCGCCTTGTTCAGCGCCGTCCGGATGTCCTGCCACTTCTTGCCCTTGAACTCCAGGGTCGGCAGGTCGATCAGGTTGTCCTCGGCGACCTGCACGCTCTGCCAGCCGAGCGCATCGGTGACGGTGGCGGTCTCCCTGGTGCAGGAGAAGATGTACGGCACCAGGGCGGCCTTGTCGCAGAGCTGAATGAAGTCGTTGATGGTGGAGGTGGCAGACCCTGGCGGACCGATGGGATCGCCGAGGGCCACGGCGACGCCCGCGTGTTTGCGGAAAGCCAGGTAGCTCTGCCCGTCGGCGGTGATCATGTGCCGGTTCTCCGGCCAGGTGGTCATCCAGGAGATCGTGCTGCCGCCCCATTTCCGGAGCAGTTCCTTGGCGGTGTCGGGGTTGGACGTGCTGGTCGCCAGCCGCCGTTTCCCACGGCGCGGCACCCGGAAGGCGCTCCGGCCAAGGATCAGCACGATCAGGAATGCCAGATAGAGGGTCGAGCCGGCCAGCAACTGCGGGACGCCGTTCAGGTCGGTGTCGGCGTCGGCGTCGACCTGGGAGACGATGAGCACGACGATCACCAGGACGGAGATCAGGGCGGCGAAGAAGACCTGGAAACCGGACAGCACCACGGCGATCCACCAGGCCCACCGGTAGCCCTTGCGCAGCCCGTTGGCGATGAACAGCGAGATCGCCATGTCGATGATCAGGAAGTACCAGGCCTCGACGTCGTCGTCGGGGGGACCGAAGGGCGTGAGGCGTCCGGGCACGAAATTCGCCAGCAGTTGCACGGCGGCGATCAGCAGCACGCCGACCATGGCCAGCAGCCGCAGTTCGTGCCTGGTCGGCAGCGCTCGGGCCTTCCGAGCATGCGGACCGGCCAGCCTGGAGGAGAACGGCAGGCTGAGCGTCACCGCGATCAGGTGTTCGGCGTCCGCCATCTGTCCGACGAAAACTATCGAGAACAGCACGTACGCCCAGATCGCCAGCCGAATCCGAAGGCGCCACGGTGGCCGCACGGTGGCCGTCGCCACGCTCAGCACCGCGAGCATGCCGGCGGAGAAGCCCACGTCGGTCTCGGTGGCCCGCTGGACAGCCCAATCCCAACCGGAATTCCGGAAGATCCAGAACACCAGGGCGGTGATCAGCACCGCCACGAACTGGTAGGCCACGCAGATGATCACCGTGCGCTTGGTGCCGAGTACCCACTCGGAGAAGCCGGTCAGGAATGCGAAGGCGCCCGCGACATAGACGTAATAGAAAGGGGTGAGGGCGAAGAAGCAGCCCCAGATCAGCGTGAGCCACCGGCCGTCCTCGAACGCCGGCAACCCGTAGGCCACGTCGGCGTACCAGGACTTGTCCTCGATGCCTTCCCACAGGGTGCCGAGGACGACGGCCAGCACCAGCGTGACGACCACGTAGAAGGTGGTGAACGGCAGCCGCTTGACCAGGCGCAGGATCGCCGGTAGTTCCTTCGGCGCGGCTTTCGCCTCCGCGGTGGCGACCGCAGCGGAGGGCGGAGCGGACCGTTTGTCCGTGGACTCCCCGGCACCGGAATGCCCTTCGACCCCAACCACGGCAGCCTCCATGTCCAGGCGCCTGGGCGTCTGATCAGTCCGTCCGCTAGGACTGTATATCGCCGCGTCCGGGCAATCAGGCGGCTGTCGTCACCCGGAAGACCGGGAATTGCGCGGCCACCAGCTCGAAGTCGGCCAGCGGGGCGTGCCGATCCACCGGGATGTGCGGCCGTGCGCCGGGCGCCACAGCCAGGTAGCGGCGCAGGATCGGCGCCCTGGCGGCCGGGTCGACCTCGTCGAGCTGCACCTTCGTCCGGCCGCGCCTGCGGATCACCGCACGCCCGCCGGCGGCGCGCACGTTGCGCACCCAGTTCGCGTCGTTGCCGAGCATCGAGACCAGGTAGCGCTCGCCCTGGTAGTCAGCCAGCACGACCGGAAAGGAGATCACCCGACCCGAGGCGCGGCCGTGAACCTCCAGCGTCACAGCACGCTTCGGGGCCAGCAGGCCGGCGGAGAACTGGATCTCGGAGAACCGATTCATGATCCGTGCCAGCAGCGCGGGTCGGCCGCCGCGATACATCCACCGCTTGACAGCGAAAAGCCACCGGGTCACTTCATCCGTTCGGGCCCGCACCCACTGGTTCATCAAGCGCTCCGTCCCCGCCGAATCCACTGACGGCCGATCCCCTGGTGTCGACCGTAGACAGGTACCGCTGGCTGACCGCATTCGGCTGCTCGACGACGTAGCCGGCGTCGACGTCCCGGGCGAGCCGCAGGAACTGCGCATGGGTCCAGGCGAGCGGCGTCGCGGACGCGGTCGGACGGCCGGGAGTGAACCCCGGCTGACCGGCCGGCGACTGGAGGTCCCAGACCTGTTCCGGCAGCATCAGGCCCGGGCCCGCGGTACCCGCCATCGTGCGGATCTGGTCGCGGGCCGCGCTGCGATCCCCCGCGGCCAGCTGATATTCACCGCGTTCCCCGTTGAGCAGCGGCCAGGCCCTTCCCCGGGTGATCAGCGAGTCGTCAGGGAGACCGAAGTCCCAGGGATCACCGTTGGTCTTCTCGCCGTACCCGTCGAAAGACGCGCGATGCCAGAACAGGCCGCGCGAGGTCGGCACGCCGAGTTGCTGGTCGAGCACGCCGAGCGAGTTCACCACGGCGGGGTCGTCGGCCGGCAGCACGCCGAGCCGGACCAGGTCGAGATAGCCGCCGTCGACGACGGCGCGTTGATCGACCTTGCTGGGTCCGCTGTCGCCGATGGTGTACGTCGTGCCGGCGTCGGGATTGCCGTCCTTGGTCAGCCGCAGGAAATACGGCTGCGACGAGTACGGGCCGGTGGCGGTGACCGTCCACCCCTTCACCTTCGACTGCCAGTCGTCCGCGGTGGCCAGGTAGCGCAGCGCGGCGGCCTCGTCACCGTTGTGCCGCGCGAAGGTGGCCGCGCAGACCAGACCGGCGATCTCGCTGGCGATGGTGGCCGGGGAGTACCCGGATTGGTTCTCCCACCGTTCCGCGGGGGTCCACGGCGCGTTGTTGCCGTCCTGCTGGAAGCCGATCACGAAGTCGGCGGCCTTCTTCACCCCCGCCCACGTTCCCGCGTCGAAACGACCGAGTTGATACGCGAGGACTATCGGGAAGGCCACCTCGTCGAGCTGCAGACCGCCCCAGACCGGGGTGCCGTCGACCCGGGAATTCTGCGGGAACGAGCCGTCGGGCTTCTGCTGGACGGCGAACAGGTAGTCGACGGCCCGGTTCGCGCCGGCGGTGTCCCCTGCGGCGATCAGCCCGGTGCCGATCTGGTAGAGGTCGCGCGACCAGACCAGGTGATACGGCCCCGAGGGGTCGTCACGGCCGAACGCCCACGGTGCCGACGGGGAAGCCACGTACGCGCCACGGTGCGTCTTGTCCTCGCTCGCGGCCAGTACCATCGCCGACACCTGGTAGAGGCGGCGCTCCTGCGAGGTGCGCAGTGACCGGGGCAGGCCCGAGAGTCCTACGAGGTAACCGTGCCAGCCGCGGACGTACTCCCGGGAGGCGTCGGGATAGCCGCGGTCCAGCGATGCCCGCGCGGTGTTCACTGCCGCTGCATCGTCAGCGCCGAAGGCGAGCGCCAGCGTGCTGTGCCGGTGCCGGGCTGCTCCGGTGAGCCCGGTGTCAGCCGTCTGGATCAGGTTGCCCGGCTCGGCCGATGTGTAGTGCCAGTCCATCCGACCGTCGCCGAGCAGATCGGTGTACCCGTCGCTGATCCCGCGGAAGCCGCTGGACGTGGCCGCGAAGGCGGGCGAACCGATCAGCGCGCTCGCCTGTGTCGGGTCCGTGGCGACCAACGCGTCGTGCTTGCTGAAGCCCGCATCGTCGGTGCGGGTATTCGACAAGGCGGTCTCGTGCACCGCGAAGAGGCGGTAGCCTCGGTAGCCTCGGTAGCCACCGTCGCCGCTGGCGGAGAACTGAAGGTCGATCAGCACGCTCGCGCGGGCGGGATCGGTGACGTACTCGGCCTGCAGCCGCCAGCGGCCGGACTTCTCGGTGAACGTCTGCCGATACGCCAGGCTCCGCTGGTCGGTGTAGTCGGTTCGTACGTCGGCCGCCTCGTTGACCCGGACCGCGTGGCCATTGGAGTCGGCGACCACGAACTGCAGGGCTCGCGCAGCGGGTGAACTGATGTCGGGGTAGAACACCTCGCCGAGCCCGCCGTCGGCCTGCACGGTGAACCAGACCTTGCTGTCCAGGCTCTGCGCGGTGCCGATTCCGGATTTGGTGGCCGGCAGGAAGCCGACGGTCGTTCCCGGCGCTCCCGGCGCGGCACCGACGACCGGCGGCGGGGCGTGTCCTGTGCCGGCGAGCGAGGGTGCGATCGGGATGGCGAGGAGCGCCATGCCAACCGTCGCGATGGCCAGTGGTCGTGCCAGGACAGCCCTCATGGTGCCTCCTCGTCGAGACTCCGGGTGACAAACGCCTATGTCGGTGAATACCCGACTGCTGCGGGAGGCAAACCCGGAGCTCAGCGTTCGCGGTGGAGTAGGACCAGACTGCCTTCCTGGTCGGTCTGCCGGAAGCCCTCCGCCAGCAGGGTCTGCCTACGCTGCTCGATCCAGCCGGTGTCGGCTCCATAGCTGTCCGAGTCCAGGTAGAGGATCACCCAATCCGCGTTGAGCGGGACGTGGCTGGGGTCCTCCCATCGCGGCGTCGCCAGCATCACCGGATTACGGTCAGCCAGATGCCCCAGGAGGCTGACGTCGGAGATCACCGTGACCCCGGCTGGAAGCCGGTCGATCACCTGGTCGGCGTCCGAACACCACTGGCAGGGCAGGCCCGCCGCGGCGAACACCTCCGGGATCTCGGTGCTCTGCACGTTGGTGTCCACCAGCAGGGCCAGCCCGACCACGGCGGCCAGCCCGGTGGCACCTGACCACCAGATGCGGATGCGCTCGGCCGTCATACCCGATCGCAGTCGCCGCTGCTGGACCGCGACGATCAGTGCCAGGAAACAGATCACCATCAGCGGGGCGTCGTAGTAGTACTTCATCTCGAGGTACACCGCCCGTTCGGAGCTGAACCGGGCGAGCAGGGTGGGCACCATCACCAGGATCAGCGGCGACCGCAGCCCGAACGCCGCCGTCACCGCGAGGGCACCCAGCAGGGCAAGGCCGCTGGCGCTGTGCAGGTTGGCGACCGCGGCATTGAAAAGCGCTGACGTCAGCGATCCACCGGCCGTGCCGTCGTGGCCGGTGTTCAGGTAGGTGTATGTGCCGGACGAGCTGAAGAACGGGATGATGACCGCGGTGAGCAGGGCGAACGCGGCGACGGCCGCAGCCAGCAGACCGCCGGCCCAGCGCCACTGCCGGTTGGCCGCGAAGACCAGCGCGATTCCCGCGATGAACAGCGGGGTGTCCTCCTTGACCAGCAGCAGGGCCGCGCACCAGGCCAGCATCCGGCCCGGCCGGTCATCGATCAGCGCTTCCAGGGCAAGGGCCAGGAAGGCCACGGCGAAACAGGCCTCGTGGAAATCGAAGTCGATCACCTTCAGCACGCCCCAGGACAGGGCGAATGCGATGCCGAGGTAGTAGCCGAGGCCACCCAACCGCCGCACCGCCACCCGGGTGACGACATGCACGCCGACCGCGAGGAACGCCGCCTGCGTGACGAGCAGGGTCATCACACTGGGCCACACCCGGTAGAGCGGCGCGATCACGGCAATGATCGGACTGAAGTGATCGCCGAGAATGTTGAACGGTGCCTGAGACTTGATGAGCACCTCGGGAGCCCGGCCATGGGCGTAATTGGCGATGGCCTGCTGGAAGATCGTGATATCCAGGGACGTCTTGAATTGTTGCTGGCGCAGCGCCGATTCGATGGTGTAGAAGACGAACGCTCCGACGCTGACGAAGAGGACTGCCGCACGGCTGGCGACCGGAAGGGGTCGCTCGGGGACGGGGCCGAAGTCCATCCGCCGGAATCTCGTTGCCGGGAGATTCGTCCCGGTCGACCGGAGAGGGGCTGCGTCCATGGTGGTGGCCCCTTCGCGAGCGGTCGACTTCGTGTCGGCCCGAGAGCACCGATGGGTGCCGGGCGATTTTACCGGCGCTCCGGGGAGCGATTGAACCCCGACCCGCTCAACCGACCGTTCCCGTCACCTCCGCAACCGCGGCCCGGAAGACGGGCAACGCCCGATCGATCATCTCGTTGTCGGCGGTGAGTGAGACCCGGAAGTAGCCGGGAGCCTGGCAGATCGTGCCCGGCAGGACCAGCACCTGCCTTTCCGCCAGCCGACGGGAGAACGCCGTGTCGTCGGACTCCGGCGAGCGCACCCACAGGTAGAACGTGCCTTCCGGTGAACGCAGCTGGTAGCCGGCGGCGGTGAGTTCGGCGACGACCCAGTCGCGTTTGCGCTCGAGGTCGGCCATGTCGATGGACAGCCGCTCCAGGTCACCGATGGCGTATTGCAGAACGGCACTGGGAAACAGCCAACCCGCCGCGATCTGGCAGACCTCGATCGCCTGCCGCAACTGCTCCCGTCCGGGAATGGCCGGCGAGATGGCCAGCCAGCCGACTCGCTCGCCCGGGGTGAGCAGGACCTTGCCGTAGCTGTAGGAGATCACCGTGTACGGGTAGAACTCACTGGGGCTGTGGAACTCGGCGTCGCTGAACACCAGCCGGGAGTAGGGCTCGTCGGAGATCAGCCAGATCGGCCTGCCCCATCGTGCTGACGCATCGGTGAGCAGGGCGGCCAAGGCCCTCAGCGTGGCCGGCGGGTAGATGCGACCGGTCGGGTTGTTGGGGGTATTGACGATCACCGCGCGGGTGCGCGGCCCGATCGCGGACCGGATGGCGTCGAGGTCGAGATCGTTGTCCTCCGGCCGGACCCGAACCTTGACGGGCACGGCGTCGGCGGAGAGCAACATCGGCTCGTAGAGGAACCACGGCGGCAGCGAGTAGACGACCTCGTCACCCGGGTCGAGCAGGGCGCGGAAGGCAACCGCGAGCGCCCCGAACGCACCTGGCGTCAGCGCGATGTCGGTCGGCTCGAACGGCAGACCCCGCCACTCCCGGAGCGACGTCGCCACGGTTTCGCGGGCCTCCGACTCGGATCGCTTGTAGGCGAACCAGTCCTTGTTCAGCGGCTGCGTATGGCGCGTGAGGGAGCTGACGAAACCAGGAAGCGGCATCTCCTGCGGGTCGCCGAGCACCAGGTCGCAGATTCCCGGCTCGTACCGCAGGTGGTCCCGCCAATCCAGCATGCCGAGCACACCGGCCAGGGCACCGGCTATCGCCGACGTCCTGGCCGCCAGGGGCAGGGTGGCGGGCATTGTCGCCTCCATTTGAGAGGAACGCGGGATTCAGACGGGGAGCTGATCGTCGGGAGTTACCCTTCCATGACGACCGGCGGGATCCGCCGTCATCATCGCCGTGCGTGCGAATGACGGCACGTCAGGACTCCGGGTGATCGCCGGTGGCGCCGTCGATCAGCTCCCGGACGATGTCCATGTGCCTGCGTGCCGCGCGGTTTCCTCGATCATGTGGATGAGAACCCAGCGCAGCGTGACGGTTTCGCCGTACCAGGCGGTCCCGGTGTGCTCGACGTCGAGCTCGTCGATGACCTGGTTGGCCGCGGCGTTGGCGCGGTCGTAGAAGGCGAGGATGTCTGCGGTGCTCTCGTGCGGTGTCACCCGCAGGTCCGCGTCCGGGCCGTCCTGCACGAACGGCAGCGGTTCGGTGCCGCGACCGAACGTCTCGCAGAACCAGCCGTACTCGACGCCGGCCGGATGCTTGACCAGTCCCAGCAGGTTGGTGCCGGACGGCGTCATCGGGCGGCGGAGCTCGCCGTCGTCCAGGCCGTAGAGCTTCCACCGCACCACGTCGCGATGCCGGTCGAGGCTTGCCCGCAGGCTTTCTTTCTCTTCCCCGGTGAAGGGCACGCGCCGCACCTCAGTGACCCCTGACGACCCAGTCGTCCAGCTGCGGGGCCTCGGCGCCGATGGTGGTGTCGTCGCCGTGGCCGGCGCGCACCACCGTCGCGGACGGCAGGGTCAGCAGCCGGTGGGAAATCGAATCGATGATCGTGGGGAAGTCCGAGAACGACCGTCCGGTCGCGCCGGGGCCGCCGGCGAACAGGGTGTCGCCGGTGAACACGACGCCCAGCGCGGGGACGGACAGGCACACCGCACCGGGGGAGTGGCCCGGCGTGTGCAGCACCGTGCCGACCACTCTGTCCAGGGTGATCGTGTCCCCGTCGGTGAGGTCGGAATCCGGCTGCCTGTCGCGGTGGGTCATGCCCCACAGCGGCGCGTCCGCGGGGTGCAGCAGGATCGGCGCGCGGGTGCGTTCGGCCACCGCGGGTGCGGCGTCGATGTGGTCGTTGTGGCCGTGCGTGCACAGGATGCCGACGACGTGGCGATCGCCCACGGCTGCCAGGATCGCGTCCGCGTCGTGGGCGGCGTCGATGATCAGCACCTCGCGGTCGTCACCGAGGAGCCAGACGTTGTTGTCGACCTCCCAGGTCCCGCCGTCGAGGTTGAAAGTGCCTGACGTGACCAGCTTGTCGACGCGTACCGTCACCCGGCGCCGCCCAGCCCGGTGTACAGCGGGTGGCGTCTGGCCAGCGCGGTGACCCTGGATCGCAGCGATTCCTCCAGTTCGGGTGTCAGCAGGCCGACCGGCGCGATCAGCGCCTCCGCGATGATGTCGGCCACCTCGACGAAGTCGCGGTCGGTGAAACCGCGCGTCGCCAGGGCGGGGGTGCCGATCCGCAGCCCGGAGGTCACCATCGGCGGCCGCGGGTCGAACGGCACCGCGTTGCGGTTGACGGTGATGCCGATCTGGTGCAGCCGGTCCTCGGCGGCCTTGCCGTCCAGGTCGGAATCGCGCAGGTCGACCAGCACCAGGTGCACGTCGGTCCCGCCGGTCAGCACCTTCACCCCGGCGTCCGCGACGTCGGACTGGATCCACCGTTCGGCGAGCAGCCGGGCGCCACGCAGAGTGCGCTCGTTGCGTTCGATGAACGAGGGATCGGACGCCATCTTGAACGCCACCGCCTTTGCGGCGATGACGTGTTGCAGCGGGCCGCCCTGCTGGCCGGGGAACACCGCGGAGTTGATCTTCTTGGCGATTGCCGGGTCGTTGGACAGGATGGCCCCGCCGCGCGGCCCGCCCAGGGTCTTGTGCGTGGTGGTGGTGGTGACGTGCGCGTGCGGCAGGGGGGAGGGATGCAGCCCGGTGGCCACCAGGCCGGCAAAATGCGCCATGTCCACCATCAGGTAGGCGTCGACCTCGTCCGCGATTTCCCGGAACCGCTCGAAGTCCAGCTGCCGTGGGTAGGCCGACCAGCCGGCGATGATCAGTTTCGGGGAGTACTGCCGGGCGAGGCGACCGACCTCGTCCATGTCGATGCGGTAGTCCTCCTTGGAGACCTCGTAGGCGGCGACGTTGTACAGCAGGCCCGAGAAGTTGATCCGCATGCCGTGCGTGAGGTGGCCGCCGTGCGCCAGCGACAGTCCGAGGATGGTGTCGCCGGGCTTGATCAGCGCCTGCATGGCGGCGGCGTTGGCCTGCGCACCGGAATGCGGCTGAACGTTCGCGTAGCCGGCACCGAACAGCGCCTTGAGTCGCTCGATGGCCAAAGTCTCGATGACGTCGACGTTCTCGCAGCCGCCGTAGTAGCGGCGGCCGGGGTAGCCCTCCGCGTACTTGTTCGTCAGCACGCTGCCCTGCGCCTGCATGGCGGCGACGGAGGCGAAGTTTTCCGAGGCGATCATCTCCAGGGTGTCCTGCTGGCGGCTCACTTCCTTGGCGATGTACTCGGCCACCTCCGGGTCGGCGACCTCCAGCGGTGCGTCCAGACCGGGCCATGGCGTCGCGTCGGTGCTCGCCGGCGGATTCGCTGCTGCCACGTCAGTGGTCATGACGGGTTGTCTCCCTCGATCAGCGCCCGGTGGGCGCCCGTCCCGCGGGTCGTCACCCGCATTGCCCGAGCCTCCACCGTAGTCGGCCAGCCCGCCAGGGCCCGAATCCCCTCGGTGCCGCTCGTCGCCGGCCGCTCGCTCCGGCCGCCCCTGTGTCGCCGCGCCCCTTGGTGCGCGGATCATCATCGTGAGCGCGCGGGAAATGGTCGACTCCAGTCACACCCGTCCCATAACCACGAGGTTTATGCGCGCTGAGCAGTGATCCGCGCTGCGTGGGCCATGGTGGCTCGCGAGGTTTTCGCACTGGAAGCGAGAAATGCCGGAAAGTCTTGCCGCTGGCCGTGGGTCGGGGAGGTAACGATGCGGTGACGGAGGTCGTTGACGGGTGAACCTCCGTTTACGGTTCCCTGGGGACGGCAACGCCGCCGGTGCCTTGACGAGTGGCTCGAGGTCTGCCAACGGACCGCGCCCAGGACAACGGTGCCGGCGTCACGAGCTCGTCCCAGCGAAGTGTTTCCCTGGTCCGGACGGTTTCCGGCAGGGCACGAGCCGGCGGAAGCGTCGGCCCACACCGAGTAACCCACCTGGAGGTAGCACCGAGTGAGGCTTCATCGATGGTTGGGGGCGGGCTTGGCCGCCACCCTTGCGGTGTCCATGGCCGCTTGCGCCAGTTCAGACCGAGGTAGTGAGTCCAGCGGCAGCAGCACGGCCGCAGCCGGCTCCGAGACGAATTCGGCCGGCAGCGCCGCGGGCGGCCCTTCGGACCCCAACGGCCAGATCATCTTCGGCGCCGCCGGCGCACCGAGCATGTTCGACCCGCTGTACGCCACGGACGGCGAGACCTTCCGGGTGGTCCGGCAGATGACCGAGGGCCTGGTCGCGTTCAAGCCCGGGACGGCCGACGTCGAACCGGCCCTCGCCCAGTCCTGGGATCAGTCCAGCGACGGCCTGACCTGGACGTTCAAGCTGCAGGAGGGCGTCAAGTTCCACGACGGGACCCCGCTGGACGCCGCCGCTGTGTGTTACAACCTGGACCGGATGTACAACCAGACCGGTGCCGGCGCCACCCAGGCCCAGTACTGGTCGGACACCATGGGTGGCTTCAAGGGCCAGGCGGACGCAGCGGGCGCTGCCGTGCCCAGCGTGTACGAATCCTGCACCGCGTCCGATGCCGGGGACGCCGTCGTCAAGCTCACCCGATACACCTCGAAGTTCCCGGCGATCCTGGGTCTGCCGTCCTTCTCCATCCAGTCACCGACCGCGTTGAAGCAGTACGACGCGAACAACGTCACCGCCGAAGGCGACTCCTTCGTCTACCCGGCCTACGCCACGGATCACCCGACCGGCACCGGGCCGTTCAAGTTCCAGGCCTACGACAAGGCGAACAACACCGTCACCCTGGTCCGGAACGACGACTACTGGGGCGAGAAGGCCAAGTCGAAGACGCTGATCTTCAAGATCATTCCCGACGAGACGGCGCGCAAGCAGGAACTGCAGGCCGGCACCATCGACGGCTACGACCTGCCGAACCCGGCCGACTGGGACGCGCTGAAGTCGGCCGGCTTCAACGTCGCGATAAGGCCCGCGTTCAACATCCTGTACCTGGGAATCACCCAGGGCACCAACCCGGCGCTGTCCGACGTCAGGGTGCGGCAGGCCATCGCCTACGCGCTGAATCGCAAGCAGTTCGTCGATTCTCAGCTGCCGGATGGCGCCAACGTCGCGCCGATCTTCTACCCGGAGACCGTCAGCCCGTTCACCAAGGACGTCCAGACCTACGACTACGACGTGCAGAAGGCCAAGGACCTGCTGGCGCAGGCCGGGCAGAGCAACCTGACGGTCAACTTCTGGTGGCCCACGGAGGTATCCCGGCCCTATATGCCAGACCCCAAGAGTGTCTTCACCGCGATGAAGGCCGACCTCGAGGCTGCGGGCATCACTGTCAAGGAGACGTCCAAGCCCTGGAACGGTGGCTACCTGGACGGTGTCGAGGCGCACGGGGCGGACCTGTTCCTGCTCGGCTGGACCGGTGACTACAACACGCCGGACAACTTCATCGGCACCTTCTTCACCCGTACCGGCAACCGGTTCAACACGACCGCCGCCAGCTGGGGCGCCACGCTGTCAGATTCGTTGAAGGCCGCGGATGCGATCCCGGACGAAACTCAGCGAAGTGCCGCCTACGACGACATCAACAAGAAGTTGATGAGCGAGTACCTACCGGCCGTCCCGATCTCCTCGTCGCCGCCGGCGCTGGTGTTGGCAGCGGACCTGCAGGGCATCACGCCGAGTCCGCTCACCGACGAGAAGTTCGTCGACGCCTACAAGAGCTAGCCGCACCTGCTGTACCGCGCGGATCAACGTCGCCGTCGCGGCTGAAGTGGTTGACTACCGCCTCAGCCGTCCCACAACGGGGACGTTGATCCGCGCGGGCAACGGGGGCACCGCCCGACCTGTCAGGGCTCGGGTGATTGATCCGCGCGCGGACAGCAAAGGGTGAGGAGGCCGGCTCAGTGCTGAGGTACACGGTCCGCCGGCTGCTGCAGCTGGTGCTGGTGCTGTTCGTGCTGTCCCTGCTGCTGTTCATTTGGCTGCGAAGCCTGCCAGGGGGACCCGTCACCGCGCTGCTCGGGGAGCGAGCAACGCCGGAGAAGCGCGAGGAACTCAATGCTGTCCTCGGCCTCGACCAGCCGATCATCGTGCAGTACTTCAAGTTCTTGGGCCGGGTCGTGCAGGGGAACTTCGGCCAATCCACCGGTGTCTCGCCGGGGACCTCGGCGGTGGATGTGTTCATCACCAGGTTCGGCGCCACGGTCGAACTGACGGTCGGTGCGATGATCTTCGGTCTCGCGCTGGGTGTTCCGCTCGGCTACATGGCGGCCAAACGGCGCGGTGGCGTCCTGGACAACGGCTACATCGTCCTCTCGCTCATTGGTATCGCGGTGCCGGTGTTCTTCCTGGCCTTCCTGCTCAAATACGTCTTTGCCGTCAAGTGGGGCCTGCTCCCGCCTTCGGGCCGGCAGACGCCCGGCATCGAAGCGACGCGGGTGACCGGGCTCTTCATCGTCGACGGACTGATCACCCGGGAATGGGACGCCTCCTGGGACTCCGTCCGGCACCTCATCCTGCCGTGGATAGCCCTGGGGACCATCCCATTCGCGGTGATCTTCCGGATCACCCGGGCCTCCGTGCTGGAGGTGCAGGGGGAGGACTTCGTGCGCACGGCCGAGGCAAAGGGCCTGACCAGCAGGACGATCCGCAATCGGCACGTGCTGCGCAACGCGATGTTGCCGGTGATCACGGTGACCGGGCTGCTGACCGGGCTGCTGCTGACCGGCGCCGTGCTCACCGAGAAGGTCTTCGGTTACCCCGGCATCGGTGAGGCGCTGTACCTCGGGTTCACCAAGAAGGACTACCCGGTGATCCAGGTCATCATCCTGGCAGCGGCCGCAGCGTTCGTCATCATCAACACGTTGGTCGACTTGACGTACGCGCTGGTCGATCCGCGGATCAGGGCGCGCTGATGGTCACAACCTTCTCGCGTGCGCGCAAGCAACGCATCGATGCCCTGGTCAACTCGGGCGACGAAGGATCTTCGCTCCTGCAGGACGCCTGGGCCAGGTTGAAGGGTTCGCCGCTGTTCTGGTTCGGAGCGGTGATCGTCGGCCTGTTCGTGGTACTGGCGATCATCGGTCCCTGGATCGCCCCGCACGACCCAGGTGCTCAGTTGCTGATCGATCAGACCTCCCGGGCCCGTAACTCGATCGCCCCAGCGCAGGACGGCTTCCCGCTCGGCGGCGACACCCAGGGCCGCGACCTGCTGTCCAGGATGATCGTCGGCGCCCGGCAGACGCTGCTGGTCGGCATCTTCGCGACGCTGATCGGGCTGGTCGGCGGCCTGATTTTGGGCATCTTGGCGGGCGCGTTCGGCGGCTGGATCGACACCCTCGTCATGCGCATCGTCGACGTGATGCTGTCGATCCCGAGCTTGTTGCTGGCGATCTCGATCGGTGTGCTGTTTACCAACCCGAACCTGACCAGTGTGATCATCGCCGTGTCGATTCCGCAGATACCCGTCTTCGCGCGGCTGCTGCGCGGGCAGATGCTGGCGCAACGCGAGTCCGATCACGTGCTGGCCGCACGCGCCCTCGGCGTCAAACGCGGTCCGATCGTCTTCCGGCACATGGTGCCGAACTCGATTTCTCCGGTGATCGTGCAGGCCACCCTGGTGGTGGCGACGTCGATCCTGGACGCGGCCGCGCTGTCGTTCCTCGGCCTGGGGTCGCAGGACGTTTCCCAACCGGAATGGGGCCAGATGCTCGGCGAGGCCCAGGGCAGCATCGACTCCCACCCGCAGTTGGCGTTCTGGCCGGCCGGCGCGATCATCGTCGTGGTGCTGGGTTTCACCCTGCTCGGTGAGGCCCTGCGCGAGGCCATCGACCCGAAGAACCGGCGGTGACCCGATGACAGCCTTGCTCCAGGTCGAGGACCTGACCGTGCAGTTCAACCGGAAGGGTGTCGCACCGTTCACCGCGGTGGACAAGGTCAGCTTCGAGGTCGCCCCCGGGCAGACCGTCGGGCTGGTCGGGGAGTCCGGCTGCGGCAAATCGGTGACGTCACTGGCGATCATGCGGCTGCTGCCCAAACGCGGTACCACGATCACCGGCCGGGTGGACTTCGAGGGCACCGACCTGCTGTCGTTGCCGCTGGAGGGCATGAGGGACCGCCGCGGCCGGGACCTGGCGATGATCTTCCAGGACCCGCTGTCCTCGTTGAACCCGGTGGTGCCCATCGGTATTCAGGTCACCGAGGTGCTGGAACGCCACCGTGGGATGAAGCGCTCCGCCGCGATGGTGGAGGCTCGCGAGTTGCTCGAGTCGGTCGGCATCCCAGATCCGTCGCGTCGGCTCAAGGAATACCCACACCAGCTCTCCGGCGGTATGCGGCAGCGGGCGCTGATCGCCATGGCCTTGGCCTGCCGGCCCCGGCTGATGATCGCGGACGAGCCGACTACTGCTCTTGACGTCACCATCCAGGCGCAGATCCTGGCGCTGCTGAAGACGCTGGTCGTCGAGCACGGCACCGCGTTGATCATGATCACCCATGATCTCGGGGTGGTGGCCGGTCTGGTCGACCAGGTCAACGTGCTCTACGGCGGTCGGGTGGTCGAGCGGGCGGACCGGCATGTGCTGTTCGCCTCGCCCCGGCACCCGTACACCCACGGGCTGCTGGCGTCGATCCCGCGGCTGGACGCCGGGCCGGGGGAGCGGTTGACGCCGATTCTCGGCTCGGTGTCGGACAACATCCCGTGGACCGGTGGATGTGCCTTCGCCCCCCGGTGTTCCCGCGAGATCGACACCTGCCGTCAGGTCAGTCCGGTCCTGGAGCCGTTGTCGTCGCGGACGGATCACCTGCTGCGCTGCCACAACCCGGTGGTGCCGGTCGGCGCGGGTGCGGCAACCGTCGCGGCGACTCTCGAGGAGGAGCCGTCGTGACGGGGCCCGCAGCGTGGGAGGCCGACCCGATCCGGCAGGACCCCGACCTGCTCACCGCCGAGGCGGCCGCGGCGGAGGTGGAAGGCGAAGCGCGGGCAGGTGCCTCCGGTCACCAGTCCGAACCGCTCCCCGACGTTCCGGCTGCCGAATTGTCCGCAGCGACCGCCGGTGCCGACGTGCTGCTGGAGGTCAACGACCTCAAGGTGCACTTCCCGATCAAGCGTGGGGTGTTGATCGACAAGACGATCGGCTACGTGTACGCGGTCGACGGGGTCAGCCTGGCCGTGCGCCGGGGCGAGACGTACGGGCTGGTGGGTGAATCGGGGTGCGGCAAAACCACTCTCGGCCGCGGCATCCTGCGGCTGATCGAACCCACCGACGGCTCGGTGATCTTCGACGGGGAGAACATCGCCGCACTGAAGCCCGAACCGCTGCGGGTGGCACGGCGGCGGATGCAGATGGTGTTCCAGGACCCGCTGGGCTCGCTGGACCCGCGGCAGTCGGTGCAGTCGATCCTGGTCGAGGGGATGAAGGCGCACGGGTTGGATATTTCGGACGCGCAGACGAACGCGCGGCTGCGCGAGTTGCTGTCCGCGGTGGGGCTGCCGAACACCGCGTTGCGCAAGTACCCGCACGAGTTCTCCGGCGGGCAGCGTCAACGGATCGGCATCGCCCGGGCGTTGACGGTCAACCCCGAATTGATCGTCGCCGACGAGCCGGTGTCGGCGCTCGACGTCTCCGTGCAGGCGCAGGTGATCAACCTGCTGGAGGATCTGCAGGCCGACCTGAACCTGACCTACATCATCATCGCGCACGATCTGGCCGTGGTCCGGCACATCTCGGACCGGGTAGGGGTGATGTACCTCGGCGCGCTGGTCGAGGAAGCCTCGTCCCAGGCGTTGTACGCCGAACCGCTGCACCCGTACAGCCGAGCGCTGCTGTCCGCGGTGCCGGTGCCCGATCCGGTGGTGGAGGACAGCCGCGAACGCATCCTGCTCACCGGCGACCTGCCGTCACCGGCGAATCCGCCGACCGGCTGCAGGTTCCACACCCGCTGCCCATGGCGCCAACCCACCCTGTGCGACACGGATCGCCCGCAAATGCTGGAGATGCGGCCCGGCCATCGGGTTGCCTGCCACTACGCCGCCGAGATCGCATCCGGGCAGCTGCAGCCCCGTGAGGTGACGGCCGACGTCGTGTGAACCCGTCCGCCAGATCACCGCTTGCCCGCAGCGGCGTGCCCCCCTGACGGCGCGGATCATCTCCGTCGGCGCGCATGAACGTCGCGGTTGTGGGACTGGTGGTGCGCGAGTCAACGAGTTGAGCCGCGCCGGCGAAGTTGATCCGCGCTGTCAGGGGGTGCGTCAGCCGGCGCCGAGGTAGGCCAGCACGCCGTTCGCCAGCCCCTGGGCGATCTGCTGCTGGCCGGCCGCGGAGCTCATCAGGTCCGCGTCGCCCGAGTTGCGCATGTTCCCGGTCTCGATCATCACGGTGGGCCGCAGCGACAGATTGAGACCGGCCAGGTCGCCCCGCGGCCACAGACCGCCCGAACCGAGATGGTTGGACGGGGACAGGCCGGCCGCGGTCAACCCGTCCCGGATGTTCACGGCAAGGCCGTGCGACTCGGCGGCCATCGCGGCGCCGGCCGGATCCTGCTCGGCGGTCATCACGTAATACCCGTGCGCGGACCCTTCATCGCCGTCGCCGTGGATGGACACCACGACGTCGGCATTGTTGTCGTTGCCGATCGCCGCGCGCTGGTCGACGCATGGGCCGACACCGTCGTCGCTCCCCCGGGTCATCACGACGGTGATGCCCCTGGCCTGCAGGATCGGCCGCAGGTCGTTGGCCACGTTCCAGGTGAACTGGTGCTCGGGGTAGCCGTCGTTGGTCGAGGTCCCGGTCGTGTTGCACGGTTTGGTCTGCCCGAAGCCCGCGGGGACCAGCGCGTTGATGATGCCCGGGTTCGCCCCGTTCGCGCCGTTGTGACCAGGGTCGATGACGACAACGGTGCCGCCGCGCACCGGGCCTTGCGCCGGCGCCGGGTTCGGCTGGGGTTCCGGGGCGGGTGCCGGCTCGGGTTCGGGCTCGCTCGCTGGTGGCGGCTCGTCCGCCGGCGACGTGTCCGGTGCGGGTTCAGGCGTTGGTTCAGGCGTGGGTTCGGCAGGTTGCGCTGAGCTGGACGGCGGTTCCGCCGAGGACGGCGCCGGCGCGGTACTCGACTCCGGGCTGGTCAGGCCGGGCACGGTGATGATTGGACCCGGGGAGGGTGCGCTGCTCGAGGTCGGCGCGCTGAGTGGCGCGCTGCTGGGGTCGGCCTGCCCAGTTGCTGCCGCGCACGACGTCACGACGCAGGCCAGGGCGACCATGACGATGGCGGCGACGAGCGGCGAACGGGCAGGCATTCCCTCACTGTGCCATTGCGAAGGCCGCGATCGAGGGAGGTCCGCCCGTGTGGACCGGTCTGACGGGGTCGCGCACTACGCTGGCGTTTACCTCGTGGGTGCCGTTCTGGCCCGCGTTCCAGATTCTGACGGCGGCCGCCCGAGCGCCGGATGCCGTGAGTGCTTGCAGGCCGCCAGCGCCGATCGAGCCCGAAGAGGGGAATCCTGCTGATGATGCCCGGCATGCCCGACCTGACCCAGATCGTGCTGAAGGCCCAGCAGATGCAGGCGGAAATGGAACGCGCCCAGGCGTCGCTGGCGCAGACCGAGGTCACCGGTTCGGCCGGTGGAGGCCTGGTGACCGCCGTCGTCGCAGGCGGCGGAGAGCTCCGCAGCATCCGCATCGACCCGTCGGTGGTCGATCCCGCCGACGTCGAAACGCTCGAGGACCTGGTGGTCGCCGCGGTGCACGACGCCCGCAGGGCCGCGGAGCAACTGGCTACCTCCACCATGGGCACTGTTGCCGGCGGACTGGCCGAGTCGCTCGACCTGTCCTCGCTCGGCCTGCCGGGGATGAGTTTTCCCGGGTTCGGCGGGCCACCGGGCGAGTTGAACGACGAGGACGAGGACGACGACAGCGACTATGACAGCGACTACGACAGCGACGACGAAGAAGACGACGAAGAAGAAGAAGAGGACGCGGACGAGATCGTGCAGATCGACGCCCCTGACCCGCTTCGCGGCCAGGGGCAGCTACCACCCGCCGGCGCCGGTCATTCGCCCTCCGGTCGCGGCGAGGCCTGATCCCCCGTGTACGAAGGCCCGGTTCAGGACCTCATCGACGAGCTCGGACGGCTGCCGGGTATCGGGCCGAAGTCCGCGCAGCGCATCGCCTTTCACCTGCTGACCGCCGATCCGGTCGATCTCACCCGGCTGCAGGGCGCGTTGCAGCGGGTGAAGGAGGAGGTGCGGTTCTGCGAGGTGTGCGGGAACGTCGCCGCGGAGGCCCGTTGCCGGTACTGCACGGATCCGCGCCGCGATGACGCGGTGATCTGCGTGGTCGAGGAGCCCAAGGACGTCGCGGCCGTCGAACGCACCAGGGAATTCAAGGGCAAATACCACGTGCTGGGTGGCGCGATCTCGCCGATCGACGGCATCGGCCCTGACCAGCTGCGTATCGCGCCGCTGCTCACCCGGATCGCCGAGCCGGGGGTGCGTGAGGTGATCCTGGCCACCGACCCGAATCTGGAAGGCGAAGCGACCGCGACCTACCTGACCCGGCTGTTGCGTACGTTTCCCGGGCTGTCCGTCACCCGACTGGCCAGCGGCCTGCCGGTGGGCGGGGATCTCGAGTACGCCGACGAGGTGACACTGGGCCGTGCGTTCTCCGGACGGCGCTCGGTGGATGCCTGACCCAGCGCGCGCGCTGGGACCGGCCGAGGCGGCGGTGACGGCCACCCGGCTTCTGCTGGACCGACCACCCGGGCTGGGCACCATCCGGCTGGGCGTGATCGACGGTCCTTCCGGCTCCGGCAAGAGCACGTTCGCGCATCTGTGGGCGCACGAGGTGTTGCTGGCGGGAGTGCCCTCAGTCTCGATCTTCTCCGCGGACGTGCTGGCGACCTGGCAGGAACCGTTCGGATGGTGGCCCAGATTCGACACGGGTGTGCTCGGTCCGCTGGCGCGTGGGTTCTCCGGAAGCGTGCAGGCGACCGACTGGTCGTCCGGGACACCCCGGCCCGGGGCCTGGCTGGACATGCAGCCGACGTCGGTGCTGATCGTGGAGGGGGTGTCCTGCGGCCGCGAGGAGATCACTGATCGGGCAAGCGTGCTGGTGTGGGTGGAACTGCCCGACCGACGGACCCGGCTGGAACGCGCGGTGGCACGTGACGGTCCGCAGTCGCGGAGGCAGCTGAGAGCCTGGCAGGTCGACGAGGACTCCTTCTTCGCCGCGGATCGGACCCGGCAGCGGGCAGACGTGCTGGCCGAACCCGATCCGTAGTCGCTCGGTAGTCGCTCGGTAGTCGCTCGGTAGTCGCTCGGTAGTGCAGTCCTCCACGAAACCCGCTGGCCAGCAAGGCATGCTTGCACCCGTGGCAGACGGCTGGGCGTCTCGGTGGCGCGATCAGATTCGGGACAGCGTGCGTGCGCTCGGCCCGGAGGACACCCAGCCGCTGCCGCGGCTGGACCATGAACCGCCGCCAGTTCCGCCCGATCTCGTCGAACTGCTCCGGGCGCTCGGGGTGGCCCTGCTGAACAGCGCGGACTCGGCGGCGACCACCACCGAAATCCTGCAGGACGTCGCCGCCGCCTACGACGCGGACGTGCTGGCCATGGTGATGCCGACCGGCATCCTGTTCCGGATCGGTTCCGACGAGGTCGACCTGGTGACGGTTCCGACGCGCAATCTTCGGCTGGACCAGATCGCCAAGGTCAACGATCTCGTCGCAGTGCTGCGCCTGGCCGCTGTCCCGCCGGGCGTCGGCCTTCGGCGGCTGGAATCGATCCTCATCTCGCCACCTCGATTCGGGCCGTTGCTGTCACTGGTGGGGCTGACGATCCTCAGCCTCGGGTTCGGCCTGCTGCTGAACCCGGATGCGCTGGCGCTACCTGCGTACGTTGCGTTGGGTGCGTTCGTCGGGCTGCTCAGGCTGCTGGCCGACCGCTGGGCCACGCTCTCCGTCGCCCTTCCCGTGCTGGCCGCATTCCTGGTGACCGTGCTGTCGGTGGTGCTGGTCGGGCCGGTCACCCACGAGAACGCGCTGCGGCTGCTGGCCCCGCCGCTGGTGGTGTTCCTGCCCGGCGCGACGCTGACCATCGCGACCATCGAACTGGCCAGCGACCAGATCGTCTCCGGCGCGAGCCGGCTGGTCTGGGGTGTTTCGCAGTTGCTGTTGCTGGCCTTCGGGGTGTTCGCCGGCTTGAGCGTTGTCGGCATCAGCCAGGACGGGGAGGTCCAGCAACTCGGCGGCTGGGCGCCCTGGCTCGGGGTGGTGCTGGTCGGGATCGGCTACATGTTCTTCTCCAGCGCGCCGCCGGGTGCCCTGGTCTTCCTCTGGATCGCGCTGGGCGGCTCGTACGCCGCTCAGACGGCGGGCGCGCTGCTGATCGGAGCCTCCCTGTCCGGGTTCGTCGGCGGACTGGTCATCGTCCCGCTCACGCAGCTGTTGGCCCGGTTCCGCAAGAGCCCGCCGGCGGCCGTGATGTTGTTGCCGGCGTTCTGGCTGCTCGTCCCTGGCGCCCTCGGCCTGCGCGGGATCTCCCAACTGGCGGTCGGGTTGGGCGCGACCGACGTGGTCGCGACGGCGATCTCGTTGTTCGCGGTCGCGCTGGGCGTGCTGGTCGGGACATCGCTGACGCGGGATGTGCAGGCCGTGGGACGGACCTGGCGGCTCGGCCTGCGCCGCTGACCGACCCGGTAGGGGGCCGGTCAACGGATCGCCGGTGTCGTCAGGCGCCCGGTGCCGCGGGCGCCTGCTCGGCCGGTGCCGCGGGCGCCTGCTCGGCCGGTGCCGCGGCCGCGGCGCCGGTGGTGCCAAACAGGAACTGCGCGTTGACCTGACTGGACGTCAGCACGGCCGGGTAGATCGACACCTCGTCGATTGCGCCGTTGAAGTACTTGCTGGCGGGCGCGGACGTCCAACCATTGAGGTTGTCGCCGCCGACTCGCCAGAAGCCCTTGGCCACTTGGGCGCTCTTGACGTCGGTGCGGCTGGCCACGCTCGCACCGTCGATGTACAGGTTCATGCCGCTCGATCCGAGGGTGGCGACGGCTTGGTGCCACGCCCCGTTGTTGTAGGTCGTCGGGCTAGTCACGGTCTTGACGCCACCCACGTACACGCCGAACAAGATCTTCCCGGAGTTGTCCATGTAGATGTGCCGGTCGAAGAAGGGCGAGTTACCCACCGGCAGATTGCCGAACCCGATGATCTTGCCGCCGCTCGTGGTCGTGGTCTTGAACCAGGCCTCGATCGTGAACGTGCCGGGAGCGGCAACCGGTGTCTGCGTCGCAACCAGTCCGCTGCTGCCGTTGAACGTCGACGCCTTGTTGGCATCGCCGCTGATCGCGCCGGTTGCACCACGGGTCACCCCGGTGGACACCGCGCCATCGTCGAAGCCGACGGAGTCGACGGCGGTGGCGCCCGCGGACTCGCCCAACCGCAAGTAGGTCGAGGCTCCCTGGGAGATGACCGTCGAGGCGTAACTGCTCAGCACGGGCGCGGAGCCCACGGTGATGGTGGCCGTGTCACCGGCGACCTCATGGCCGGATGAGTCGGTGACCCACAGCCGGTACGCATAGGTCCCGGCGGCTGGGACGACGTCGGGGAAACCCAGACGTGGCCTGTTCCAGAATGTCGAATCGGCGATGATCGTCTTCACCGGTGCGGTCTTGTTGCTGTTCCGGACGACCCGGTAGGTCAGGGTCTTGTCGTCGCGATCCCAGTTGGCACCGAACGAGACCTTGACGCTGTTCGCCCCGGTCTGCACGAGGTTCGGCATGAACTTGCTGCCGGTGATCATCGGACCCTGCTTGGCAGCGGGGGGCGTGACGGCGAACCGGACCAGCCCCTGCTGGCCGACCCCGTTGACGGTGAGGAATTCGCCACCCATGACGACGTACTGGCTGTTCCCGGTGACCGTCCAGGCGGCCTGGTTCTGTCCGGTGAAGGTGCCGTTGGTCATGTCCGGGAACCAGCTGACCATCGACGGGCTCTGGTTGCCGGCCCAGTTCGGGTAACCCAGCGGGTCGGCGTTCAACGTTCCGGCCGCGTTGGTGGTAAAGGCCAAGGCATGTTTCTGGTTCGTCGACCACGGATCGGATTGGTAGAAGCCGCCGACGTTGCCGCAGTAGTGCGCGTGGCTGACCGTGTACACCGTGGTCCCGCTGGCGAAGGCACCGTAGGTGTCGCCGTGACAATCCTCGAGCCAGTTGATCGCCCCAGAGTCCGGACTTGCCGAGAACGTGCCCTCGAAATTGCCGCCCACACCGAACACATAGCCGGTTCCGTAGACGGCGGTACCGTTCGTGCTCAAGCTGGTGATCGCGGAGTTGACCCCGGCGTTGCGGACCTTCTGATTGGCCGCCCACGGCTGGAGCGCGCCGGTGGTGGGGTGGACCGCGCCGAGCCCGTACGCGGCCCCGCCGCCCATGTTCTGGAACGCCCCACCGATGATCAACTTCGATGAACCGGGCGCCATCACCATCGCGTTCACGGTGTAGTCCGCCCCGGGATTCCACGACGTCAGCCTGCCGTCGGAGGCGTTGAACGCCGCCAACCTGCTGCGCGGCTCGCCATTGGCCACGGTGAACTGTCCGCCCACGTACACCGTGCTGCTGGTGGCGACGATCGCTTTCACGCTGCCGCCGACGTTGACAGCGAACGAGGAGATCACCGCGCCGGTGGTGGGGTCCAACGCCACCAGCCGGTTCCGCGTTCCCCCGTTGGCATGGGTGAACTGCCCGCCGACGTACACCCGGGATCCGTCGGGGGATGCGGTCACGGCCAGCACCTGCGCATCGAAGGTCGGCGCGAACGCGGAGACCAGCACGCCGCTGTCCAGTGTGTATGCGAGCAAATTGCTGCGGGCAGTGTTGTTCACTCCCGGCGCGGCCCCGGCCGGCCGTGCGCTCGTGAAATTGCCGCCGGCGTACACCCTGTTGCCCACCACGGCCTGCGACCAGACCACGCCGTTGACCTGCACGGTGGGCAGAGCGTCGGCGGTGACCGCGGTTGTCGGGCGGGCGGTGATGGGGCCGGGCGCAGCGGATGCCGCCGGCGCCAGGAGGGCACCGGTGACGAGTCCCGACAACACCATGGTGACGATGGCCGACAGCGCCAGCGGGCGGGACAGTGCAGAAGGAAGAATCATGACGCCTCTCTCGGCGGACCCGATTGGCCGGGGAAGATGGCTCCTGGTCACTACAGGTGGAAGGGATCTCCGAGCCGACCACCAGTGGATTCGGCCGCTGGCACTGCCTCGGTCGACGTGTCTGCCAGGCGGCCGCGCGCCCGACACCTCACACCGCGACGATCGTCGACAGGAGTCAAGGAAGAAGACCAAGACTGATCACGGATGACCCCCTCGCCGTCAGGCCATGTCGATCTGGCTGCAATCCCCCGAAAGCCACTAGTCACGCGTTCTGAGCCAGAATAGAACGGTCCGTGACCGTTTTGCCAGGCGGCCTCCCGGTGTCAACCGTTCGTCACCCGAA
>Ga0208716_1000072_pt1 | contig 35891 bp, 37 predicted proteins | sample NGESurdeep092012_8_FD_184482 | JGI IMG/M metagenome (GOLD analysis project Ga0208716, IMG submission 184482) | Arctic peat soil microbial communities from Barrow, Alaska - NGEE Surface sample 415-3 deep-092012 (SPAdes) | ecosystem: Environmental > Terrestrial > Soil > Wetlands > Peat ...
CGTGCAGGGATGAACACGTGACGCTCTCCGCGGTCGCGCGCCGGTATGCGGGCAAGCCGATCCAATTCCTCGGTGTGCTCTACAACGACGAACCCGTGTCCGGCACGGCGTGGATCAAGGAGATGGGCGGGCAGAGCTACGCCTCACTGAACGATCCGGGTGCGCGAACGGCGATCGACTACGGTCTGTACGGCGTGCCCGAGACGTTCTTCCTCGATGCGCACGGGCGCGTGGCGTACAAGCAGACGGGGCCGGCATCCGCCCAGGTTCTCGCGAGGGTGGCGGACTCACTCCTCGCTGCCGCGGAGAAGGACGGCGCGCCGACGAAGAGGAATCAATGAAGTGCGCCGTGCGCTTTGTCGTGGTCGCCGCTCTGTGGGCGGGCCCTCTCGCGAGTGCCGGACCGGGTCAGGGAGCGCCCGCCAGCGCGCCTCCTTCGGGAGTGGTCACGCCTGCCGTCGACTCCGCGCTCGAGGCGCGCACGTCGGCTATCGCGTCTCAGCTGCGCTGCCCCGTGTGTCAGGGTCTCTCGATTCAGGCGTCGCCCTCGGAGCTGGCGCAGCAGATGCGCTCCGTTGTCAGGGATCAGCTGGCCGCGGGTCGGAGTCCTGCTGACGTGCAGGCGTACTTCGTATCGAAGTATGGTGAGTGGATCCTCCTGTCACCCGCGCCGAGGGGGATCAACCTCATCGTCTACGCGTTGCCCGTCCTCCTGGTGCTTGGCGGCCTGCTCGCCGTCGTGCTGGCGGTGCGGCGATGGACCACGGCTCCAGCCGAATCGGTCACGCACTGAGGCAAGTGCAGGCGTCGGGAGCAGGATAATCGGCGACAGTTTTCGGCCATGAAACACTCTCGTAAACCCTTCAAGAATTCGGGGCTTCCCCGACTTCGAGGATTGGCAGGTATCCGTAGTCTTACGGTGTCGAATTGGGGAAGGAGTACTCGAGATCAACGCTGGGCCTCTGGAGGAACGACAGGATGAGGTTCTTCAAACACAACCATCTGATGTTCATCGCGCTCTCCGCTTGCGCGATCGCGGCAGCATGCACGAGCGAGAAAATCGTGTACCGAAGCGGCGCGAACTTCGCGGCTCCCGCCACGGCGGCGGCCAGCTTTATCGGCTATTTCGACGCCGCGAACAAGCAGACGGTGTGCGGTTCGTGCCACGCCGACTACCAGACTCGCTGGTCGCAGACCAAGCATGCGAGCGCGTGGGCCGATCTTTCGGCGAACACAGGCGCCGCGGGCTACTGCCAGGCGTGCCACTCGACCAACAATCTGGGCAACGCGGTGACCGACACGACCGTCGGCTATCGCTCGACGCAGGACGCGCGCTACCACGACGTCCAGTGCGAGAGCTGCCACGGCCCGGGACTCACGCATGCGAGCAGTCCTAGTCAGGGTAACCTCCCTCTGGCGTCGATCCAGGCCGACACCAACGCTACGAATGGCTGCGGCGAGTGCCACACCGGCACGCATGAGCCGTTCGTGAACCAGTGGAAGATGGCGAACGCGGCCGGACTGTCGCACAGCCACATCCAATCGCACGCCGTGGGCGGAACCGACTTGGCGTGCGTGGGCTGCCACACCGCGCAGGGCGCCCTCGCGAGATTCAATCCGACCGCGAATTACGTCGAACAAGTCGCGAGCGTCGCCAGCATCACGGCGGCGAACGCGCTGCCGATCGTGTGCGCCGTCTGCCACGATCCGCACGGGTCGCCCAATACGCATCAACTCCGCTATTCGATCAGCGCGCCGAGCGTGGACCAGAACCTCTGCGTGCAGTGCCACCAGCGGTACCCATCTCCTGTCGCCTTGACGACCCGCAACAGCGCGCACTCGCCCGAGGGGCCGACGCTCTTCGGCCTGGCCGGCTGGTTCCCGCCCAATTGGAACGCTGCGGACACGATCATCGGCACGCACGGAACCCCGTCGGCAAACCCGGGGCTCTGCGCGGGCTGCCACGTCCAGCGCTTCGCGGTCAACAAGGCCGGCACGAGCACTTTCGTCTTCCAGGACGCCGGGCACTCGTTCATCGCGGCTCCCTGCGTGGACGCGAACGGTCAGCCCACGACGTCGCAGAGTTGCGCGCAGACGAGCAAGACCTTCCGCTCGTGCGTGCAGAGCGGCTGCCACGCGAGCGAGACGGCGGCGATCTCGGCGTACAACACCGATTCGCTTCGCGTGCAGCAGCTCGTCACGATGGCCAACTCGCTGATCGCGAAGGAGACGGTCATCAAGAAAGCGGAGTGCGCGGAAGCCGCCACGACGACCCTTCCAGCCTTCACGACCTGCATGGGAATGGTGTTCAACGTCTCGCTGGCAATGAAGCCAGGGGCGTTCGTCCACAACCCGTTCCTGATCGAGCAGTTGCTGATCAAGAACATCAGCCAGATGCAGACCCAGTACGGCATCACGCCCAGCGTGCTCTATCCATTGACGCCGCAGATCGTGTTGCCGTCGAAGAACAAGGGCCTGTTCGGCCGGTTGTTCAAGTAGCCCCGAGCCGATAGACGGAGAGAAGATGTGGAAGTTCATGCGGGGCTGGAGCGCTCTTGTCAGGGGCATCCAGCCCCGCATGCGTATACGTGGAGACTCTACTGACCAATGATCGGCCCACTGCTCTTGCTCTCGCTCCTGCTGCAGGGACCCGCGGCGCCCGCTCACGCGCAGCAGCCGGACACGCTCTTCGACCACTCGCGCCATAAGTCGCTCGCCTGCCTCGACTGCCACTCGATGTCCGGAGGCCGCGGTGGCCTGAAGATCATGGTGCCCGGCGGATGCCTGGGATGCCATCACGGTCCCGCGCAACGCGCGACGTGCGCCGCCTGCCATGCCGCTGGACCGCCGGCGTCGCATGCGGTGCCGGTGAGTTTTCGCGTGTCGGTTCGGCGTGAGACGGTCACGCGTTCAATCTCCTTCGCGCATGCGCGACACCGCGCGGTCGAGTGCGCGCGCTGCCACGCGGCCGACGTGAAGCGCACGGTCGCGCCCGCCTCATGCAATGACTGCCATGCGGACCATCACGCGCCGGCGCGCGATTGTGCCAGCTGTCATCCAACCGCACGCGAAGGACACGATCGCAGCGCGCACGAAGGGTGTGCTGTGTGTCACACCGATGCGCGGGTCGCCGCGCTCGCGTCGTCGCGGTCGCTCTGCCTCACTTGCCATCAGAAACAGCGCGATCATTATCCGAAAGGCGACTGCGCGACATGCCACGCCGTCGTGCTCCATCCGGGCGCGAAGGCAGGGGGTCCCCAATGAAACGCCTCATTCTGGTCGGCATGCTGATCCCGGCGGTGCTCGCGGCGCAGGGATTCCGCATCTCCGGCGTGACGACAATGCAGCTCGTGGAGCTGCGCCCTCTCCTCACCGACTCTCTCGCCGCGTCAGCCGTGCCGGGCACGGGGCAGTTTCGCACGGCTGCGTTCGGCGTCCCGGCCGTCTGCGATTCGCTCTTCTGCCACTACGAACGGTCGGGCAACCGTGTGAGCGCCATGCCGGTCCTGCAGGATCTCACGCTCAACGCGTGGGGCCTCGCCGAAGGGCTCAGCCTGCATTCCGACGTGCGGCTCCGAACGGAGCTGGACAACAACGGCCTGATCTATCCGCGATCCGACGACCACGTCCAGCTGCTCGACGCGTACCTGCAGCTCGATCGTGACTGGGGGCGCGCGCGGCTCGGACGCCAGTGGGTCACCGGCGCACTCGGCGCGTACGACTTCGACGGCGCTGATGCGCTCATCGCGCGAGGGTCGTTCTCGGTCGAAGGATGGGCCGGACGCGCGCTCGTGGAAGGGCTGAACGAGCCCTATACGAGCTCGCAGCTCTCGGCGGTGGACAACCTGCCGCCCGAGCAGGACGGCTACATCTTCGGCGCGCTGTTCCGCGTCCGGCCCGACCGACTTTCCGCGGCCTCCGTCACGTATCAGCGGGTCATCCTCGCCGATCACAGCGGCATGTATTCCGAGCGCGCGTCGCTCGCGGCATCCACACGGCGGCTCGGCTTGGCGCTCGACCTGACGGCCACCTACGATCTCGCGACGGGCGACTGGAACGACGCCCGCCTGCGCGCCGGATCCACCGGCCTCGGCTCCTTCGGCTACTCGGTCGAGGCGCGTCACTCGCAGCCGTTCTTCGAGCTCTGGACGATTTGGGGAGCGTTCGCTCCCGTCGGCTTCGACGAGGGGCGCACGACGGTCGACTGGCACCCGCGCGCGCAGCCGTTCAGCGCGAGTCTTCATTTCGCCTATAGAAAGTACGACCCCGCCGACGCCGGCATCTCGCTCCAGACGAGCGGATGGCGAGCGGGCGGCGATGCGAGCTGGCGCGCGGGAGCCTCGCTCTCGGCGTACGGCTCGTACGACATCGACATCGGCAACGGCGCGTCGAGCGATGACGGCCGGGCCGGCGTGCGCTGGACGGCGTCGCGGAACGTCACGCTCGGAGTCGAAGGGTCGGTTACGCAGATGATCTACGAATACAGGATCGGGACGGGGCGAGTGAACGGCGCGGCACTGAACGCGGCGTGGCAGGTGACTCCGGACATACGAGTCGTCGCGGATGGCGGCATCTACCAGCAGACCCTCACCAACGGCGCGGCGGGCCCGGATTGGAGCCAGCGCCGCGCCTCCCTTCGGCTCGAATGGACGGCCGGGAGCGACCCGGGCAGCACGCGCGGGAGGGTACCATGATGCGTCGCATCGCGCGCGTCCTCGCCCTGATCGCCGTGCCCGCGCTGCTTCTCGCACAGCAGCGGCCGACGTTCCCGCACAAGGTGCACGAGACTCTCTTCCCGACGTGCCTTGGATGCCACGCGGGCGTTCCTTCCGGCGACGCGGCGACCGCGCTTCCCTCGCCGGCCGTGTGCGCTACCTGCCACGACGACGCCACGATGCCCCGGGTGGACTGGAAAGCGCCGGCGCCTCGCGGCGCGGGACTGCTGGCGTTCTCGCACATCACGCACCTCGGCAAGGTGAAGAACGCCGGCTGCGAGTCGTGCCACGCCGCGGGCGGCGACACGAAGTGGATGAACGTCGCGCGCGCCGCGCCCGAGCGCTGCATCGCGTGCCACGCGCATCAGGCGAGCACGCACCTCGGTGACGACAACGTATGCTCAACGTGCCATCGTCCGCTCACCGCGGCCACCGGGCTGAGCGAGCAGCGCGTGGCGGCGTTTCCGAAGCCGCCCACGCACGCGGCGCCCGACTTCACGTCGGCGCACGGCAAGGCGGCGCGCGCGACCAACGCGAACTGTGCGACGTGCCATGCGCGGGAGAGCTGCGCGCGCTGCCACGTCGATGCGAACCGCTCGACCGTCATTCGGGCGCTCGGCACCGACCGGCGGATCGCGCGTCTGGTCGCCGGCAAGGCCCCGTCGTATCCGACACCGGCCGATCATCTGACCGCCGACTTCGGGCTCGAACACGGGACGGCCGCCAAGGCGAACGTCGCGCGGTGCGCGACCTGTCATGCGCGGGCGAGTTGTGAGACGTGCCACACCGCCGACGGCGCGCTCGCGATCCTCAGGCGGCTGCCGGACGCGCGTGAGGCCGGCTCGCGTGGTGTGCGGCTGCAGCGCGTCGTCGCGCCATCAGCATCGCCGAGGGGCCCGTCGTTCTCGCTCGCATCGTCGCAGCATGCTCAGAAGCCCGACACGACGACACACAAGGTGCAGGTGCATCCCCCGGCGTTCGCGCGGTCGCACGGCGGCGTTGCTTCGTCGGGTCAGTCGCAGTGCACGAACTGCCACGCCCAGCGTTTCTGCACCGATTGTCACGTCGGTGAACTGGCCGGGCGGCGATACCATCCATCCAATTTCGTTTCGAGCCATCCCGCGAAGGCCTACGGACGCGACACCGAGTGCAGCTCGTGCCACACCACCGAGGCGTTCTGCCGAAGCTGCCACAAGCAGGTCGGCGTGGCGGCAAAGAGCGGAGTCCGCAGCACGGTGTACCACAATGCGCAGCCCTTCTGGCTGCTCGAGCACGGCCGCGCGGCCCGCCAGGATCTCACCAACTGCACGACGTGCCACCAGCAGGCATACTGTCTGCAGTGCCACTCGGACGTCGGTTCGCGCATCAATCCGCACGGCCCGGGCTTCGATGCGGCGCGCATGGCGAAGCGCAACTCGCAGATATGTCTCGTTTGCCACCTGAAGAACCCGCTCGGCGGCAAGTGACTTGAACTCCATGGAGAATCTCGCGTGACTCGATCATTCTTGCGTCGCCATGCCTTGCTCCCGGCGATCGCATTGCTCATCGTCGCATGCAGCGGCGGAAACGGCGTGCCCAAGGTGCCACTCGCCCAAGCGGCCACCGACAGCAGCACGCGTGCGATGGAAGCCGCGCACGCGCTCCTCGGGCCCGCGGCAAAGGCCGCGCTCGACAGCGGCAACGTGCTTTTCCGTCGCAAGGCTTACGACGAGGCCCTCGTGGAGTACCGTCTGGCCGCGGAGCTGGCTCCGCAGCACACGGCGCCGCTCTTCGGCATTCAAATGGTGGCAGCCGCGACGAACAACAGCCCCTTGTTGGACAGCGCGCTGGCCGGCATCCGCGCGCGAAACGGCCCGCTGCCGGCCGCGACGTCCGGCGCCCCGCACTCGATGTCGGATTCGGCGTTGAAAGCCCTCCGGGCCCAAATGAAGAAGGGCGCGAAGCCGAGCTGAGGACATTTTGTAGGGATTTCCCCTGCCTGTAATAGGGGAAGCCACGATACCAGCCTAGCGCCCGGCACGCACAATTCGCCCGATGCGCGCGTTCGTCCAATATCTGCTGCAGTTCCCGCTCCGCTGGAAGCTCGTTGGCGCCAATGCGCTGCTGCTTTCGGCGGGGCTGCTCGTGCTGTTGCTGTCGCCGCAAGAGGCGCCCGAACGCGTGGCTGCGCTGGCGCTGCTCTTCATCGCGGCTGCCGTGAACGTCGTTCTCGTGTACCTGGCACTGGTCCCGCTCGCCACGATTCAGAGCGTGGCCGAAGCGGTCACGCGCGGCGACTACGACCGGCGAGTGCCGCCGATGATTCTCGCCGATCGCGACGCCGATCAATCGCGTCGCGTGTTCAACGGTCTGCTCGACCACTTGGCGGCCGACAACGCGCGCGTGCGCCGACTGGCCGGAGAGGTCACGCACGCGCGGGAAGTCGAACGGCTCGCGCTCGCGCACGAACTGCGCGAAGGGGTCGCGCAACTGCTCTTCGCCCTCTCGCTCGAGCTTGGTGTGACCGCCCGCGAGCACGGCGAGCCGCTGGCAGGTGCCCGTGCGAGGGCTGCCCACGCGCTCGCCACGGAGGCAATGGAGGATGTGCGCCGCCTCGCCGGAACACTCGCGCCCGCAGCGTTGACGGAGCTGGGCATTCAGCCCGCGCTCGAGACCCTCGCGCGCCGCACGGCGTCCGATCGGCATGGGCCGCCGGTGGACATCGACGTCGACCTCACACTCGGCCAACCTCCCGAAATGATCGCACTGATGCTCTATCGCGTGGCCGAGCGCGCGGTGCGCAACGTCCAGTCGCACGGCGAGACGAAACGAGCGTCGGTCGCGCTGCGCCGTCGCGGTGCCGTGTTCGAACTCGACGTCGAGGATGACGGTGTGGGGGTCGATCCCGGTTCCTCGGATCCACTGTCCGCCGAACCGGGCCTCTTTGGGCTGCGCGAGATGCTGACGCAAGCGGGTGGTGATCTCCGTTTCGAATTCGTGCCCGGCGGGCGCGGCACCCGCGTGCTCGCACGGCTCTCGATGCCGCGGCCGGCCGCAGCATGAAACCCGAGCTCATTCGCGTCGTGGTGGTGGACGATCACATGGTCGTGCGTGCCGGCCTCAAGGCCGTGCTGCAGAGCGCGAACGACATCGCCGTGGTGGGAGAGGGCGCGAGCGGACGCGATGCGCTCGCGCTGGTCGAGCGGTACGATCCCGATGTCGTCGTCATGGACCTCTCGATGGAGCCGATGGACGGCGCCGAAGCCACCAAGTGTCTCCACACGAATGGCGCGCGTGCCCGAGTGCTCGTACTCACGATGCACGCGCCGGACGACGTGCTCGTCCCGCTGATGCAGAATGGCGCGTCGGGATTCCTGGAGAAGCACGCCGCGGATCGCGAACTGGTCGACGCCGTGCGCGCGGTCGCGCGCGGCGACGTGTACGTCCAAGCCTCGGCGGCGAACGCGCTCGCGGCCGGCGTGAGGCGGCGGACCGACGCCGCCGACGAACGGAGCCGGTTCGAACGGCTCACCCGTCGCGAGCGTGACGTGCTGCGCTTCGTCGCGGAGGGTTTTTCCGCTCCTGAAATCGGCGCGAAACTCCTCATCAGCCCGAAGACGGTCGACACGTACAAACAACGGATCGGAGAGAAGCTCGGCCTTACGCACCGCTCCGATTACGTGCACTTCGCCCTCAAGCTCGGGATTCTCACCAAGTAAAGAGGGCGCGGATCAGGCGGCCGCGCGACTTGCACCGGGCGGCGCGACGCGCTCCGGTGCCAGCCGGGGCTCGGCGCCCAGCCAGTAGAGCGCGTTGGCCATGATGCAGAACCCGGTCGCGGCGAACGAGACCATCGCGACGCCGACGAATCCGGTGAACGCGAGCCACCACGGGCTGTACACGAGCGAGAGCACCGACGCGATCGAAATGTTGATCCCGACCGCGACGTAGATCCGCCGCTCGAGATACCAGCTGTCGGTCTGCATGAAGTAGAACTTCCCGCGGCCCTTCGCCTCGTCGGCGAGCTTGGGCTTGAAGCCGAGACGCAGGAGCACGTTGCCCACGATGCAAAATCCCGTGAAGGCGACGATGATCGAGGCGGCTCCTGTGGCGATGACGAACAGTACGAACAGCGGATTGACCCATAGTGCCAACGCGGTGCTCGTCAGCAGCACGATTCCGGCAACCAGCCACACTGTCCGCTCGATGTACCACTGATTCGTCGGAACGATGTATACGCCTGGGCGAAATGTCATGACACACCTCGAGTGGTTTGCTGTGCGCGGGGTCGTCGTTTCCGCGGTGCTTCGACCATGCATCCTACGATGCTGCTACGATGCGTCCGTTGTCCGGCGCGCACAGTCGGGTTTCGGACGACAAGCGCGTAACGAACACCCGACAAACGCGAAGGGGACCTGCCGCCGTCTTCGCGAGGGGGATTCAGGAGGAATGTGTCAGGTGAAATCTGACGCATCGTCAGCGCCACCCTGCTGACCGGCGCACCTGTTTGGGCGCATAGTACGTCCGCACCCCGTCACAGGAGCCGCCGATGCTGATGGAAGCCGAAATTGCCGATATGCCGCGCGACAGCTGCGACGGTGAACTTGGAGAAGAGGATCTCGCGCGAGTCCTGATCACGTTCCGCGGCGTGGTCGCGCCGCCGGCGCCGACACTGCACTTCGTGCGAAGTTCGGATGACGGTCTCGCACCGGCGTACGTGTTCGATGAGGACTCCGGCATGATCTACATTATGGACTGACGGATGCCGTTCACGGAGCTCGAGGCTGCCGCACGTCTCGCCATCGCCGTGCTCGTCGGCACGACGGAAGCGGCCGCGCTCGCGCTGATCGTATGACCGCCGCCACGAGCGACGTCCCGCGCGGCAACATCCTCTACCTGGGCGCCGTCGGTGCGGTCGAGGCGATCGGGCGTGCGACGCGCCGGACGCTCGAGACCGTCGGATCCACCTCGCGTTTTCTTGGCGACACGGTATTGGCGTTCGGTGATGTGCGAACCTGGAGTCCCGAGGTCATGGGGCAAGCGCGCCGGCTTGGTGTCGACTCGTTGCCGATCGGACTGTTCATCGCGGCGTTCACCGGCATCGTGCTCGCGCTGCTCGCGAGCTACTCGTTCACCGGCGCCGTGCCGATGTACTTCGTCGGCACGCTCGTCGGGAAGACGGTGCTGCTCGAACTGGCGCCGGTGCTCACCGGGCTCGCGCTCGCGGGACGCGTGGGAGCGAACATTGCCGCCGAACTCGGCACGATGCGCGTCACCGAGCAGATCGACGCGCTCGAGACTCTCGGCTACGACCCGCTCGCCTACCTGGTGGTGCCGCGGGTGATCGCGGGGACGACCATGTTCCCGGTGGTCGTGGCCGCGGCGATGATCATGGGGATCGCGTGCGGATGGGCCGCGTCGGCGCTCCTGCTCGACTTGTCGAGCGCCGAGTACGTGAAGGGGCTGCGGCTCTTTTTCCAGCTGTTCGACGTGCGCTACGGGCTCGTGAAGTCGGCGAGTTTCGGGCTTGCGATCACGCTCATCGGTGCGCGGCGGGGCCTGCGCGCCGAGGGCGGCGCGGTCGGCGTGGGGAGCGCGGCGACCTCCGCCGTCGTCTACTCGGCCGTGCTGATTCTCGTACTCGACGCGTTCTGGGCCGTCACCTGGCTGCTGGGACACGAGGCGACGTATCAATGAAGAAGCGGATGAACGACGCGGTGGTCGGGATTGCGGTGCTGGCGGTGGCCGGCGCGCTGCTGGCCTCGCTCGCATGGGTCAAGCAGACCGACTTCGGCCAGCGCCGCCATGAAGTGATTGCCCGCTTGCGCGACGTCGGCAACGCGCGCGTCGGCAACGCCGTGGTGATTCGCGGCGTGGTGGCCGGCACCATTCAGGCGATCGAACTCGCGCCCCAGGGGTGGGTGCACATCCGCATGAAGCTGGATCGCACCGTCGAGCTGCCGGTGGATCCGGTGGTCCTGCTGAACGAATCGAGCCTCTTCGGCGAATGGCAGGCGGCGATCGACTCGCGAAGTGCCCTGCCGGCCGACCAGGAAATTCGCAAGGAGATTTCCGAGGCGTCCGGCGAACGCGGTGTCCTCCCGGGTGCGTCCTTCCCGGGGATCGGCAAGCTCACGGCGGTCGCGGGTCAGATCGCGGGTGACGTCGCGAATGTCGCGAGCCGCGTCCAAACGGCGTTCGACGATCAGGCCGCGAGAGAGCTCCGCGCCTCCATCAAGAACGTGTCCGACCTCTCGGCGGTCCTCGCGGGCACGGTGCGCGCCCACGCGTCCGACCTCGACACGGTCGCGGTCCAGCTTCGTACCGCCGTCTCCTCGCTCAACCGGACGATGACTTCGGTTCAGCGCATGGTGGAGCGCGTCGACACGTCTGCGCAGTCGGGCGACCTGAGGCGCATCGTGGACAACGTGACCGTCGCATCGGCGGAACTGCGGCGCGCGACCACGCAGGTGAGCGATCTCGCCGAGCGGCTTTCCAAGTCGGAGGGGCGGCTGGACACGTTCCTCGCGAACGGCGACTCGATTCTCGCCAAGGTGAATTCGGGGAAGGGTTCGCTCGGCATGTTCGTGAACGATCCGTCGCTCTATCGCCGGAGCGACTCGCTGCTGGTGCAGCTCCAGGCGCTCATCGCCGACATCAAGGCGAACCCGGGCAAATACGTGCGGCTGCGCATCTTCTGATCGCGCAAGACCCTGACGGCGCGAGGTCGGCGGGATATCGTTCACCCAACACTCCAGCGGCTCTCGTTGTATCGAGCGTGTGGAGACGAATCCGCTACTCGCCAGAGAACCCTCGCCGCCGGGAGCGACGTGGCTCAGACCGATGCATCCGACGCCGAGCTCGTTGCGCGGGTCCAGCGCGGAGATCGCGAGGCGTTCGACTGGCTCGCGCGACGATACGCGAAGCGCGCGTTCGCCGTGGCGAACCGGCTGCTGCAAAACGCCGCCGATGCCGAGGACGTGGTCCAGGATTCGTTCATCGCGACGGTCAACGCCATCGATTCGTTCGATCCAGGCCGGCCGTTCGGCCCCTGGTTCATGCGGATCGTCGTGAACAAGGGGCTGACGGCGCTTCGGTCGCGGGCCGCCGAGGCGACACACGTGCGCGGATCGGGGCTGTTGGAGGGCGACGCCGTCGCGGAATCGACCGAGTCGCTGCACGAACGTGCGGAAATCCGCGATCGATTCAGGGCCGCGCTTCAGCTCCTGCCGCAGCGGCAGCAGTTGATCGTGCAGCTCGCGGACGTGGAAGGATTCACGAGTGCGGAGATCGCCGGGCAGCTTGCGATTCCGAGTGGGACGGTGCGATGGCTCCTGCATCAGGCGCGCGAAACGCTCCGCGAAGCGCTCGCGCCGTTACGGAGGATGGATCGATGACCGACGAGGACGACGTGACGGAAGGGTACCGGACGCAGCTGCGCGACGCCGTCGATGACTTGGCCGCACGCGAAGCGGACTGGACCACGTTTCACACGCGGCTTGCCGAGGCGGTGGCGCCGCGGCTCGACGAGCTTCGCCGCCGCACGTCGGGCGGCTATCGCGCGACGGCCGCGGTGGGCGCGGCGTGGTGGGACTACGCGGCGCGTGCGGCACTCGCGGCCGTGCCGATCGGCCTCGCAGCCGCGCTGTTGTTGCTCACCTATCTGCGGTCGGGCAACGGACGAGCGCACGACGCGCTTCCTGCCGTCTCGCCGTCTGCGGTCGCGTCTGGCAGCGCCGACTCGGCGCGCGCCGCGTTCGAATCGGTCCTCACCGGAGCCGCGGCACCGCAGTCGGTGATGGCGACCCTGATCCCGGTTCCCGCGGCCGCGTTCCTTGCGGTGTCCGCCGGTGGGAGCGCCAAATGAGCGAAGCGGCCGGCGGGAGCGGAGCACGGAAGACGTGGTGGCGGGTCGGTCCTCGTGCAACGGCGACGATCGTGATCGTGGTCGTGTTCGTCGTGGGCGGGCTCGCGGGGGCGTCGTTGTTCCGCGAGTTCGGACGCGGCGAACGCGAGGGAAGGCCGAGGTTCGTTCCGGGAATGAAGCTGACGCCGGCTGGCGGCGAGGAGGCGGAGGAAGGACGCGAGCCCGGACGAGTGTCGGAGCGCGCCCGCACCCGGTTCGCGAAGGCCCTGGATCTCACTCCCGCCCAGGCCGCGGCGGTGGACAGCATCTCGCGGCACGAGTTCGAGGCGGTGAGCGCTGTCCGCGAGGAGACGTGGCCGCGCATGCAGGCCGTGCTCGACGGCACGCGCCGCCGCATCGACAGTGTCCTCACCCCCGGCCAGCGCACACGATATCACGACATGCTCGCCCGGCAGGAGGAACACTGGCGGCGCGAGGAGGCCGAGCGCGACAGCGGCACCAAGGCCGCCAAGAAACCGTGACCGCATCGACGCCATCGCTCTGAGCCGAGACCAACCGAAGAATGCTGTTTTTCGAAGTCGTGCGAGTCGCATTCGAGTCGCTGCGAGTCAACAAGATGCGTTCGCTCCTCACGATGCTCGGCATCGTGATCGGCGTTGCCGCGGTGATCGCCATGACCGCGCTCGGCAACGGCGCGTCGAAGGCGGTGCAGGATCGGATCACCGCTCTCGGTACGCGCCTGTTGCAGGTCGACGCCGCGCGCCAGCTGGTCGGCGGCATCGCCGTGCAGAACCCCGTCCGCATGACCGAGACGGATGCCAAGTATCTTCGCGATCACGCGACGATGCTCGCCGAAGTCGAGCCGCAGCAGGATCGCACTGTGCAGGTGACGTACCGGAACCAGAACACGAACACGCAGGTGACCGGAACGACGGCGAATTTCCTCCCGGTTCGCAGTTATGAGATCGACGTCGGTCGCATGTTCACGGAGCAGGAGGACCAGGCGCGTCGCCTGGTGGCCGTGCTGGGCGGCGACGTCGTGGGCATGCTGAACATGCCGTCGGCCGATGCCGTGATCGGCGACCACATCCGGATCAAGGGTGTGCAGTTCGAGATCGTCGGCGTGCTGAAATCCAAGGGCAACCAGGGGAATTTCGGCGAGCCGGACTCGCAGATCATCATTCCGTTCGAGACGGGCCGGTTCCGCATGTTCGGAACGCCGTATCTCAACGATCTGTTCGTGATGACTGCGAGCGAGGAGAACGTTCCGGCGGCGCTCGTCGAGGTCGAGCAGCTCCTGCGCCGCGCGCACAAGATCGGTGCCGGGAAGCCGGACGATTTCCGCATTCGGTCGTCCGAGGAGTTCCTGAAGACGCTGAGCGAGACCAGCCAGACGTTCACGCTGCTGCTCGCGGGCATCGCCTCGGTGTCGCTGCTCGTCGGCGGGATCGGGATCATGAACATCATGCTGGTGTCGGTCACCGAGCGGACGCGCGAAATCGGCATTCGCAAGGCGCTCGGCGCGACGCGCTTCAACATCCTCGCGCAATTCCTGATCGAGGCCGTGGTGCTCTGCCTCTTCGGTGGCCTCCTGGGGGCCGTCACCGGCATGGTATCAGCGCTGATCATGCACCAGGTCTTCGGCTGGAATACCGTTGTGGGGCCGGATTCCATTCTGCTGGCGTTCGTGTTCTCCGGCACGGTCGGCGTGCTGTTCGGTGTCTGGCCCGCGCGACGCGCCGCCGGGCTCGATCCTATCGAGGCGCTGCGGTTTGAATGAACTTTCCCACCATGGAAATGGATAGCATGAGACTTGGAACGATCGCCGCCGCGGGGGCGCTGCTAATCGCGACGGCAGGCACGGCCCGCGCGCAGCGCGAGGTCACTCGCGCCGACGTCGTGGCGGTGGCGCTCGCGCGCGGGCCGCGGATCGTTTTCGCGAGGGCGGATTCCACGGCGGCACACGCCGGGCTGTCGATCGCGAGCCAGTTCGAGAACCCGATCTTCGGGCTGAGCTATTCGAAGTCCGTGCCGCAGCAGCACTTCGCACTGGATGTGCCGCTCGACTATCCGTGGCTCCGGAAGGCGCGGGTCGGCGCTGCCGCGTCGGGCCTTGGCGCCGCGCGCTATCGCTTCGACTTCGAACGCGCCGCCGTCACGTTCGAGGCGGACACGGCGTACACCAACGCGCTCGCTGCCGCCAAGCGCGCCGAGTTTTCACGCGGCACGGCTCGCTACGCCGACAGCGTGCTGACGCTGGCGCGCCTGCGCCGCGATGCGGGCGATGGGAGCGAGCTCGACCTGCAGCTCGCCTCGGTGAGTCTCGGGCAGATCGCCAATGCAGCGGCGCGCGATTCGCTCGACGCCATCACAGCGGTCCTTGCGGTGCAGGCACTGATGGGACTTCCGTCCGATGCGCTGAGCCTGGTGCTGGCGGACACGCTCGAGGCCGGCGGCATTCCCACCGACATGATCGCCGGGACTCAGCTGCTCGTCGCGGCCGCCGAGGAGGAATTGAAACAGGCCGATCAGGCGCTGACACTCGAGAAGCGGCTGCTGTTCGCGGCGCCGTCACTCACCGTCGGTTGGGAACAGCGCGACCCGACGGGCGCGGAGTCCGGCACGCTGCCGACCGTCGGCATCGCGCTGCCGCTCCCGCTCTTCAACCAGAATCGCGGCACCATCCTTCTTGCGCAGTCGCAGCGCGACCGGGCCGAAGCCGCGCTCGCGCTCGCGCGCCTCGAGGGTGCGCAACAGGCAGCGCGGGCCCGGCGCGCGCTCGCGCTCGCTCGCGACCGCCTCGCGCGGAGCGAGCGGCTTGTCGCCGCGGCCAATCTCGTCGCCCAGCTCTCGCTCATCGCGTATCGCGAAGGGGCATCGGCGCTTCCCAACGTGCTCGAGGCGCAGCGCATCGCTCGCGAGGCGCTCTCGCAATACGTGGACGACGTTGCCGCCGCCCGAAACGCGGCCGGCATCGTCCGACTGCTCACGCTCACCGTGCATCGAAACGACCAATGAAACGACAACTCCTCCTCGCCGCGCTGATCATCTCAACCGATGCGTGTGCGAAGAAAGCCGAGGAAGCGGAAAAGGCCCAGGCGGCGGTGAGCGCGCAGGTGGCGCCGGTCACGGCGCAGCACTTCACCGAGACCGTCGATGCGGTCGGCGCCGTGGCGGCGCGGCCGGGGCACATCGCGACGATGTCGGCACCGTCACCGACGCGCGTGTCGAAGCTGTATGTCTCATTCGGCGCGCACGTGAAGGCCGGGGATCCGCTCGTCGAGTTCGAGCAGCCGGCGTTCGACGCCGCCGCGAAGGGCGCCGACGCGACGCTCGCCGCCGCGGAGAAGGCTCAGGAGCGCACGCAGCGCCTCGCAGACGCTGGAGTGGTCCCGCGCAAGGATGCAGAGGTTGCGGCGGCGGATCTCGGCGTCGCGCGGCTCAACGCGGTGAACGCGAAGCGCGCACGCGAACTGTCGACGCTGCGCTCGCCGATCGACGGCGTCGTGACGCGACTCAACGCCGTCCTCGGCGCGAGCGCGGATCCGTCGCAGGTGATGGTCGAGGTCTCCGATCCCTCGACGCTCGACGCGATGCTGGTGCTCTCGCCGTCGGACGCCGCGCGCGTGAAAGTCGGCGATCAGGTCGCGCTTCATGCCGGAGCCGCGGTGTCGGGTGATGCGATCGCGAGGGGACGGGTGGCCGACATCTCGGCCGCGGTCGATACCTCGAGTCGCGGAGTTCCCGCGCGCGTCGAGCTCGTCGCGGGAACCGGGGCGCTGCGAATCGGCCAGACGGTGTTCGGGAGGATCGCGGTCGCCGAGCACGACAACGTGGTCATGGTGCCGCTCGAGGCGCTCGTGCCGACGGGCGAGGGCTTCAAGGTGTTCGTCGTGGACGAGAAGGGGATTGCCCAGTCGCGGCCGGTCAAGATCGGCGGGCGCACGGATCACGGCGCGTGGATCACCGACGGCCTCAAGCCGGGCGAGAACATCGTCACGCAGGGTGCGTACGGTGTCGACGACAGCACGAAGGTCGAGACGGGTGCGAAGCCGGAAGCCGGAAGCCGGAAGCCCGACGAGAAGGAAGAGAACGGACAGAAGGGAGAGAAGGGCACATCGAAGGACGGAAAGCCCGCGACCGCGAGCAAGAAGCCGTGACCGAAACACGCAGGCGCTGGGAGCTCTTCGACCTCATCGCGTCGCAGCGGAGGTTCATCTACCTGGCGGTGGCACTGCTGAGCGCGGGCGGTATCTGGTCCGCGTTCGTGCTGCCGTCGGCCGTGTATCCGGAGCTGAACTTCCAGCGGATCACCGTCGTCGCGCAGGGAACGTCGCTGTCGGCGCGGCAGCAGGTCTTCGCCCTTACGCGACCGATCGAAGAGGCCGTCAGCCTGGTGCCGGGCGTGACCCGCGTGCGCTCGCGGTCCATCCGCGGGTCGAGTGAAGTCCCGGTGAGCTTTGCGGAGGGCACGGACATGCCCTATGCGCTGCAGCTCGTCCGCACGCGCGTCGAGCAGATTCGCGGCGACCTGCCGCCGGGCATCGACATCGAGATCGAGCGCATGACGCCGACGCTCTTTCCCGTCGTGCAGTACAACATCGAGGGCGGTGATCCGGCCACGCTGTACGACATCGCGCGCTACCAGATCAAGCCGATCATCTCACGCGTGCCGGGCGTCGGGCGCGTGGACGTGCAGGGCAGCGACGTGCGCGAGATCGAGGTCATTGCCGATCCGGCGCGCCTCGCGTCGGCCGGCCTCACGTACGACGATCTCGCGAGCGCCATCAGGCAGGGGATTTCGGTCGACGCCGTGGGCCGCGTGGCGGCCGATTACAAGCAGTATCTCGTCGTCTCGGCGCAGGAAGCGCATTCATCGGAGGACGTCGCGAACGTCGTGGTCAAGGGCGCAATGCGGGTTCGCGACCTCGCGACGGTCGTGCCGGGAACGGAAGACAAAGTTCGCATCGTGGCCGGGGACGGGCGTCCCGCGGCGCTCGTGAACATCACGCGACAGACCGGCGGCAACAGCATCGCCATCGCCGACAGCGTCGCGAGCGCGATGGCCACGCTCTCGAAGTCGCTCCCGCCGGGCGTGCATGTGAAGCTGGTATACGACCAGGCGTCGCTCGTGCGCGACGCCGTGCACTCGGTGCGCGACGCGATGCTGATCGGCGCGATCCTCGCCATCATCATCCTTCTGCTCTTCCTGCGCCACCTGCGCATCACCGCGATCAGCGCCACGGCCATCCCGCTCACGCTCACGATCACCGTGCTGCTGATGCGGATGTTCGGCCAGACGTTCAACCTGATGACGCTCGGCGCGATGGCGATCGCGATCGGGCTCGTCATCGACGACGCCGTCGTGATCACCGAGAACATCGTGCGTCACCTCCACCTCACCGCCGATCGCACCGCGGCGATCCGCGAGGCGGTGCAGGAGCTGATCTGGCCGGTGACGACGTCCACGATCACGACGGTCGTCGTCTTCCTCCCGCTCGGCATGCTCGAGGGTGTCGCCGGGCAGTTCTTCGCCGCGCTGTCGCTCACGCTGACGGTGAGCGTGCTCGTCTCGCTCGTCCTGGCGCTCACGGTGATCCCGCTGCTCGCCGAGCAGTTCCTGACGGCGGCCGATGCCGAACAGGACCCCAAGGCGGCGCCAAGCGGCGTATTCGCCCGCATCGGTGCGGCGATCGACTCGATCGCCGACCGGTACGAGCGCCTGCTGGGCTCCGTGCTCAATCACCCGCGCCTGATGATCGTCGCGGCGCTCGTGCTCGTCGCGCTTGGCGGCGGCGCGTATGCGCTCGTCGACACGGGATTCCTGCCGGACATGGACGAGGGCGCCTTCATCCTGGACTACTGGAGCCCGGGCGGCACGTCGCTCGCCGAGACCGACCGCCAGCTGCACACGATCGAGCACATCCTGGCCGAGACGCCGGAGATCACCGGCACCTCGCGCCGCCTCGGCGCCGAGCTCGGGTTGTTCGCGACTGAACAGAACCGCGGCGACATGAGCATCCGGCTCAAGCCGGAGTCGCAGCGCGATCGCGACATCTTCAAGATCATGGACGAGGTGCGCGGGAAGGTCGCTGCGGCGGTCCCGCGATTCCGCGTGGAGTTCCACCAGATCCTCTCGGACGTGCTCGGCGATGCGGAGGGAAATCCGCAACCTGTGGAGATCAAGCTGTTCGGCGCGGATCTCAGCGGGCTGGAGAAGTACGCGGGAGTGATCGCGCCGAAGATCGGCAAGATCGAAGGGCTCGATGACTTCTTCGGCGGCATCGCCGAACCCGCCGCGGAGATGGAGATGAAGATCGGCGGTGCGGAGGCGGCGCGACTCGGCCTCACGCCCCAGCAGGTGAGCGCCGAGGTCAGCGGCGCGCTGCTCGGCGTGCCGGCCGGCGAGATCCGCCTCGACGACCGCTCGATCGGCGTCCGTGTCCGGGCGCCGGACTCGGTGCGCTTCAACGACCAGCGGCTCGGCGCGCTGCCGATCTTCGCGGCGCAAACACGGCAGTCGGCGCCGCTGGCCACGCTCGCGCAGTTCACCAAGGCGAACGTGCTGAGCGAGCACCTGCGCGAGAACCAGCAGCAGATGATCCACCTGACGGCGAGCGTCACCGACCGACCGCTCAACGCGGTCATCGCCGAAATCAAGGCGATCCTCGCGGAGAACCCCGCGCCCGATGGGATCCGCATCGAGATCGGTGGCCGCTACGCAAGTCAGCAGGCGGCCTTTGCGGCGCTGCTCCTGGTGCTGGGCCTCGCCGCTGTCAGCGTCATGGCGGTGATGGTGATCCAGTTCCGCTCGTTCGTCGAGCCGCTGGTGGTGCTGCTCGCTGCGCCGCTCTCGTTCGTGGGCGCGCTCGCGCTCCTGATCGTGACGAAGACCGCCCTGAACGTCGCCAGCTTCATGGGGCTCATCCTGCTCGTGGGGCTCATCGTGAAGAACGGCATCATTCTGCTCGACTTCACCAGGCATCGCATGCAATCGGGCGGCGTCGACCTCGAGACGGGAATCCGCGAGGCGGCGCGTGTCCGCCTGCGCCCGATCCTCATGACCACGCTGTGCACGCTCTTCGGCCTGCTGCCGCTCGCGCTCGGACTGGGCGCCGGCAGCGAAATGCAGAAGCCGCTCGCGCTCGCCGTGATCGGCGGGCTCGCGCTCTCGACGCCGATCACGCTGTTCGTTGTTCCTGTTCTGCTCGTGGCTATCCGTGGACGTTCCTACAGACTGGAGGCCCAGTGATACGCATCAAGACCGCTCTCATCGCGGCGCTCGCGCTTGCCGTCGCGGCGCCCGGCCTATCGGCGCAGGGTGTCACCGTGAAGGAGGAGAAGGCCGGCCTCCTGAAGAAGGCGACGATCACATCGGAGGCCGCAATCGCGACGGCCCAGGCCAAGCTCCCGAACGCCAAGCTGAAGGCTGCCGAGATCGAGCAAGAGAACGGCAAGCTGATTTATTCCTTCGACTTCGAGACCGCTGGCAAGACCGGCATCGACGAAGTCAACATCAACGCCCTCACCGGCAAACAGGTCGGCAAGGTGGAACACGAGTCTCCGGCCTCGGAAAAGAAGGAAGCGAAGGACGATTCGATCAAGGCAGCGAAGGCCAAGGCGAAGAAACCGTAGGGCAGAAGGGAGATCGGAGAAGAGCGGGGAGACCAGTGGCGAGTGGCGAGACCAGTGGGGAGTGGCGAGGGTGAGCGGGGAGTGGGGAGAACCGAGCGGCGAGGGGCGAGTGGGGAGATCTCCGCACCTCTCAGCAGGTCGCATCCCTCGCCACTTGTCTCGCCACTTGTCTCGCCACTCCCTGCTCGCTGCTCGGTTCTCCCCACTCCCCGCTCACCCTTGCCACTCCCCACTGGTCTCGCCACTCCCCACTGGTCTCGCCACTCCCCGCTGGTCTCGCCACTCCTGTCTTCCTCTCACTCACCTCTGCCGTTCGAAGCTCGAGATTCCTTCCCCCTTCGTGAGTCGACACCTAGGTTTGAGAGTATGCGCCTTCTCGTCGTAGAGGACGAACCCGAAGTCAGTGCGTTCCTGCTGCGCGTCCTGCGTGAGGCGGCCTGGGCCGCCGACGCGGCGCGCACGGGTGCGCAGGCGCTCAAGGCGCTCGCAGCGAGCGAGTACGACCTCGTGATCCTCGATCTCGGCCTGCCCGACATCGATGGTTTCGAGTTGTGCAGACTGATGCGCGAACGCGGCGATCGCACGCCGGTGCTCATGCTGACGGCGCGCGACGCCGTGAACGATCGCGTCCGCGGCCTCGACGCGGGCGCGGACGACTATCTCGCGAAGCCGTTCGCGGTCAGCGAGCTGCTCGCGCGGCTGCGCTCGCTCGCCCGGCGCCCGGCGAGCGCGCTGGAGCCGGTGCTGAAGATCGCCGACCTGCAGCTCGACCCCTCCACCCGCGGAGCGCGCCGCGGGAGCACGGAGATCGCGCTCACGTCGCGCGAGTATGCGCTGCTGGAATATCTCATGCGCAACCCTCGTCAGGTGCTGAGCCGCGCGAAGATCCTTGGCCATGTGTGGGACGACAACTTCGAGCCCGTCGCGAACGCCGTCGACGTGCTCGTCGGGCGCGTCCGCCGCAAGGTGGATCTCCCGGGGCTGGTCGCGCTCGTGCACACCGTTCGCGGGGCGGGCTACGCCATCACCGACCGCGCGCGGACCGCGCCGAATGGCGCTTAGCCGGCTTCGGCTCCGGCTGGCCGCAGGGTTCGCGTTCGCGTTTCTGGTGGCGCTGGCGATTCTCGTTTCGGTCGCGCTGGGCTACCTCTGGAAAGAATCGACACGACGGCTCGACAACCGGCTCGACGCCTCCGCCGACGGCGTCGCCGCTGCGGTGCGGCGCGTGCTGCAGGAATCACCCGACTCCTCGTTCGCGCGCGCCGCCAACGAGGTCGCTCGAGAGTGGCCGCCCAGCGGTGACCTCTTCGCCATCGTCGATGACGCCGGCGCGATGGTCGCAGGCGTAGGGCCGCGTGAGGTCATCGAGCGGATGCTGGCTGCGTGGGCCGCGGCGCGCTCACCGCACTTCGGCGCGGACAAGCCCGGCGACGACTACCGCGCGTCGGGCCTGCATGCGACCCTGCCGCGCGCCGGTGGCGCGCCTCTCAGGTTCGGCGTGCTCGCGTTCAGCTCCCTCGAAGGGATCGACAGCGACACACACGTTCTCGCCGTAGCGCTGGCGATCGCCGTGCCGCTCATCCTGCTCCTGAGCCTGGCGGCGGGCTACGGGCTCGCCCGGCGCGCACTGCGTCCCGTCGACGAGCTGGCGACGGCCATCGCCGGCATCGCACCGACGGATCTCTCCCGGCGCCTGCCCGTCGGTGACGCACACGATGAAGTCGCGGCGCTGGCCGCCGAATTCAACACGCTCCTGGAAAAGCTCGACGATGCGCAGCGCCGCAACCGCGGCTTCATTCGCGAGGCCGCGCACCAGATCCGCACGCCGCTCACGCTCGTGCTCGGCGAGGCCGGGCACGAACTCGCGGCGACGAGCACGACCCCCGATCGGATGCGCGGCACACTCGGCCGCATCCGCACCGCGGCCGAGCAGATGCGGCGCCGCGTGGACGAACTGTTCCTGCTCGCCGAGGCGCAGGCGGGCGAGAAAGTCCGGCTCGAGGACGAAGTGGAACTCGACGGGCTGGTGCTCGATTGCACGGACCTGATGCGCGAGCGCGCGTCGGCGCTGGGCCGCTCGCTCGCGATCGGCACGGCCGAAGCCGTGGTGGTGCGGGGCAGCGCGTCGCTGCTGCAGGAGGCGCTGGTGGAACTGATCGAGAACGCGTGCCGGTATGGCGCCGCGGATGTCCCGGTCACGGTGTCGTGCGCCGCCGCGCCCGGTGGAGCTTCGCTCGAGGTGACGAGCGGCGGCGAGCCGTTCGTGATGGCGCCGCGACCCGACACGGGAGCGCCCGATGGCCTGGGGCTCCCGATCGTCGAGTGGATCGCGCGTGCCCACGGCGGCGCGCTGCAGATCGCGCGCGAGGGATCGCTTAACGTGGTGACGATGACGCTGAGGTCGGGCTCCTAGCGGCCCTGTTCCTACTTGCCGGTGAGCAGGGCCCAGATTGCCGGCAACGCGCCGCAGACGAACATGATCACGCCCGTGATGATGGCCTTGGACTTGTCGAGTTTGCCCGCGTGCATCAGCCCGATGACGACCAGGACCGTGCTCCAGATCGTGAACACGTCGATCTGCCCGAGGAACTGGTAGAGCCCGTCGGACATCCCGGCCGGATCGAAGAAGCGGGAGGCGGCGACCGACAGCTGATAGGGCGACGTCATCCTGCTCACGTCCATCGTCAGCCCCTCGACGAGGCTGACCACGCCCGCGATGATCCTGGGGAACCAGGAATACGAAGTGATCAGCAGCGCCGTGCCGAACGTGAGGCTGCTGCTCATGAAGAAGCGGCCCACGATCCAGGTGACCAGGCCGATGATCAGCAGCAGGATCGGGATGCCGATGACGCCGAACACGTTGAAGCTGATGGCCATCATCGGTTTCATCTTGTCCACGACATCCTGCGTGAGCTGCGGATTCGCTTTCATCTGCAGCGCCAGCTGCTTCTGGATCTGCGCGTCGAAGATCGGCGAGAGCACGTTCTTGCTCGCGAAGAAGAGCGCGATCATCACGACGCAGACCACGAGGTACGGCACCATCGGGCTCGCCTTTGCGCGCCGCGCAAATACTTTCGCCGGTGACACGAAGATGTCGACGAAATCCTCCGCCATGCTGGCGTTGTCGGTGGGCGTCGGTGCGGCGGCTGCGGAGGGTTCCGACATCTCGTCCTCGAGTCGATTGGGTGGGCGTGCGCTGCCATAACCTTGCGTCCGAGTCGTGGCGCCGCGCAAGAACTGCTTTAAAGCTGGCGGTAGCTCGCGTCGAGGCGGTCGAGCTCCGCCGACCACGTAAGGGCCTCGGCCGTGCGCCGGGCACCGGTGCGAAGCCGCACGGAGAGCGAGCCGTCGGTCGCCAGTCGCACCATCGCGGCGGCGCACGCGTCGACGTCGTTCGCGGGATACGCAATGCCGTTCTCGCCGTCGCGCAGGTGCTCGGCCACGCCGCCCGCCGGAGCCGCGATTACGGAGAGTCCGGACGCCATCGCTTCCAGCACCACGAGACCGAGGGTTTCGGTCGTCGAGGCAAATGCGAACGCGTCGGCGCTCGCGTACAGTGCCGGGAGCGCGGCGTCGCGCTCGAGAAATCCGAGAAAGACGGTGCCGGGCGGCGCCGTCGCACGCAGTCGCTTTTCCTCGGGGCCGGCGCCGGCGACCACAAGACGCGCCACGCCGGGCGGGAGCTGCGATTCCGCGCGGCGATACGCTTCCATCACGACGTCTACTCCCTTTTCTGCGGCGAGGCGGCCGACGTACAGGAAAGTAAACGCGCCGTCGATGCCGAGTTTCACGCGAAGCTCCTGCGACCGGCGTGACGGATTGAAGCGGTCCGCATCGACTCCGCATCCCCACACCTCCACGTCGGAAACGCCAAGCCGCAAGAGATCGGCTCGCGATGCCTTCGAGGGCGTGAACGTGCGCCGCGCGCGCTTGTGAAACCGCGCGAGATAGCGCGCCACCGGCTTCGCGAGCCATGGCACCCCGTACGACGTCATGTAGCGGGAGAAGTCCGTGTGGTACGACGTCACGATCGGCACGCCCGCGCGCGCGGCCGCGATCTGTCCGACCCTGCCCACGATGAACTCCGTCGCGCAGTGGACGAGATCGGGCTTCAACCGGTCGATCGCCGCGCGCACGACCGCATAGTCGGGAAGCACAAGCCTCACGTCGGGATAGAGCGGGAGCGGCATGCTCGGCAGCGCGATCACGTTCGGGTCACGGCGCGCCGCGTCTTCGTGCGGATACCTCGGCGCGATCACGTGGACGTCCCATCCGCGTTCGCGCAGCCCGGCGACGGATATGGCCGTGACGACGGAGACGCCGTTGACCTGCGGCGGATAGGTGTCGGTGCAGTAGAGCACGCGCATGAGAGCAGTATATCGCAATCCGTCGTGACGAACCGGTGAAGATCGTGTCACGGGCTGGTGAGAGGGGAGATGCGAGCTTTCGGCCCGATGCGGAATGCGGAAGAGGAATGTGGGATTTGGGGTGGAGAGGCGAGTGCGGAGTAGATGGGAGTGGGGAGTGGCGGTCGGCTGTGGTTTCTCTCGCCACTCGTCGCTTCTCCCTCGATCCGGCGTCCTCTTCCGCACTCCGCATCGGGCGAATCTCTCCATTCAGATCTACTCCCGACTCGCCTCTCCACCCCGCATCCCGTATTCCTCTTCTGCATTCTGCATCGGGTCGAAATCCCGCAGCCCGCATTCATCTCATCGCTCGCCACTCTCGGTGCCCCGCGGACTGTGACCCATTCGCGACCGCACCGTCTGCGAGCCGTCACACTTCCGCGCGTCATTAAGGCGTGAGAACCGCACTCACTCCCTCCGAGGAACGTCAATGCCCGCTGACATTCGTTCGTCCCCGGTGCGCCGCGTAGTGCTGGTCGTGCTCGACGGCCTCCGCCCCGACGCCATCCAGCGATTCCGGCTGCAGCGCGTCGCGAGTCTCGCGCGCCGCGGCGCCTCCACGTTTCGTGCACAAACCGTGAGCCCGAGCATCACGCCATGCGCCATGGCGTCGCTGCTCACCGGCGCCGCGCCGGAACGGCACGGCGTTCAAAGCGAGCACTTCCACATCCCGCGACCCCGCGGGCCCATACATCCTCTCGCGAAGGAACTCGCGAAGCATTCGCTGCCGACCTCGTTCTTCATGCCGCAGGTGCCTTTCCTGATGCGCGGTATCGCGTCCCGGATCTCGACGAAGCTCGGCCTTGGCGAGTTCCGCAACCACGGCAGCGCGGCGGAAGACGTGCTCGCCGCGGCTCGGCGGAACCTCGAGACACAACGTCGCGGCCTGATCATGATGCACTGGCTCGACGCCGACCGCGCGGGCCATGAGTTCGGCTGGATGTCGCCGGAGTATGGAGCGGCCGCGGTGAAGATGGACGACGCGCTCGGCCGGCTCGAGGCGGCGGTCGATCTTTCGGATCCCGGCACGCTGCTCATTGCGCTCGCCGATCACGGCGGCGGCGGGGCGACGCCGAAGCACCACGATAGCACGCATCCGCTCGACACGACGATCCCCGTGCTGCTCGCCGGGGGCGCGGTCGTGCCGTGCGAGCTCGGTGCGGCTGTTTCCCTCACCGACGTTCCGGCGACAATCCTCTGGGCGCTCGGCCTTGCGCGGCCCGAGAGCTACGCCGGACGCCCGCTCCTGCAGGCGTTCGCGAAACTTCCAATGGCGGCCTGAGGTATGAGTACCACGTCCCCGGTTCCGCCTGTAGCGGTACCACCGTTTCGACCGCCCTTCGCTAGTTTTGAGCGTATGTTCCAGAGCACGCTGCTCCACCGTCTCGACGACCGGGACCGGGCGCTGTACCTGCGCTGGGTCATTGGCGAGTCGGCGTCGCGCGCCACGCTGTTCTTCTGGACCTTTCTCACACACATGGGCGGGGTCACGGCCAGCGTCGCGTTCGCGCTGGTGCCGTTGCTCACGGCCGAAGGCCAGCTGAAGGTCTCGGCGGTCCAGGCGGCGTGGACGCTCTCGCTCTCGCTGCTCATCGTCCAGGCGATCAAGCGGCTGGTGGTCCGGACCCGGCCGACGGAGCGCGTGAGTTTCGTCGCACACGTTCGCGTGCCCGATCGCTTTTCGTTCCCGTCGGGGCACGCCGCCTCGTCGATGAGCGTCGCGTTCATCCACGCGTCCACGTTCCACTCGCTTGGCTGGCCCCTGCTGGTGATCGCGGTGTTCATCGGCGCCTCGCGCGTGCGCCTCGGCGCGCACTATCCCGGCGACGTGCTCGTGGGCCAGCTCATCGCGATCGCGACCGGCGTCGCGGTGCGAGCGCTCTGGTAGGGCCGACTCAGCCGGTGACGGGAGCATCGCCGGCGGAAGGGAGCGCGGCCGGATTGCGGCTCGCGATCTTCTCGGACACATATCCGCCCCAGATGAACGGCGTCGCGCCCACGCTGGCGCGCCTGGTGAAAGCCGTGGAAACGCGCGGCGGCGCGGTGCAGGTCGTCACCGTCAGCGATCCGGACGCGACGAGCGACCCACAGGTAGAGCGCTGGCCCAGCATCCCCTTGTGGGTTTATCCGCAGCTGCAGATGGCCGCGCCGCGCCGTGACAGGGCGCTCGATCTCATCGAGAAGTGGAAGCCGAATCTCATCCACTCGACGACGGAATTCGGCGTCGGGCTCGGAGGGCTGTTCGGCGCGCGTGAGAAGCGGGTGCCGTTCGTCTCGAGCTATCACACGCACTTCACCGCGTACCTGCGGCACTACAACCTGAGCGTGCTCGACGCGATCGGCTGGCCGTATTTGCGCTGGTTCCACAACGCGGGCCGCATGACGTGGGCGCCCTCGGAGATCGTGCGCCGCGAGCTCGAGGGAAACGGGTTCACGAACACACGCGTGTGGTCGCGCGGCGTCGATCCGAACCAGTTCCACCCGAAGTTCCGCTCGAACGAACTGCGGAAGCAGCTTGGCGTCGCGGAGGGCGGACTGCTCGCGATCTACGTCGGACGACTCGCGCCGGAGAAGGGCATACACGTGGCGCTCGAGGGGATGCGCCAGGTGATGGAGCGCAACGGCTCGAAGGTGTCGTTCGCCCTCGCGGGCCACGGTCCCGACGAGGCGCGCTGCCGCGCGACCGCTCCGCCGCGCACGGTGTTCATGGGGCGCCTCACCGGGCGCGCGTTGTCCGAGTTCTACGCGTCAGGGGACATCTTCGTGTTTCCGTCCATCACCGAGACGTTCGGCAACGTCGTGCTCGAGGCGATGTCGAGCCATCTGGCGCTCGTCGCGCCCGACGAAGGCGCGACGACCGAACTCGCGACCACCGAGACCGCGCTGCAGTTCACCGCGCAGAATCCGGCCGCGCTCGCCGATCGCGTCGAGAGGCTGGTGAACGATGCCGCGCTGCGCCGCAGGCTCGCCGACGCGGCCGTCGCCGTGGCGACGACGCGAACCTGGGACGCGGTGTTCGACCGTCTCGTCGCGGACTATCGCGAGGCGTTGAAGGCGTAGATCTGCCGCGAGATGTCCGCGATCATCGTCTGCGCGTCCTTCTCCCTGGTGATGTTGCGCGTGAGCACTACGAGCACGTAGGGCGGCCGGTTCCGCGGGTAGACGATCGCGGCGTCGTGCAGGGTGCCGGTGATCCATCCGGTCTTGTGGGCCACCTGCACGCCGGATGGAAGCCCCGCCGGGATCTCCGTGTTGAACACCTGGCGCAGCAGGACCGTTTTCATCGCCGCGCAGCTCCGGTGCGACGCGACCGTCCCGCGCTCGATTCCGGTGAGGAGCACGCCCAGGTCGCGAGCCGTGGTGGTGTTGTTGAGCCCCTTCTGAAACGCCTTGTCGTCTTCGACGCCGCGCAGGACCGTCATGTTGCGCGCGCCGAGCGCGTGCGCGGTGGCGTTGACCGTCTTCGGATCGAGCAGCTTGAGCAGCACGTTGGTCGCGAAGTTGCTCGAGTGCGCGATCATGAGCTCGTTCAGCTCACCGAGCGTGGCGGAGCGGCCGATTCTTGCATACAGGGATACGTCCGAATCTCCGTTGCGGTCCAACGAGTAGGGCGTTCCGTCGGCCAGCGAAGAAAACGTGTTCTCGAGCGCCACTGTCTGATCGAGCGACAGTGTTCGCGAATCGACACGCCTGAACAATTCGATCATTACGGGAACTTTCATGGTGCTCGCGGCGTGATACGACTCGTCCGCGTGGTACAGCAGCGAATCGGGCCGCGAGAGGTCGTGATAGTAGATGGCCACGTCGGCGCCAGGATGCCCGGCGAGGATCGTGGTGATCCGTTCGTGGAGCGAATCGACCGATGGGGCCGGCACGACGTTCGGGTGGCCCTGCGTGCCCGCCAGGGGCGGTGCACAGGCCGCGAGAAGCGCCAGGGCTGGCAGGAGTGCGCGCATTTCCCGAATATAGGCAACGGCGGAGGCAAGTGGCGAATGACAGACCGGCATATCGTGGGGCCCGGGAACGGGAGGCGACTGGTACGATGCGGCGGCGCGATGATCGCGCTGCTGCTCGCGTCGGTCTCGTCGGTCGCGCCGTTCTCGCAGGCCTCGGCGCAGGAGTCGGCACAGGCCGCCGCACAGGCCGCCGCGCAGTCCGCCGTGCAGGGCGACACCGCTCTCGTGGTTGCGCTGGGTTCCGGGCCCGTCTGGGACATCGACGTGCTGTCGTACGAGACCCACACGCGCGTGCAGCACTTTGTCGGGCTGTTCTCGGGCAAGGTGCGCGCAGAGTTCGAGAAGAGCCTGCAGCGCCAGACGCGCTACGGTGCGCTCATTCGGCAGAAGCTGCGCGCGGCCGGGTTGCCGGAGGACATGACGTACCTCGCGCTCATCGAGAGCTGGTACGATCCCAACGCGTTCTCGAAGGCCGCCGCAGTCGGAATCTGGCAATTCATGGCCGGAACCGGACGCGGCGTGGGCCTCCGAGTCGACTGGTGGGTGGACGAGCGCCGCGATCCGGTGCGTTCCACGGAGGGAGCGGTGCGCCTTCTGTCGGGATTGCGCGCACAATTCGGCTCGCTGTACCTCGCGGCCGCCGCGTATGACGGCGGTGATGGGCGCGTCTCGCGCGGGCTGGTGCGCTACGCCGGCCGCCTCGACGGCGTCGAGGGCGAGGACCGTTTCTTCTCGCTCGCCGAAACGAAATTCCTGCGACCGGAAACGCGCGATTACGTGCCCAAGATCATCGCGGCGGCATTGGTGGGAAAGGACCCGTCGCGCTACGGCGTCAAGGTGGAATCGCTTCCGCCACTCGCGTTCGACACGGTCCGCGTGGCCGGCGCGACGCCGCTCGCCGCGGTCGCGAACGCCGCCGGCACGGCCGCGGAAGCCGTGCACGAGCTCAATCTCCATCTGCTGCGCGGCATGACGCCGCCGGGTGACCCGTCCTGGGTTCGTGTGCCCGTCGGCACGGCCGGGGGATTCGACGAGCGCTTCGCTGCGCTCGATCCCGAAGAGCGCACCGCGGTGAAGCGCGTCACCACCAGGAAGGGCGAATCGATGTCGTCGATCGCGCGCGCACACGGCCTGACGGCGAAGCAACTCGGATGGTACAACCCGAAGGCCGTGCGGCTGAAGAGCGGGAGTCTCGCCACGGGCCAGTCGATCCTCGTGCCGACGCGCGAAACCGTGCGGGTCGCAGCCGAGGTGCCGAATCCGTCACTCGAGCGTTACCCCCACCACCCGAAGGCCGCCGCGAAGGGGCGACCGGTCGCATCGGCGAAGAAGCCCGCGCAACCCGCAAGGAAGAAAGCGACGCACTGACCGGGAACCACCCTGCGTTCAGCGCGCGCGCCACTCTCCGCTCTTCCCGCCGGTCTTTTCGAGCAGACGCACGCGCTCGATCACCATCCCCTTGTCCACGCTTTTGGTCATGTCGTAGACCGTGAGGAGCGCGACCGACGCGGCCGTGAGCGCCTCCATCTCGACTCCGGTCTGCGCCACCGTGCGGACGCTGGTCTCGACGCGCACTCCGGGAAGCTTCGCGTCGATCGTGAACGCGACCTGCACATCGGTCAGGGGGAGCGGATGGCAGAGTGGAATGAGCTCCGCCGTGCGCTTCGCGGCCTGGATGCCGGCGAGGCGCGCCACGCCGAGCACGTCGCCCTTCTTCACCGAGTTGGAGCGGATCGCGCGGAGCGCCGCGGCGCTCATCTTGATGCGCCCCTCGGCGCGCGCGAATCGCGCGGTCGGAATCTTCGCTCCGACGTCCACCATATGTGCTTCGCCGGCGCGATTCACGTGCGAAAGCTTCCCGGCTTCCGGCTTCCGCGCTTCCGGCTTCCGGCCGGTCGTCTTCTTCTTCACGCGCCGATCTCCGCGAGCTGGCCAAGCAGGCGCGCGCTGAGGAGCTGCGGGCTCGTGTTGCCCTCCGCCGCGCGCTTGGCCTCCTCGACGAAGCGCACCGCGCGCGCCGACGCGGCTGCGGCCGCGCCGTCTCCCGCGCGAGCGGCGTCGCGCGAGCGCTCGTGCAGCAGCACGGTCATCGCGTCGAGCACGTCGGCGAACGCTCCGCGGGCCTTCGAACTGCCCTGCACGAACGCGGCGCGCATCGCGTGTTCGCGTCCCCGCCGTGCCGCATCGAGCAGCGCACGAGCGCGCTCGAGTGCGAGGCCGCTGTTCTCCGCGCCGATCAGCGCGCCGGGCGCGCCGTGCGCGAGGAGCACGAGTTCGTCGGTCGTCGCGCCGGTGCCGGCCGCGGCCGCGGCCTCGGGCTGGGCGAGGAATGTCCGCACCGCCGCATCGGTGAGCGGCGGTACGCGAACGCTCACGACGCGCGAACGGATCGTCGGCAGCAGCGCGCCCGGTTCGCTCGACGTCAGGATGATCGTCGTGTCGGCCAGCGGCTCTTCGAGCAGCTTGAGAAACGCGTTTGCCGCTTCCGTGCTCGCCGACTGCGACACCATTCGTTCGGCGTCACCCACCACGAACACCTTGCGGCGCGCCATCGACGGCGTGCTGACCGCCTGCTGCATGATGAGCCGCGTGACGTACAGGAAAATGCCCTGCGATCCGTCTGCGCGCGCGTACAATCCATGCGCGGCGGCCCGCTCGGCGATCGCCTCCGCATAGTCGCGCGCGACCTCTTCGAGCGCGACGTCGGACGATCCCTTCAGGTGCGGGCGGGGAAAGTACCAGCGCAGGTCCGGGTGTACGCCTTGCAGCGCGTAGGAGCAGTGCTGGCACACGCCGCACGGCGCATCGCTCGACTCGCAGAGCAGGCGCTGGCCGAGCCAGAGCGCGAGCCGCTGCTTGCCGATTCCGGGAGCGCCCTGCAGCAACAGGCTCGCCGGCAGCGCGCCCCGAGAGAGCTGCTCGCCAAGGCGATCGCGCAGCGAATCGTGACCGATGAGTGGAAGGAACGGCATGGCGAAGGAAAAGATATGCGGTATCTTCGCCGGATGCGCAGCCACCTGCTCGTGATCGTTCCGCTCGCCGCGTGCGTGTCCCTTGCGGGCGCCCAGTCCCCTCGCGTCCGCTCGCGCGATCTCGGCGTCGCACCCGGGATCTTCAAGACCGGGGCCATCAACGCCATCACCGACGTGGCGGGCGTTCGCGTCGGGCAGGTGACGCTGAACGAAGGCGACAATATCCGCACCGGAATCACGGCGATATTTCCGCACGCCGGCAACGCCTATCTCGAGCGCGTTCCCGCGGCGGTGTTCGTCGGCAACGGCTTCGGCAAGCTCGCCGGAAGCACGCAGGTCAACGAGCTCGGCGAGATCGAGACTCCCATTCTCCTCACCTGCACGCTGTGCGTGTGGAAGGCCGCCGACGCGATGGTCGAGTGGATGCTCGCGCAGCCGGGGATGGAACGCGTCCGGTCGATCAACCCGCTGGTGGCGGAAACGAACGACGGGACGCTCAACGACATCCGCGCGCGCCCGGTGACCGCCGAGGCCGTGCGGCGTGCGCTGGAGTCCGCGTCCGGTGGCGCCGTGGCGGAGGGAAGCGTCGGAGCCGGAACGGGCACCGTCGCGTTCGGCTGGAAAGGCGGCATCGGCACGTCGTCACGCGTGCTGCCGGCCTCGCTCGGCGGATACACCGTCGGCGTGCTCGTCCAGACGAACTTCGGTGGAGTGCTTCAGGTCCTCGGCGCTCCCGTCGGCACGACGCTCGGCCGCTACGCGTTCGAGGGCAGCGTGAGCCCTGAGCGCGGCGACGGATCGTGCATCGTGGTGATCGCGACCGACGCGCCGCTTTCCGACCGCAACCTGAAACGGGTGGCCGCGCGCGCGATGCTGGCGCTCGGCCGCACCGGCTCCAGCGCGTCGAACGGTTCCGGCGACTACGCCATCGCGTTCTCCACCGCTCGCGAAGTGCGGCGCGCGTGGGATGCAAAGCGCCTCACGACCACCGAGCTGGCCAACGAGGAAGTCTCCGGCGTCTTTGAGGGTGCGGTCGAAGCCGTGGAAGAGGCGGTGTACAATTCGCTCTTCATGGCGACGACCGTGACGGGAAACGGGCGCACGGTGGAAGCGCTGCCGCTGGACCGCGTGAGGCAGATCCTCGCGGAGCACGGCATTGCCAAGAAGAAGTGAGCTGAGGACACGCCATCACTGGATCGTCCGCCTCACCCGTCGCTCGTCGATCCGTGCGGCGGCGTCGACGCCTGGCGTCCCGTGACCTGGTCCGCGTGAATCCGGAACAGCACCGTCCGGTCCGGCACGGGATCATTCTCGCTGAGCGCGTCCGGGTTGAATCTTCGCAACACTTCGACGGCGTGTTCGTACGCTTCGCCCCGCACGCCGTCCGCCGCCAGCAGGTAGAGCGCTCCCTTGATCACGGCTGACTGCCAGTCGAACATCGCGCTGACTTCGTCCGTCTCGAACGCCACCCACCGGTTGTGCGCGAGCGCGCGCAGCTTCGTGCCGTCGGCCGTGCGTCCGTAGATCCAGCCGTCTTCCCACACGTAGTGGATCGGCTCGATGTCCACATGGTCGTGATAGCTGAACGCGATCCGCCCGACGTGCTTGCGGGCGAGGAGCGCGTCGCATTCCTCCCGGGTGAGCTCGCGGAACATCGGCGCCTTTGACGGCGTCATGGCGCGGGCGCCTGTTGCGGGAGCGTCTGCGCGAGCACGTCGCGTGCGCGGCTCTCGCGCCAGGCGCGCAGCTTCTCGCGCACTTCGGGGTGAACGGCGCCGATGATCTGCGCCGCGAGGATCGCCGCGTTCGTCGCGCCGGGCTTGCCGATCGCGAGCGTCGCGACGGGAATCCCGGCGGGCATCTGCACGATGCTCAACAGCGAGTCCAGCCCGTTCAGCGACGTCGACGGAATCGGCACGCCGAGCACGGGAAGGATGGTTTTCGATGCGATCACGCCGGCCAGGTGCGCGGCGCCGCCCGCCGCGGCGATGATGCAGAACAGCCCGCGCTTCTCGGCGGACGCGGCGTACTCGGCGGTCTGGTCGGGCGTCCGGTGCGCCGACAGCACTTTCGCTTCGTACGGTATGCCGAGATGCGTGAGCATTTCGCACGCGGGGGCGAGGTAGTCGTAGTCCGACTTGCTGCCCATGATGATGCCGACGAGTGGTGCGGTCATGCGGATAATATGCATCGTGGATGCGGCGTGGGGTATTCGCTATCTTCTGGCCAGCTGGTCGAGGTTCCGTCGCGTGTCGCGCAGCCGGCCGACGCTGCCGACCTTGCGTCGAGCCCCCAGGTCGTGCTGCCATTCGCCCTCCTCGACGTTCGCTATCGCGAAGTCGAGTCGGGCGCTCAGGTGAATCCCGGCGAAGGACGCGCCATTTACGCGAACATGAGATTCCGGGTTCCGTAGGAATTGCCGCCGACCTGCGCGGGGTCTACGTTTCCGCGCTGGACCGCCCGGATTTTCTGCCAAAGGAAACGTGGAGTACACGGTCTATTCTGATTTTACTTCCGCCGAGTGCTACGGGCTGAACGAACAACTCGCGACACTCGGTGTGAGCGGAAACATCCAGTGGCGCGGAGTGCAGCACGAACCGGCGCTTCCGCTGCCGATGCGCACGCTCGACCGTCGCGCGCTCGACCGCATCGAGGCCGAGATCACCGAAGTGCGCCGCCGGGTGGACGGCGTCGTGATGCACCTTCCGCGCGGAAAGCCGAACACGCTGAAGGCGATCATCGCCGTCGCGTCGGTCATGCGGCAGCAGCCGGCCCGGGCGGCCGTGTTCCGCGACGCGCTCTATCGCGCGTACTGGCGCGACGGCGTCGATCTCTCCGTGATGGCGGAGCTGCAGCACGTCGCCGATCTCGTCGCCGTCCCCCGTTTCGTGGAGCTCGATCATCCGGACGCCGACGAGATGGTGGAGAACTGGGATCTCGACTGGGCCACCGAGCGGCTCGGCGGGGTTCCGCGCGTGATCCGGGGCGACGGCAAGATCCTCTGGGGGCTCAAGCCGATGCACGAAGCGACGGCCTTCTTTCGAGCGTGACCGGGAGCACTTAACCTTCGTCAAGCCTCCAGCGTCTGTTCGGCGGCGCCGTAACTCACTCATTCGGGAGAGACCATGAAGCGGATCCACCTGGCAGTGTTCGTCGCTGCGATCGCGCTGGGAAGCTCGAGCCTGACGGCGCAGCAGCCCAACGCGGCGGCGAAGAAGGGGACCCCGCAACACGACAGTCTCAAGACGGTCAAGAGGACCATCAAGTCGGACAAGTCGGCGCGCAAGGCGGCCAAGGCGAAGGGCGACACGGCAGCCGCCAAGGCGCTCAAGAATCAGATCAAGTCGGCGAAGAAGACGAAGGCCGCGCTGAAGGCGGAGGGCGCGAAGACTCCGCCTGCGAAGAAGCCGTAACCGTCAGACAATTGAGAGAACGAGGCCGCCGACGTGAGCGGCCCGTTTCGTTGACGATACGGTCCGGCCGCCCGGATGGCGCAATCATGTCAGCCCATTGCCAGCGTCGGCCGCCACAACATAGATATTGATGTCGTCAGTTCTCGCCCTGCGCGCAGGGAGTCTCCATCGAGAATAACCTGCATGCGCTTTTCAAGTAACGTGACCCGGCCGACGGCGGCCGATTGGCGCCACTTCGTACCGATCTTCGTCGTCGTGTTCGGCGTCGAAGTGGGCGTCAGGATCGCATTGAGGTCCTGGCCGCCGCTGTCGGTATTCGCCGAAGAGGCCGTGGCTGCGCTCGTTCTCACGATTGTCGCGGGCCCGCTGTTCTGGCTCATCGTCGCCAGGAGGATCGCCGGCAGCACAGAGACGGAGAAGTTCCGTGCCGACGCCCGAGTGGCGAACATCCTGGCGACTTCGATCGACGGCATCATCACGACCGACGCGGCGGGCGTCGTCACGCACTTCAATGTCGGCGCCGAGAAAATCTTTGCCTACCCGGCGAGTGAGATCATCGGCCGGAACATCAGCCTCCTCGTTCCGGAGCATTTCCATTCTGCGCACGAGCGGCACGTCGACCGGTTCGCCACGGGTGCGAAAAGTTCGCGAGGTATGGGCGGGATCCTCGCCACTGAAGGGCGGCGCAAAAGCGGCGAACAGTTTCCGGTCGACGTTTCCATCTCGAGGCTGGCGGTTGACGGAAGGGTGATGCTCACGGCCGTCGTGCGCGACGTCACCGAACGCCAGTGGGCGGAGACCGCGTTACGCCAAGCGGAGTCACGACTGCGTGCAGTCCTGAATAATGCCCCGATCACGATCTGGGCTGCGGATGGCGACGGAATCTTCACGTTTTCGGACGGCCGTGAGTTGCAAGCGGCCGGCCTGAAGCCCGCAGAAAATGTCGGC
>Ga0208716_1000073_pt1 | contig 35412 bp, 31 predicted proteins | sample NGESurdeep092012_8_FD_184482 | JGI IMG/M metagenome (GOLD analysis project Ga0208716, IMG submission 184482) | Arctic peat soil microbial communities from Barrow, Alaska - NGEE Surface sample 415-3 deep-092012 (SPAdes) | ecosystem: Environmental > Terrestrial > Soil > Wetlands > Peat ...
CGTTACCAACTTCGTCCCCACTAACTTCGTCCCCACCAAACCTCGCCCTCTACGAACTTCGCGTTACCAACCTCGCTCGCGCCACTCCTGCAGATGTGGGCGCTCGGCGCCGAGAGTGGTGTCCGCGCCATGGCCTGGATAGATCCAGGTGTCATCGTCATACACGTCGAAGATCCGGGTCTGGACATCGCCGAGCAACGACGCGAAACGCCCGGCGTCCCCCTGCACGTTGCCGACGCCTCCCGGAAAGAGTGAGTCGCCGGTCCAGATGTGAGCGTGCCCCCGCGGATCGTCGTAGGCCAGCGCTATCGATCCCGGCGTGTGCCCACGAAGGTGGATAACGTCCAGGGTGATGTCACCGAACTTCAGCATGTCGCCGTGCGACAGACGTCGACCGGGTTTGACGGGCAGTGCGTCCGCGTCGGCCGCGCCAGCCATGGTTGCGGCCTCGGTCGACGCCGCCACCTGCGCGAGCGCACGGTGGTGGTCCCAGTGCTGGTGCGTGGTCACGATGGTGTCCAGCCCGCCACCGCCTTCGCTCAGCAGCGCCATGATCCGCGGTGGATCGTCTGCGGCGTCGATGAGGAGCTGTGTGCCCGTGCGGGCGCAGGTCAGGAGATAGACGTTGTTCGCCATCATCCCGACGCTCATCTTGCGGATCGTCAGCAGTGGCAGGTCACGTCGATCGCTTGGCCCGCCAGAAACGACGTCGCCGGTGTAGGTCATGAGCGACATCCTGTCAGTGACGTGACGACTGCACCTCACATCACCGCGCTTCAACCCAGATCCACCTGGATCAATTCAGAATCCGGGTGGATCCAGATCCACCCGGGTCAACCCAGATCAACCCCAAGCAGGCAGTTCGGGCAGGGCATCCTTGCCGGAGACTCCGGCGCCATCACTTCGGGCAAGCCAGAGCAACAGCGCCGCGTTCGTCCCGGTGACTTCCTGGGCGCCCTCGCCCACCGACCACGTGTCGCCGTTGTCACCGCGCAGCGATATGGCAGGCGCGTTGCCGCTGGCCTTCATCCGCTCGACGGCATTGCGGATCGCCCGTCTGACGAACCCGGGGTCAGCGTCGGCGAACGTGTAGCCGGCGTCCAGGTCGACGTGATGGAACACGACCTCCAACAGCCGCAAGGTCGGCAACTGGCCCCCGAGAACTCTGCGCCCGGTTCGCATCTCGACCTCGGAACGCTCCGGTGGGCCGGCCAGACCTGTTGCCGCGGCGGCGAACCGCGCTGCAGACTCCGTGAGATCGTTGAGGATCTCCTGGGCACTGCGGGTCGAGCCGGCCGCGATGTCCTCGTCGCGCGCCTGCGGCGACTCATACATCGCAACAGGGGTGCCCGTGACGGCCCAGCTGACCAGGTTGGCCAACCCATCTGCGTTGCGGGCGATGTGTGACAGCACGTGGGCGCGAGTCCACCCTTCGCAGCGGCTGGCCGCGCGGATGGTCGCGTCGTCCAGAGTCGCTGCCGTGCGCACCAGCAGACTGGTCTCGTGGTCCAGCAGCGTCAGGTTGTCGGACAGGTGTGAGGTTGCGGTCATCCTTGTGCCGTTTCTTCTGAGGTCGCCTCTTCGAGGAGCGCCTTCTCGGCGTCCTCGAGAGCATGGGCTGCGCCGATCATCGCCAGGTGGGAGAAGGCCTGCGGGAAGTTGCCCACCATGCGGTCCTCGATCGGGTCGTACTCCTCGGACATCAGCCCGACGTCATTGGCCAGCCCCACCAGACGGCGCATGAGGGCGTGGCCCTCCTCGAGGCGTCCGGTCATGGCGTAGGCAGCGACAAGCCAGAAAGAACAGGCCAGGAACGGATGCTCATCGCCGGGCAGTCCGTCAAGGCCGGCGTCTGTGCGGTAGCGCAGCACCAGGCCATCGCGGAGGAGCTCCTTCTCGACGGCGCGGACGGTCCCCAGAAACCGGGGGTCGTCTGCAGAGATGAACCCGACGCTGGGCAGGAGGAGAAGCGAGGCGTCCACCTCTGTCGTGTCGTAATGCTGGGTGAAACAACCCTTCTCTTCGTTGTACCCGCGGGACATCACCTCGGCGTACACCTTGCTCCGCAGCTCGCGCCATGTCTGGACCGGGCCCTGCAGCCACTGCTGCTCGACGGCCTTGATGGCGCGGTCGAAGGCCACCCACACCATGACCCGCGAGTGCGTGAAGTAGCGGAGCTGGTTCCGGAACTCCCACAGCCCGTTGTCCGGTTCCGTCCAGTGGTCGCACAGGTTCCGGATCAGGGCGAGCTGGAGCGCCCAGGACTCGGGGGAGTCTTCAAGGCCCTGTTGTCGGGCCAGGTCCAGGGCGATCATCACCTCTCCCAGGACGTCCGTCTGGAGCTGGCCGACCGCCTCGTTGCCGATCCTGACAGGGCGCGAGTCCTCGTACCCCCCGAGATGGCTCAGCACCTTTTCGGGCAGATTCCGGGACCTGTCCACGGCGTACATGATCTGCATGTCCTCGGGGTCTCCGGCCACGGCACGGAGCAGCCAGTTACGCCACAGTGCGGTCTCGTCCTGGTATCCGGACTTCAGCAGTGACTCGAGGGTCAGTGAGGCATCGCGAAGCCAGCAGAAGCGGTAGTCCCAGTTGCGCGGGCCACCGAACTGCTCCGGCAGGGACGTGGTGGGAGCGGCCACGATAGCGCCGGTCTCACGGTCGGTCAGGATCCGAAGGACGAGCAGCGAGCGCACCACGGGCTCGCGGTAGGGCCCCTCGTAGTCGCAGCGAGAGCCCCATTCCTCCCAGTGCGCAACGGTCGGTCCGACGCCTTCGTTCGCACCCAGCGGCGCCGGCGCGCTGTGATGCGACCTGAACCAGGTCATCGTGAAAGTCATCCGCTGACCTGCCGAGACTTCGAACTCGCCCTCGTGACGGGTCCCCACGGCATGGGGGAGACGCGACCCGCGCAGCACCACCATGTCTGGCCCCGCGATGGCCGAGATCACCGCCCCGGCGCCGATCTCGGGGCTGTCTGCACGCCGCATGGCCCAGGGCCGGACCTTGCCGAAGTCGAACCGGACCACCCACTCGTGACGCATCCGCACGGTTCCCCTGACCCCCTCGACCCGGCGCACGATGTCCGCACGACCCTCGCCCAGGGGCATGTAGTCGGTGACCCGGACCATCCCGGTGGGCGTCTCATGGCTGGTCTCGAGGACGAAGCTGTGGCCGAGGTACCTGCGGGTGGTCCTTGCCGGGACTTTCGGTCCCAGCAGCCAATGGCCGTTGTCCCGGGTGCCGAGCAGTGCCGCAAAGCAGCCGGAGAGTCGAACCGTGGCAGGCACAGCCAGTCGATGGAGCCGTCCCGCCCGACCAAGGCCGCGGTGTCCATATCGCAGAGCACGGCGTAGTCCTCTATGGGCAGAGCCATTCACACACCGTATGCCGTGTTGTCAGTGGCTGCACATACTATTGCGAACGTGCCTGAAGTGACCATCAGCCCTGCCCGATACCAACACGACCGCCTCGTCGTACGTGGAGCGCGTGAGCACAACCTGCGTAACATCTCCGTCGACCTGCCGCGGGACAGCCTCATCGTCTTCACCGGGCTCTCCGGGTCGGGCAAGTCGTCGTTGGCCTTCGACACGATCTTCGCCGAGGGCCAGCGTCGCTACGTCGAGTCGCTCAGTGCCTATGCGCGCCAGTTCCTCGGGCAGATGGACAAGCCCGATGTCGACTTCATCGAGGGCCTGTCGCCGGCGGTCTCGATCGACCAGAAGTCGACCAACCGCAACCCCCGCTCGACTGTCGGCACGATTACCGAGGTCTACGACTACCTGCGGCTGCTGTTCGCTCGCGCGGGACGGCCGCACTGCCCGGTTTGCGGTCAGCCGGTCACTCGTCAGAGTCCCCAGCAGATCGTGGACCGGCTGTCGGAGCTGCCCGAGCGCACCCGTTTCCAGGTGCTGGCGCCTGTGGTGCAGGCTCGCAAGGGCGAATACGTCGACCTGTTCAGCGAGCTCCAGACCAAAGGCTTCTCGCGCGCGCGCGTCGACGGTGAGGTGATCTCGCTGACCGAGCCACCCACCCTGGAGAAGCAGAAGAAGCACACCATCGAAGTTGTCATCGACCGTCTCGTGGCCAAGGGCGATGACAGTGGCGCCAAACGCCGGCTGACCGACTCGGTGGAGACCGCGCTCGGCCTGGCATCGGGTGTCCTGATCGTCGATTTTGTGGACCTGGACCCCAAGGACGCGGGGCGCGAACGGCGGTACTCGGAGCGGATGGCCTGCCCCAACGACCATCCCCTGGCCATGGACGAGGTCGAGCCCCGCTCGTTCTCGTTCAACTCACCGTTCGGCGCCTGCACCAAGTGCACCGGTCTCGGCGTCGAGCTCGAGGTCGACCCCGACCTCTTGATCCCCAATGGTGATCTGTCGATCAACCAGGGTGCCATCGCGCCCTGGGCGCAGGGCTCAGGTTCTGCGGAGTACTTCCTGCGTCTTCTGACCGCGCTGGGCGAGGACCTGAAGTTCTCCCTGGACATGCCCTGGCATTCCCTGCCCGACCGGGCGCGCGAGGCGATCATGCACGGTCAGGACTACAAGGTCCACGTCAAGTACCGCAACCGGTTCGGCCGGGACCGTTCCTACACCACCGGGTTCGAGGGTGTCGTGCCGTTCGTCCAGCGGCGGCACTCCGAGACCGACTCCGAGTGGTCGCGCGAGCGGTATGAGGGGTACATGCGAGAGGTGCCGTGTCCCCAGTGCGGTGGGGCAAGGCTCAAGCCCGAGTCACTTGCCGTCCTGGTCGGTGGCCAGAGCATCTCCCAGATCTGTGCGCTCGCGATCGCCGACTGCGCCAAGTTCCTGGCCGAGGTCGACTTCACGTCGCGTGAGCGTCAGATCGCCGAGCGGGTCATCAAGGAGATCGAGGCCCGGCTGGGCTTTCTGCTGGACGTCGGCCTGGACTACCTCTCGCTGGACCGTCCGGCGGCCACGTTGTCCGGGGGTGAGGCGCAACGCATCCGGCTGGCAACTCAGATCGGTTCCGGGCTGGTCGGAGTTCTCTACGTCCTGGACGAGCCGTCGATCGGCCTTCACCAACGTGACAACCACCGGCTGATCGAGACGCTCACCCGACTTCGCGATCTGGGCAACACAGTCATCGTCGTCGAGCACGACCAGGACACGATCTCAACCGCCGACTGGGTCGTGGACATCGGCCCGGGGGCTGGGGAACACGGCGGCAACGTCGTCCACTCAGGCTCGGTGGCGGACTTGCTGACCCACCCTGACTCCATCACGGGCGCGTACCTCTCGGGTCGCCGTGAGATCGCCATCCCTGCGGTCAGGCGCCCCCAGGATGGCCGCGTGGTCACCGTGGTCGGAGCTCGCGAGCACAACCTCTATGACGTGGATGTCAGCTTCCCGTTGAACAATCTCGTTGCGGTCACCGGGGTTTCGGGCTCGGGCAAGTCAACCCTGGTCAACGACATCCTTTATATGGTTCTCGCCAACAAGCTCAACGGCGCACGGCAGGTGCCGGGTCGGCACAAGACTGTGGAGGGTCTGGAGCACCTCGACAAGGTCGTGCACGTCGACCAGGGGCCGATCGGACGGACCCCGCGGAGCAACCCGGCGACATACACCGGCGTCTTCAACCACATGCGCAAGCTGTTCGCAGAGACGACCGAAGCCAAGATTCGCGGCTACCTGCCCGGACGTTTCTCGTTCAACATCAAGGGCGGTCGTTGCGACAACTGCTCTGGTGACGGCACGATCAAGATCGAGATGAACTTCCTGCCGGACGTCTATGTGCCGTGCGAGGTCTGCCATGGTGCGCGCTACAACCGTGAGACGCTCGAGGTGCACTTCAAGGGCAAGACCATTGCCGACGTACTGGACATGCCGATCGAGGAGGCGGCGGAGTTCTTCGCGGCGGTGCCGGCCATCTCACGCCACCTGCGGACGTTGGTGGACGTCGGTCTCGGGTATGTCAGGCTCGGCCAGCCTGCGCCCACCCTGTCCGGTGGTGAGGCTCAGCGCGTCAAGCTCTCGACCGAGCTGCAGAAGCGTTCGACCGGCCGGACGATCTACGTCCTGGACGAGCCGACGACGGGCCTTCATTTCCAGGACATCAACAAGCTGCTCGGAGTGCTGCAAGGCCTGGTTGACAAGGGCAACACCGTCATCGTCATCGAGCACAACCTTGACGTCATCAAGAATGCCGACTGGATCGTGGACATGGGTCCCGAGGGCGGCAACGGCGGTGGACGGGTGATCGCCCAGGGGACTCCGGAGCAGGTCGCACTGGTCGAGGACAGCTACACCGGGCAGTACCTCGCTCCGGTCCTCGCCCGGGGAGCGCACGCACTGAGCCAGCCGACCAGTGCCAAGGTCACCGCATCGACAGCCCGGGCGCTTGCCGTCACGAGGACTGCGGTGACGAAGAGCCCCGTCAGGAAGGCCACAGCAGGGAAGAAGACCGCAGCCAAGGCGGCTGGAACGAAGAAGACTGCAGCGAAGGCCACAGCAGAGAAGAAGACCGCGGCCAAGGCGACCGGAGCGAAGAAGCCTGCAGCCAACGCGACTGGAGCGACGAAGACCATAGCTAAGAAGACCGCAGCTAAGAAGACCGCAGCTAAGAAGCCCGGCGGTCAGTCCTCGCCGAGATAGGCCTTGCGGACGTCGTCGTTGACGAGCAGGTCTTTGCCCGTGCCTCTGATGACGATCTTGCCGACTTCCAGAACATAGCCGTGGTCTGCCAGGCTCAACGCTGCTTGTGCGTTCTGCTCGACCAGCGGAATCGTCGTGCCCTGGGACTGCAGCTTCTTGACCGTCTGCATGATCACCTTCATCATCAGCGGCGACAGCCCCATCGACGGCTCGTCAAGCATGAGCAGCTTGGGCCGGCTCATCATGGCGCGACTCATGGCCAGCATCTGCTGCTCACCACCGGAGAAGGTCCCAGCCAGCTGGCTGCGTCGCTCCCCGAGGATCGGAAACAGTTCGTACGCTGCCTCCAGGTCCTTCTTGATCTCGCCATCCCTGCGCGCGAAGGCACCCAGGAGGAGGTTCTCCTCGATGGTCATCTTGGGGAAGATCTTGCGGCCTTCAGGGGAGTGTGCCACGCCCAACGCGACGATCTCGTGAGCCGCGACTGCGTCGATACGCTTGCCCTGGAACAGGATCTCGCCGCTCGAGGGCCGGATCAGTCCTGAGATCGTGCGCAGGGTCGTTGTCTTGCCCGCGCCGTTGGTGCCGATCAGGGTGACGACCTGACCCTCCTCGACCGAGAAGCTGATCTTCTTGACCGCAAGGATCTTGCCGTAGGAAACCTTCAGGTCCTTGACCTCGAGCATGGCCGTCATGGGGTGTCCTCTGCGTCATCTGTTCCCGGGCTGTCTGTGCCGTCGGTGGCGTCATCCTCGTCCTCAATGCCCGAGCCGAGGTAGGCCTCGATGACTCGGGGGTCAGACTGCACCTCTTCCGGTGTTCCCATGATCAGGGTCTCACCTCGCACCAGACACAGGACCCGGTCACACAGGTTGAAGATGAACCGCATGTCGTGCTCGATGACCACCACTGCCAAGCATGTGTCCCGGATCTTGAAGATCAGGTCGCTGGCCTGTCGGGTCTCCAGCGGGTTCATGCCCGCTGTCGGCTCATCCAGCAGGACGAGCTTGGGGTCGGTGGCCAGTGCCCGGGCGATCTCCAGCCGACGCTGGTTTCCGTAGGGCATGTTGCGCGCCAGGTGCTCGGTGGAGTCCGCGAGGCCGACGAAGTCCAGCAGCTCCTGGGCTCGTGCCCGCGTCTCCGCTTCTTCACGCCTGAACTTGGGTCCATGCAGGATCGAGGTTATTGCTCCGGAGGAGGTTCGGCAGTACCGACCCACCATGACGTTCTCCAGCGCCGTCATGTTGGCGAACAGCCGGATGTTCTGGAAGGTGCGCGCCATGCCGGCCTTGACCACCGGCTCTCGCGGCGTGCGGCGGGGGAACGGCAAGTCAGGCAGGCAATGCCGGGAGTACGGCGGGTTCAGCGGACTCGGCGAAGGATGTGATCAAGGCAGCCGACATCCCGGTGGGGGGCGGCAAGGTCTTCGACGCGACAAAAGTCGTGGTGACCCAGCCGAAGGCGGGGGAGTTCAAGGCCTTCAGCGCCATCTGCACCCACAAGGGCTGCACGGTGGCCGGCGTCGCCAACGGGACCATCAGCTGCCCCTGTCACGGAAGCACCTACGATGCCGCGACGGGTCAGGTCACCGGCGGTCCGGCCCCCGCGCCGCTGCCGCCCAAGACCGTGACGGTCAACGGCGGCTCGCTCACGATCTCCTGACCGGCTGGCCCGCATCCTCATAGAGTGGTGCCGTGGCCGACCCGTCGTCATACCGACCCAGACCAGGGGAGATACCGGTCGACCCTGGTGTCTATCGATTCCGCGATGTCGATGGTCGGGTCATCTATGTCGGCAAGGCCAACTCGCTACGCCCGCGGCTCTCGTCATACTTCCAGGATCTCTCGGCGCTTCACCCGCGCACCCGGTCGATGGTCACCACCGGTGCCAGTGTCGAGTGGACCGTGGTGGCCAACGAGGTCGAGGCGCTCCAGCTGGAGTACTCCTGGATCAAGGAGTTCGACCCGCGTTTTAACGTCAAGTACCGCGACGACAAGTCCTACCCCTACCTAGCGGTGACGTTGGGTGAGGAGTTCCCGCGCGCTCAGGTGATGCGCGGGGCGAAGCGCAAGGGGACGAGATACTTCGGTCCTTATGCCCATGCGTGGGCGATTCGCGAGACGCTCGACCAGCTGCTTCGCGTGTTCCCGATGCGCACCTGCAGCAGTGGCGTCTTCAAACGGGCCGGACAGGTCGGCCGGCCGTGCCTGCTCGGCTACATCGACAAGTGCTCGGCCCCGTGCGTCGAACGGGTCAGCGCGGACGAGCACCGTGCGATCGCCGAGGACTTCTGCGACTTCATGGCCGGCAACACCGGCAAGTTCGTGAAGCGCCTCGAGGCGCGGATGAAGGCCGCGGCCGCTGAGCTCGACTACGAGCAGGCGGCACGGTTGCGCGACGACCTCGGGGCGCTGACCAGTGCACTCGAGAAGTCCGCGGTGGTCCTGGCCGATGCCACAGATGCCGATGTGTTCGCCCTTGCGGATGACGAGCTCGAGGCTGCGGTTCAGGTGTTCCATGTCCGGGGCGGGCGCGTTCGGGGTCAGCGAGGCTGGGTGGCCGAGCGCGGGTCGGAGGACGCCACGGAGCTGTCGTCGGTCGTCGAGCACCTGCTCCAGCAGGTGTATGGCGGTGAGTCGCCCGAGGGGGTGCCGCGTGAGGTCCTTGTCCCCGTACTACCACCAGATCCCGTGCACATGGGGGAATGGCTCAGCAGGCTGCGCGGCGCCCGCGTCGACCTCCGGGTGCCCCAGCGTGGTGACAAACGTGCCCTGATGGAGACGGTCAGGCGCAACGCCGAGCAGTCGCTGGTGCGTCACAAGGTGACCCGGGCGGGGGACCTCACGGCGCGCAGCCTGGCGCTGCAGGAGCTTCAGGACGGGCTCGACCTGGCCAGTGCGCCGCTGCGGATCGAATGCTTCGATGTCAGCCATGTGCAGGGCACGAACGTCGTGGCCTCGATGGTGGTCTTCGAGGATGGACTGCCGCGCAAGGCCGAGTACCGCCGGTTCATCGTCAAGGCAGCCTTGGGGCCGACCGGGGAGGCGAACCCGCAGATCGACGACACGGCGGCCATGCACGAGGTGCTGACCCGAAGGTTCAAGCGCTATCTCGACGACCGGGTCGAATCCGGCGATATCGAGGGAATGGCAATTGACCCTGACACCGGCCGACCGCGACGGTTCGCGTACCCGCCCGGCCTCGTCGTCGTGGATGGGGGCCTGCCCCAGGTCAACGCCGCTCGAGCAGCGCTGGCGGAGCTGGGGATCGACGACGTGGCCCTGGTCGGCCTGGCGAAGCGTCTTGAGGAGGTCTGGATCCCCGGCAAGGAGTTCCCGGTGATCCTTCCGCGTGCCAGCGAGGGTCTGTACCTCTTGCAGAGAGTGCGCGATGAAGCCCACCGTTTCGCCATCACGTTCCATCGCCAACGGCGCTCAAAGGCCATGACAGCCAGCGTGCTTGACGACATCCCGGGGTTGGGCGACGTCCGTCGTAAGGCGCTGCTGCGGCACTTCGGCTCGGTCAAGCGACTCAAAGAGGCCTCCGTGGACGAGATTCGGGAGGTGCCCGGCATCGGCCCCGCTCTTGGTGCCACCATTCATGTGACACTGCACCACCCGGCGACCCAGCCCGCACCGGATGTCAACGTGACCACCGGCGAGATACTGACGTGATACTCAGCGCAGACCACACAGCGTGCCGACCAGACAACCTGCCGGCCAGACAGCGAGGACAGCGATGACGACATCCTCTCCCGATCCCGGGACCGCCGCGTCTGCCAGCGGCTCTGGGCCGGACAACGGCCCTGACGGGACTGAGCTGGTCATCCTCACCGGCATGAGCGGCGCCGGTCGCAGCACCGCAGCCAATGTGCTCGAGGACCTCGGCTGGTATGTCGTCGACAACCTTCCGCCGCAGCTGATGCTTCCGATGGCCACCCTGGCAGCTCAGGCCTCAGATGGCGGTGTCACGAAGGTCGCGGCGGTGATCGACGTCCGCAGCCGCACCTTCTTCACCGCCTTCCGTGACGCTCTTCAGTCCTTGCGAGGGATGGGCTGGGCGCCGAGGGTGATCTTCGTCGATGCCACCGACGAGGCGCTCGTCCGTCGTTTCGAGAGCGTCCGTCGCCCGCATCCCCTACAGGGTCAGGGGAGGATGCTGGACGGCATCATCCAGGAACGCGAGCTTCTGGGAGACCTGCGCTCCGAAGCAGACGTCGTGATCGACACGTCCGGCCTGAACGTGCACCAACTGTCGGCCAAGGTGTCCCAGATCTTCGGCGGTACCGACGGCCCGCGGCTGCGTATCGCCGTGATGTCCTTCGGCTTCAAGTACGGCATCCCCCTGGACGCCGACCTGGTCCTGGACATGCGATTCCTGCCGAACCCGTTCTGGATCCCCGAGCTCCGGTCCAAGAACGGCACCGATCTGGCGGTGTCGGCATACGTCATGAACAAGCGCGGGGCAGGCGAGTTCGTCGATCGCCTCGTCGCCCTGCTGGAGCCGATGATTGTGGGCTACCAACGTGAGGGAAGGCGCTACATCACCCTGTCCCTGGGCTGTACCGGGGGCAAGCATCGCTCGGTGGCGGTTGCCGAGGCCCTCGCGGAGAGGCTGAACAGCGAGGACGTCGCCACGATCCTGGTGCACCGCGATCTGGGTCGCGAGTGACCAGCCCCGTTGTGGTCGCCCTCGGGGGCGGACACGGTCTTGCTGCCTCACTCACGGCACTTCGGCTGCTCACCGACAAGATCACGGCTGTGGTGACAGTTGCCGACGACGGCGGCTCCAGCGGACGGCTGCGTGAGGAGTTCGGCGTGCTCCCGCCGGGGGACCTGCGGATGGCCCTGGCCGCGCTCTGCGATGACACGGAATGGGGTCATCAGTGGCGGGATGTGCTCCAGCACCGGTTCGCAGGTGAAGGTCAGCTTGCCGGACACGCTGTGGGCAACCTGCTCATCGTCTCGCTGTGGGACCTGCTCGGGGACACCGTCGGCGGTCTGGATCTGGTCGGCCGCTTGCTCAACGCCCGCGGCCGGGTGCTCCCGATGGCCGCGGTGCCGCTCAACATCGAGGCCAATGTCATGGGCGCCGACCTGGCTCATCCGTTCGAGATCACCACGGTGGTTGGCCAGGCTGCCGTCGCCAAGACCAAGGGGCGGGTTCTCTCGGTGCGGCTCAACCCGCAGGAGCCGCCCGCTTGCGACCAGGCGGTGGAGGCCATCCACGCCGCCGACTGGGTGATCCTGGGGCCCGGGTCCTGGTTCACCTCCGTCATTCCGCATCTCCTGGTTCCCGGTATCCATGACGCGCTCATCAACACTCCTGCCAAACGGGTCCTGACACTCAACCTTGTGATGAATACCCTTGAGACCGTGGGCTTCTCGGCGAAGAACCACCTTGAGGTCCTGGCCGCCCATGCTCCCGAGCTCCGTCTGGACGTCGTGCTCGCCGACCCCGACATCGTCGGCGACGAGGCACTCCTCCGGCGAGTGGCCGGGGACATGGGGGCAGAGCTGGTCCTCGCCAGCGTGGGGGACCAGGGGCGCCGGGGCCAGCACGACTCTCTGCGGCTTGCCGCGGCATACCGCGACATCATCCGCTGAAATCGATCGTCCTCTGGCAGGCTCCTGAGTTGCGGACCAGTGGCAGGATGGCCCCTATGGCGATGACGGCAAAGGTGAAGGATGAGTTGAGCCGGCTCACTGTGACGAAGCCCTGCTGTCGCAAGGCTGAGGTGGCGACAACGCTGAGGTTCGCCGGGGGGCTGCACATTGTCGGGGGTCGGATCGTTGTCGAGGCCGAGCTGGACACCGCTGCCGCGGCACGCAGACTGCGCAAGGACATCTCCGAGGTGTATGGCCACAGCAGCGAGATCCTCGTGTTGTCCGCCGGGGGGCTGCGTCGGGGCAGTCGCTATGTGGTGAGCGTTTCTCAGGACGGCGAGGCGCTGGCTCGTCAGACCGGGCTGATCGACGGCCGCGGTCGCCCCGTCCGTGGCCTGCCTCCCCGGGTTGTCAGCGGTTCGGTCTGTGACGCCGAAGCCGCCTGGCGCGGTGCGTTTCTCGCTCACGGCTCGCTGACCGAGCCCGGCCGGTCCGCTGCCCTCGAGATCACCTGCCCCGGCCCCGAGGCCGCGCTCGCGCTGGTGGGTGCTGCGAGGCGGCAGGGCCTGCAGGCCAAGGCGCGCGAGGTGCGTGGCGTGGACCGCGTCGTCATCCGCGACGGCGACGCGATCGGCGACATGCTGACCAAGCTCGGCGCCCATGAAGCAAAGCTGGCCTGGGAGGAGCGCCGGATGCGGCGTGAGGTGCGTGCCACCGCGAACCGGCTGGCCAATTTCGACGATGCCAACCTGCGCCGTTCCGCGCGGGCAGCCGTTGCGGCCGGCACCCGGGTCGAGCGGGCCTTGGAGATCCTTGGATCAGATGTCCCTGACCATCTGTGCGAGGCCGGCAAGCTGCGCCTGGAGCACAAGGAGGCCAGTCTGGAAGAGCTCGGCCAGCTGGCAGACCCGCAGATGACCAAGGACGCGGTGGCCGGCCGGATCCGTCGGCTGCTGGCCATGGCGGACAAGCGGGCCGTCGACCTCGGAATAGCCGGCACGGATGCCAACCTGACCGCTGACATGCTGGACGCCTGAGTCCGCAAGACAGACCTCTCTGCCGGCTCAGCTTCGGCCAAGGGGTGCGTTTTAGTCTGCCTTCCGGATCGCCTAGGGTTAGCTGTGACGAAGATGTCATCCGGGTGCGGTCCCGCCGCATCGAAAGATCGTCCAGGAAGGCTCCACCTCGTGACTGTTCGCGTTGGTATCAATGGCTTTGGCCGCATCGGCCGCAACTTCTACCGTGCCGTGCAGGCTTCCGGCGCGGACATCGAGATCGTCGCCGTCAACGACCTGACGGATACGAAGACGCTCGCGCACCTGCTCAAGTACGACAGCATCCTTGGCCGACTCGGCAAGGACGTCATCGCCGGTGAGAACGAGATCACCGTCGTTGGCACCGGAAGCTTCCCCGTCTTCGCCGAGCGCGATCCCGGCAAGCTGCCCTGGGCCAGCGTGAAGGCCGACGTGGTCATCGAGTCGACCGGCTTCTTCGTAGACGCGCCCAGCGCCGGCAAACACATCACCGCAGGCGCCAAGAAGGTCATCATCTCCGCCCCGGCCAAGGGCGAGGACATCACGATCGTCATGGGTGTCAACCACGAGGACTACGACCCGGCGACCCACCACATCATCTCCAACGCCTCGTGCACCACGAACTGCCTCGCGCCGATGGCCAAGGTCATCGACGACACGTTCGGCATCGAGCGCGGTCTCATGACCACCATCCACGCCTACACCAATGACCAGAACGTCCTCGACTACCCGCACAAGGATCTGCGTCGCGCTCGCGCCGCTGCCCTGAACATGATCCCGACCACGACCGGCGCTGCCAAGGCAATCGCCCTGGTCATGCCTCAGCTCAAGGGCAAGCTCGACGGCTACGCGATGCGCGTGCCCCTGCCGACGGGGTCGGCCACCGACCTGACCGTCCAGCTGAAGACCCCGGCCACCAAGGAAGAGATCAACGCCGCGATCAAGGCTGCAGCCGAGGGCCCGTTGAAGGGGTACCTGTCCTACACCGAGGACCCGATCGTCTCGACCGACATCGTCACCGACCCGGCATCGTGCATCTTCGACTCCGGTCTCACCTACGTCAACGGCAACATGGCGAAGGTCGTCGGCTGGTACGACAACGAGTGGGGTTACTCCAACCGCCTCGTCGACCTGATCACGTACGTCGGCAAGACGCTCTGACCGCACGATGAAGACAGCACACGACCTGATTCTGTCTGGTGGCCTGCGCGGGAAGCGCGTCTTGGTCCGAAGTGACCTGAACGTCCCTCTCGATGCTGAGGGCACCATCACCGACGACGGTCGGGTGCGGGCTTCGGTGCCCACCATCAGGGCTCTGACCGAGGCGGGCGCACGCGTTGTCGTGTGCGCCCATCTCGGGCGGCCCAAGGGTGTGCCTGAGGCCAAGTACTCCCTGGCGCCGGTGGCCCGGCGGCTCCAGGAGCTGCTCGGCACGCCGGTCGCCTTCGCCACCGACACGGTGGGGGAGTCTGCCCGGTCCACTGTCGCAGGGCTGGCGGACGGGCAGGTCGCACTGTTGGAGAACCTGCGTTTCAATGCGGGCGAGACGTCCAAGGACGATGTCGTGCGCCGCGGGTTCGCCGACGAGCTGGCCACTCTCGCGGACGTCTTCGTCAGCGACGGGTTTGGCGTGGTGCATCGCAAGCAGGCCAGCGTGTATGACGTGGCGCAGCGGATGCCGCACGCCGTCGGCGGGCTCGTGCAGACCGAGGTCGAGGTGCTCAAGCGCCTGACCGAGTCGGTCGAACGCCCGTACGCCGTGCTGCTCGGTGGTGCCAAGGTCAGCGACAAGCTGGGTGTCATCGCCAACTTGCTGAAGACCGCCGATCGCCTGCTGATCGGCGGCGGCATGGTCTTCACCTTCCTCGCTGCGCAGGGTCACGAGGTCGGCAAGAGCCTGCTCGAGGCCGATCAGATCGACGTCGTCAAGGGCTACCTCGCCCAGGCCCAGGAGCTTGGCGTCGAGATCATCCTGCCGACGGATATCGTTGCAGCCACCGCGTTCTCGGCTGATGCAGAGCACAGTGTGGTCGACGCCAACCGCATTCCCGCAGACCGGATCGGCCTCGATATCGGTCCCGAGTCGGCGAAGGCATTCGCAGCCAAGCTGGCCGACGCCCGCACCGTCTTCTGGAACGGCCCGATGGGCGCCTTCGAAATGGCTCCCTATGCGGCTGGCACCAAGGTCGTCGCCCAGGCGCTGGTCGAAGCGACGTCCAAGGGCGCGCTGACGGTCATCGGTGGTGGCGACTCGGCTGCGGCCGTGCGCCAGCTTGGCTTCAAGGACAGCCAGTTCGGACACATCTCAACCGGTGGAGGTGCCAGCCTGGAGTATCTCGAGGGCAAGGCGCTCCCCGGCCTTACAGTTTTGGAGAGCTGAACCCATGGCACAGAACGGCACCGCCGCATCATCCAACCGCACGCCGCTGATGGCGGGCAACTGGAAGATGAACCTCGACCATCTCCAGGCCACGCACCTGGTCCAGAAGCTCGACTGGACCTTGCGCGACGCCAAGCATGACTACGGTGCGGTCGAGGTTGCCGTGCTCGTGCCGTTCACGGATCTGCGCAGCGTGCAGACCCTGATCGAGGGCGACAAGCTGCTCCTCAAGCACGGTGCGCAGGACCTGTCGGTGCACGACTCGGGCGCATACACCGGCGAGATCTCGGGCGCGTTTCTGTCCAAGCTCGGCTGTACCTATGTCGCGGTCGGGCACAGTGAGCGCCGGCAGTACCACGCCGAGGACGACACTGTGGTGGCGGCCAAGGTCAAGGCGGCATACAAGCACGGCCTGACCCCGATCCTCTGCTGTGGCGAGGGTCTTGAGGTGCGCAAGGAGGGCCGGCAGGTTGAGCATGTCCTGGCGCAGGTCGACGCAGCCCTGGCTGGTGTCAGTGCCGAACAGGTGCGCTCCATCGTCATCGCCTACGAGCCCATCTGGGCCATCGGGACCGGCGAGGTGGCCACCCCGGCGGATGCACAGGAGGTCTGTTCGGCGATCCGCACGAGGCTGGCTGAGCTGTACTCCGGCGACATTGCGGACGGCATCCGTATCCTCTACGGAGGGTCGGTCAAGGCGGGCAACGTGGCAGCGATCATGGCCCAGGCTGATGTGGACGGAGCGTTGGTCGGCGGCGCTGCCATCGTGCTGGACGAGTTCGTGTCGATCTGCCGCTACCGTGACCACGTCACAGCGGTCTGACAGCCTGTCGCTGAGAAGACAGTCGCCTGACGGTGCACCCGGCGTCTCGGCACGGTGAAAGCCGTCCTGAACCTGCCGAGGGCGCAAGGTGCTTCGTGATGCGGTCTTGGACCTTGGTGGCCTACTGTGCACTGTCAGGGACCGCACGCGATTGACCGCGAGGCGACGTGGCTGGGCGGGGGCCGTCAGGTACCCTGTGCATGGGTCGTGTTGGTGCGACCGCACTGACATCGAACGAGATTGGGTCTAACTTACGTGAATGCCGTGAAGATCGGGTTGCAGGTACTGCTGGTCGTGTCTGGCCTGCTCCTGACCCTGTTGGTTCTGCTGCACAAGGGCAAGGGTGGTGGTCTCTCCGACATGTTCGGTGGAGGCATGTCCAGCACGATGAGCGGTTCCTCGGTGGCCGAGCGGAACCTCGACCGGTTCACCGTTGCCTTGGGGTTGGTGTGGGGCGCCACCGTCATCGGGCTTGATCTCATCACGCGCTTCAACGCTTCCGCCTAGTCCGCGACCGGCCCGCATGGGCGCCGCCATCGAACTGCATGGGCTGACCTGAACCTCAAGGAGAGACTTCGTGGCTAGTGGCAACGCGATCCGGGGGAGCCGAGTTGGTGCTGGTCCTTCGGGAGAGGCCGAGCGGGGCGACTCCGCCCCTTGCGTCCACATCTCGTACTGGTGCAGCAACGGTCACGAGACGCGCCCCACCTTCGCCGACGAGGTCAGTCTTGCCGTTCCCGAGACCTGGGACTGCCCGCGATGTGGTCTGCCTTCCGGTCAGGACCAGGCCAACCCGCCGCCGGCCACCCGCATTGAGCCTTACAAGACCCACCTGGCCTACGTGAAGGAGCGCCGCAGCCAGACCGAGGGTGAGGCCATCCTGGACGAGGCCCTCCGGGCCCTGCGCGACCGAGGGCTGATCTGCTAAAGGCCTCGTCAGATGCGCGTCCTTGCTGGGTCAGAGGCGTCGCACAGCCGTGCTGGGTGAGGCGGCAGCCGAAGGAAGCTCAGTGGCTGGCCAGCCGGATCAGCTGCGTAGGCACGTGGGTGGCCGCATCCCGGTCCAGAAGCCAGGTGGTGGATCGCAGTCCGACCACGCCGGCTGCCGGCGCCTGCATCTCACCGGCCCCCGAGAGGGCGAGACCGACCGCGCCGGCCTTGTCCGGGCCCGAGACCAGGAACCATACGTCGCGTGCCGCGCACAGGCTCGGGAACGTCATGGACACCCGTACCGGTGGCGGTTTAGGTGCCCCGCGAACGCCGATGGTCGATGCTTCGCGCTCATGAAGGGCTGGGTGTTCGGGGAACAGTGAGGCCACATGGGCGTCCGGTCCCAGGCCCAGCATCAGGACGTCGAACTCCGGAACGTCGTGCCCGCGGGGTGCCGCGGTGGCGAGCTCCGCGGCGTAACGGGCAGCCGCCGCGTCAACGTCGGATCCGTCAGGTCCATCGGAGGCAGGCATCGGATGGACTCGCGAAGGATTCAGGGGTACGGCGTCGAGCAACGCGATGCGGGCTTGCGTCTCGTTGCGCTCGGGATCCCCGGCGGGCAGGAAGCGTTCGTCACCCCACCAGATGTTCAGATGCCGCCAGTCGATCGTGTCCCTGGCCGGGCTCAATCCCAGCGATGCCAGCACCGCGGAGCCCATCGAGCCGCCGGTCAGCACGATGTCTGCCTGCCCGCGGGAGGACTGGGCCTCGAGGATGGCCATGACCAGACGGTCGGCGGCGTCTTCGGCAAGCAGCTGTTTGTCGTGATGGACGACAACAGTGGGGCCTTGGCTCACGATTTGCTCTCTTTCTGTCGCGCTGGCGCATCGATCAGGGCCAGACCCTTGGTCAGCGTCTGGGCGTAGACCTCGTCCGGGTCGAGCCGGTGCAGCTCGTCGGCGAGGCACTCGGCCAGCTCTCGGCGGCCCAGGCTGATCCGACGGACCGGCTGGCCCGGTGGCGACAGAGTGGCTACTGCGCCGTCAGGGCGCAGGAGGTCGATATTGCCGCTGCCACGTGTCAGCCGGACGCTCGTCATGCCGGTCCCCGCAGGGGTGCGCGTCCTGGTGACCGGACACTGGAGTGCCTGGGCAAGCCACCCGGCCATCAGGTCCGCGGAGGGGGAGTCGCTTGCACCGGCGACATCTGCTGCCAGGACCGGCTGGTATGGCGGTTGGTCAAGTGCTGCGGCCAGCAGGCCGCGCCACAAGGTGATGCGGGTCCAGGCCAGGTCGGTGTCCCCCGGCTGGTAGCTGTCCGCACGACGCCGCATCTCCGCCTGGGGGTTCGAGGCCTCTGCGGCATCGGTGATTCGTCGTTGCGCCATCTGCCCGATCGCGGACTCGGAGACGTTCAGGGGAGCCTCCCTGGGCCACCAGGCCACCACGGGGGAGTCGGGCAGCAGGAGCGGGACCAGGACGCTGTGGCCGTGGCCCGCGAGAGCGCCGAACAACCGCAGGACGACCACCTCGCTGGCCCCGGCATCGCCGCCGACCCGGATCTGGGCGTCGAGCCGGCTGGCGCCGCTCTTCTTCCCGCTGATCACGGCGATGACGCGGCAGGGATGTTGGCGGCTGGCGTCGTTGGCAACCTCGATGGCTGCCTCGGCCCCGGCCTCGTCGACAACGATGACCAGGGTGAGCACCCGCCCGAGGGTCATCGCGCCGATGTCGTGCCGAAGCTTGACCAGGTACTTGTTGACCGCGGCTGTGGTGGTGCCGGGCAGGTCGACGATCATGGCTTCCTCCAGGTGCGTCCGTCGCGACGCATCATGACATCGGCGCACTCTGGGCCCCACCCGCCGGCAGGGTAGGGATCGGGCCGTCCCTGGGTGGCCCAGAAGGCCTCGACCGGGTCAAGAATCCGCCAGGCCAGCTCCACCTCTTCATGGCGGGGGAACAACGGCGGGTCACCCAGCATGACGTCAAGGATGAGCCGCTCGTAGGCCTCGGGGCTGGACTCCGTGAAGGAGCTGCCATAGCCGAAGTCCATGGTGACGTCGCGGACCTCCATCGCGTTCCCGGGCACCTTGGAGCCGAATCGCATGGTGACGCCTTCGTCAGGCTGGACGCGGATCACGATCGCGTTCTGGCCGAGCTCCTCGGTCGCGGTCTGGTCGAACGGCAGGTGAGGGGCGCGTTTGAAGACCACCGCAATCTCGGTGACCCGCTTTCCCAGGCGCTTGCCGGTGCGCAGGTAGAAGGGGACCCCGGCCCAGCGGCGGGTGTCGATCTCGACCTTGAGGGCGGCATACGTCTCGGTAGTGGAGGTCTCCTGGATGCCTTCCTCGTCGAGGTAGCCGCCGACATGTTCGCCACCCTGCCAGCCCCGGGCGTACTGCCCGCGAACGGTGGACGTGGCCAGGTCCTCAGGCAGTCGCACCGCCGAGAGGACCTTCTCCTTCTCGGAGCGAAGGTCGTGAGCCTGGAACGAGACGGGCTTCTCCATGGCTGTCAGGGCCAGCAGCTGAAGCAGATGGTTCTGGATGACGTCACGGGCGGCGCCGATGCCGTCGTAGTAGCCGGCCCGGCCGCCGATGCCGATGTCCTCGGCCATGGTGATCTGCACGTGGTCGACATAGTTGGCGTTCCAGATCGGCTCGAACATCTGGTTGGCGAAGCGCAGGGCCAGGAGGTTCTGGACCGTCTCCTTGCCCAGGTAGTGGTCGATTCTGAAGATCGAGTCCGAGGCGAAGACCGATCCGACGGTCGAGTTCAGCTCACGGGCACTGTCCAGATCGTGACCGAAAGGCTTCTCGATGACGACCCGCTGCCAGGCGCCCTCGATGCCCTGACTCAGGCCACTGCGATCCAGCTGCTGGGTCACGGTGGAGAAGAACGCCGGCGGGATCGAGAGGTAGAAGATGTGGTTGCCGGATGTCCCGCGCTCCTTGTCAACTTCTTGCAGCGTCTCGCGGAGCACGTCGAAGGCGTCCGCGTCGTCGAATGCGCCCTCGACAAAACGGAAGCCTTCGGCCAGGTTGCGCCACACCTCTTGGTGGAAGGGAGTTCGGGCATGGGCACGGACGGACTCGCGCACGATCTTGGCGAAGTCCGCATGGGTCCAGCCACGGCGGGCAAACCCGACCAGGCTGAAGCCAGGGGGCAACAGGCCACGGTTCGCCAGGTCGTAGATGGCCGGCATGATCTTGTTGTGCGCCAGGTCTCCGGTGACCCCGAAGAGGACCAGGCTGCAGGGACCGGCAATCCGTGGGAGGCGCTTGTCCTGGGGGTCGCGCAGCGGGTTCTGTCCCTGCGCGACAGCGGTCGGAATCATCAGGTCCCCGCGACGGCGCCGGTCCCGCCCCCCGCTGGGGAGTCGAGACCGAGTGCGAGTCTCAGCTGGGCAAGTCCGTCGTCGTGCTCGGTCAGGTGCAGTCGCAGGACGGGGCGACCGCGGTCTGCCAGGACCTGGGCGTCGCCCGCGGCCTGAGCCGCGATGAAGTCGCCGAACGTGAAGTCGCGGCCCGGGATGGCCAGGTCCTCGCGGGGTTCCGTGGTGATCTGCAGATAGACGCCCGTGGCCGGACCGCCCTTGTGGTACTGCCCGGTGGAGTGAAGGAAGCGTGGTCCCCAGCCGAAGGTGGTGGGGGCCTGGGTGCGGTTGGCGATGGTTCGACGAACGCCGGCCAGAGCGGTGTCGGCGATCCGGTCGAGATAGGCCATGATCGAGACGTAGCCGTGCTGTGGGTCCAGCTGCGAGAGCAACGAGTCCACAGCGGCGGCAACGGTTGTGGCGTCTCCGAGCCAGTCGCCCCCGAGAGCGCGCACCTCGATGGCACCATCGGCGAAAGCGGCCGGGTCCGGTTTGGTGTCGGTGGCGTCAAGCAGTCCGCGGGTTGCCTTCTTGGCACTCTCGACATCGGGCTGGTCGAAGGGGTTGATGCCCAGGATCCGGCCGGCAGCCGCTGTGGCGACCTCCCACAGCAGCAGCTGAGCTCCGAGGGACCCGCTGACCCGGACCTCGGAACGCGACGGGTCGCTGCCGGGTGCCATCGCAGCATCGTCACCACCAACGCCGGTGTCATCGTCGGTCTCATCACCGGCCACGTCGGCGACGAGCCCGGCAACCGTGATCTCGGCCGAAGGGGAGGTCACCTCGGGGTCTGCGCTGTCACCGTCACCCTGTACGACGACGGGCAGCACTCCGGTGCCGTTCTTGCCCGTGCTCTCGGCGATCAGCTGCTCCGCCCAGTCGGCGAATCCTGGTATCCCGGAACCATCCTCGACCAGGACGAGCTTGTCGCGCAGTGGCTCGGTGCCGGCCATGGCAGCACCGAGGCGAAGGGCGGGGTTCGCCTCGTCGTCATCGGCCAGCAGGTCGGACACGGACTCGGCGTCGTCCAGCAGCTGCTCGAGGTCGACCCCGGCCAGGCCGCTGGGAACCAGTCCGAACGCGGTCAGCGCGGAGTATCGCCCGCCGACGTTCGGGTCTGCGTTGATGACGCGATATCCGTCCGCTCGTGCCTCCTTGTCCAGCGGGCTGCCGGGGTCGGTGACGATCACGATGCGCTGGGTCGGGTCGATGCCTGCCCGGGTGAACGCGTCCTTGAAGGCACGACGTTGGGAGTCTGTCTCGACGGTGGAACCGGACTTGCTCGAGACCACCACGACCGCGCGGTCGAGCCGGTCGGTCAGGGCGGTGCGCACGGAGTCGGGATGTGAGGAGTCAAGCACGGTGAGCTCGACGCCCGCAGTGGCGCAGATGACCTCAGGCGCCAGCGAGGAGCCGCCCATACCGCACAGGACCACGTGGTCCACGCCTTGTCCGGACAGGTGGTCGCGCAGGGCAGCCACCTCGCCGAGGAGGGGGCGCGAGGTTCGCCCAAGGGTGACCCAGGAGAGGCGGACGGCCGACTCGGACTCGGCGTCCGGCCCCCACAGCGTGGGGTCCTTGGCAAACAGCCTGCTCGCGAAACCGTCCGCGACCAGCTGGGGAACGTGCCGGGTCACCGCGTCGGCGGCCGGTCCGGAGGCGAGGACGCCCAGCGCCACGTTGCTCACAGCGCCGCCTTGGTGAGCTCGGTCTGCACGTCGGCCAGCAGCTCGGCCCACGACTTCGCGAACTTGTCGACGCCCTCAGTCTCGAGCACGGCGGTGACGTCGGCATAGGAGATACCAAGGCGTTCCAGTGCGTCCAGCACGTTGCGTGCATGGTCGTAGTTGCCGGTCACCTGGTCCCCGGCGATCTCGCCATGATCGGCGACGGCTTGCATCGTCTTGGTCGGCATCGTGTTGACGGTGCTTGGTGCCGCGAGGTCCACGACATACATCGTGTCCTTGTATGCCGGGTTCTTCACGCCCGTGGAGGCCCACAGAGGCCGCTGTCTGTGCGCGCCTTCGGCGGCCAGGTTCGCCCAGCGCGGGGTCGAGAACATCTCTTCGTAGGCCTGGTAGGCGAGCCGGGCGTTCGCCACGCCGGCCTTGCCCTTGAGCGCCGTGGCCTCGTCCATATCGAGAGCGTCGAGGCGTTTGTCGACCTCCGTGTCCACCCGGCTGACGAAGAAGGAGGCGACGGAGTGGATCGCGGAGAGGTCCAGACCGCCCAGACGGGCCTGCTCGAGCCCGGTCAGGAAGGCGTTCATGACCCCGCGGTAGCGGTCGAGGGAGAAGATCAGGGTCACGTTGACGCTGATGCCCTCGGCCAGGACCTGCGAGATCGCAGGCAGGCCTTCGACGGTGGCTGGGATCTTGATGTACACGTTGGGGCGATCGACGGCGGCGTACAGCTCCCTGACCTGCTCGACAGTCCTGGCGGTGTCGTGAGCAAGACCGGGGTCCACCTCGACGGAGACCCGGCCGTCCTCGCCCTGGCTCGCCTGGTAGGTGGGCGCCATGATGTCGCAGGCGTTCTGGACGTCGCGGGTGATCAGGGCGAACGCTGCCTGGTTGACGCTCTTGCCCGCGGCTGCGAGCTCCTTGATCTGGTCGCTGTAGGCGTCTCCCTTGGACAGCGCCCCCGCGAAGATCGTGGGGTTGGTGGTCACGCCCACCACACTGCTGTCGTCGATGAGCTTCTGGAGGCCGCCGCCGGTGATCAGCGGCCGGCTCAGGTCGTCGAGCCAGATCGAGACCCCCTGAGCAGACAGTTCCTTGAGGTGATCGGTCATGGTCACTCGTCTCCCGTACGTTCGCCGGCTGCGGAGCGGATGGATTCCTCTGCTGCGGCAACGACGGCCGCAGGGGTGAAACCGAACTCACGGAACAGCGTCGCGGCGTCGGCCGAGGCGCCGAAATGGTCAATGCTGACGATGCGGCCGGCGTCCCCGACAAAGTCTCGCCAGCCCATCGGCACTCCGGCCTCGACACTCACCCGGGCCCGGATGCTGGGAGGCAGGACCTGGTCTCGGTAGCTCTGGCTCTCAGCCTCGAACCACTCGCGGCATGGCATCGACACGATCCGGGTCGAGATCCCTTGCGACTCGAGTAGCTCGCGGGCCGCGATGGCAATGCTCACCTCGGAACCGGTAGCGATGAGGATGACCTGGCGGGCATTGGCGCCAGTCCCTCCTGTGCCGCCAATGCCCGCCGAACCCTCGATGAGCACGTAGGCGCCCCTGGCGGTGCCCTCGGCTGAAGCGAACGTCTCGCGGTCCAGGGTCGGCAGGGCCTGCCGGGAAAGGATCAGACCGGCCGGGCGGTCGGTGTGCTCCAAGACGGTGCGCCAGGCGACTGCGGTCTCGTTGGCGTCGCCCGGGCGGACGACATCCAGGCCCGGGATGGCACGCAGCGCGGCCAGGTGCTCGATCGGCTGATGGGTCGGTCCGTCCTCTCCGAGGCCGATGGAGTCGTGGGTCCAGACGAAGCTCACCGGCAGCTTCTGGAGGGCGGCCAGCCGAACTGCCGGCCGCATGTAGTCCGAGAACACCAGGAAGGTGCCACCGTAGGGACGAGTCAGCCCCTCGAGGGTGATCCCGTTGAGGATGCAGCCCATGCCGAGCTCACGGATGCCGAAGTGCAGGGTCCGGCCGTAGGGGCCGCCCTGGTAGGCATCTGTCTGCTTGCCCGCGGGGATGAAGCTCGGCGCGCCGGCCATCGTGGTGTTGTTCGACTCGGCCAGGTCCGCCGAGCCGCCCCAGAGCTCGGGCATGACTTCGCTCAGTGCGTTCAGCACCTTGCCGGACGCGGCGCGCGTTGCGATGCCCTTGGCGTCGGCCGGGAACGTCGGGAAGGCGGCGGCGAAGTCGGCCGGCAGCTTGCGGTCGACCAGGCGGTCGAGCAGGGAGGCGCTGTCGGTGTGCGAAGCCCGCCAGGCGGCATACCCCTTGTCCCACTCGGCGTGGGCGGTCTTCCCACGGCCCTTCACCTCGCGGGCGCGGGCAAGAACGTCGGCGCCCACCTCGAAGGTCTGGGCCGGGTCGAACCCGAGCAGCGTCTTGGTGGCGGCAATCTCCGGGTCACCCAGTGCCGAGCCGTGGGAGGCACCGGTGTCCCGCTTGCCGGGGGCGGGCCAGGCGATGACCGTCTTGAGGATGACCAGCGTCGGCTTGTCGGTGACAGTCTTGCCGCTCTCGATCGCGGCGAGCAGCGCGTCGACGTCCTCGACGTACGAGTTGCTGCCATTGGGGTCAGTGCTGTCGCCGCCACCGCCGGCCTGGGTCCAGCTGCTGCGCCAGTCGACGGTGACGACGTGCCAGCCATAGGCCTCGTAACGCTTGCTCACGTCCTCGGAGAACGAGATGTTGGTGTCGTCCTCGATCGAGATGTGGTTCTGGTCATAGATCAGGGTCAGGTTGCCCAGCTCCTGGTGCCCGGCAAGGGCGCTGGCCTCGTGCGAGACGCCCTCCATGATGTCGCCGTCGGAGGCGACCACGTAGATGTGGTGGTCGAAGGGGCTCTGCCCGGGTGCGGCATCAGGGTCGAACAGGCCCCGCTGGCGGCGCTGGGCGATCGCCATTCCCACTGCCGAGGCCAGCCCGGAGCCCAGCGGGCCCGTCGTGATCTCCACGCCTGCGGTGTGGTGGACCTCGGGGTGGCCCGGGGTCAGGGAGCCCCACGTGCGCAGTGACTTCAGGTCGTCGAGCTCAAGACCGTAGCCCGAGAGGTACAACTGGATGTACTGGGTCAGGCTGGAGTGGCCACACGAGAGGACGAACCGGTCACGGCCCAGCCACTGGGGATCGGCGGGGTCGTGACGCATCACGTTCTGGTAGAGCAGGTAGGCCAGCGGGGCCAGGCTCATGGCGGTGCCCGGATGGCCGTTGCCAGCCTTCTGGACGGCGTCAGCGGCGAGCAGCCGCACCGTGTCGACGGCCCGCACGTCCACCTCGGTCCACCGGGCGCGGGTGGCGATCGGAGCGGCCAGCGACGAGTCGCGGTTCCTGCTCGTGGCGGTCTGGTCAACGTTCGTGGTATTCAGGTCGGTCACGGATCGAGCCTATCCCGAGAAAGAGGGGGCCTGTTGTCGAGTCCAAACCCCGCAAAACGGCCTGACGACGCTAGACTCCAGCTGCTCAGTGGGCGCCCCGTCTCGGCGGGTTTCGCGTCCGGTCCACACCACTTCCCCAAGGACGTCGTGACTGCTCTAGAGCCGCGTTTGGATCCTGTATCGACGGGGCCGGGTCGCCCGGGCCGGCGTCAGACCGTGACCCAGGCCCTGCCCCGGACGGTGGGCAACTATGTCGCCCTGACCAAGCCGCGAATCATCGAGCTGCTCCTGGTGACGACGTTCCCCACCATGTTCCTGGCTCAGCGCGGGCTGCCTCCGCTGTGGCTGATCGTGGCGACGCTCGTCGGTGGCACGCTCTCGGCCGCATCTGCCAACGTGCTCAACTGCTATCTGGACCGGGATATCGACAAGGTCATGCACCGGACCGAGAACCGGCCGCTGGTCACCGGCGCGATCGCCCCTGCTGCCGCTCTGCGTTTCGGAGCGGTCCTGGGCCTGGCCTCGACCCTGTGGCTGGGGCTCCTGGTCAACTGGCTGTCGGCTGAGCTGTCCCTGGCCGCGATCGCGCTCTACGTCGGTTTCTACACGATGCTGCTCAAACGCCGTACCTCCCAGAACATCGTGTGGGGCGGTGCCGCCGGCTGTATGCCGGTGCTCATCGGCTGGTCAGCGGTCACCGACTCCCTGGCGTGGCCGCCGCTGGTTCTCTTCCTCATCGTCTTCTTCTGGACCCCACCGCACTACTGGCCGTTGTCGATGCGTTTCAAGGACGAGTACGCAGCCGCCGGAGTGCCGATGCTCCCGGTCGTGGCCAAGGACTCGGCGGTGGCTCGTCAGGTCGTGATCTACAGCTGGCACACGGTGCTGACCTCGCTGGCGCTCATCCCGATCGCCTCGATGGGCTGGATCTATCTCGTCGTGGCGCTGCCGTCCGGCGGGCTCTTCCTCCTGGAGGCGCACAAGCTCCTGCTGCGCGCCAAGGCGCCGGAGAACCTGACGACCGCGTCGATCAACCCGATGCGGCTGTTCCACTACTCGATCAGCTACCTGACGCTCGTGTTCCTCGCGGTCGCTGTCGACTCAGCGCTGCACTTCGCGCTTCCCTGGGGTTAGCGGCGGCGCAGGCTCAGCACGCCGTAGGTCAGCGACACTGCCAGGAGGCTGGCTCCCAGCATGTGGACCAGGACCAGCGCTTCGGGCAGGCCGGTGAGGTACTGCGTGTAACCGACCAGACCCTGAAGCACGGTGATCCCGAAGAGCGCATGCCAGACCCGTCGAGGTCGCGGGTCGGTCGCTGTCAGCTGCACTGCCAGCAGCACGGCGATCACGAGTCCCACGAACAGCATCACGGCGTCGGCGTGCAGCCACGAGATCGTGCGCGGGTCGAACCCGAAGCGTGGCGTGCTGGCGTCACCGGAGTGAGGGCCGGATCCGGTGACCATCGTGCCGAGGATGAGGATGACCGCGCCCAGCGTGGCGGTGACCCAGGCAACCGAACGAATCTCGTTGCGCACCAAGGCAACTGGGGGTTCATCCCCCTCGCCCACGCGATACAGCAGGTATGCCGACAGGGAGACCAGGACCATCGAGGCGAGGAAGTGAGCGGCCACGAGCGCAGGGTTGAGGCCGGTCAGCACCGTGATGCCGCCGAGCACCGCCTGCAGCATGACGCCGACCAGCGGCAGGACGGAGATCCGGCGCAGGCCGCGACGCCCGGGCGCCCAGCGCCAGATCGCGACGATCACCAGCACCGCGGCAACGCTGACGACACTGGTCAGGCTGCGGTTGCCGAACTCGATGAGCTTGTGGAATCCCTGCTCCTGGTGCGGCACCGGCATGAACGACCCCGGGACGCACTGGGGCCAGGTCGGGCAGCCAAGGCCCGAACCGCTCAGCCGCACCAGCCCGCCGGTGACCACGATGCCGATCTCGAGGATCAGGTTGACCAGGAGGACGCGGCGCAGCCAGGGGTTGACCATGGGTGTCATCGGTTGTGCCGGCATCAGTGGTGGTGGCTTCAGGGGCTGGGTCATCAGTGGCTCCGAGTCATCAGTCGCTCCGGGTTCAACAGTCGCTTCGCTTCATCAGTCGCTCCACCGGAAGGTTCGTGAGGCCAGCACCGTGGCCACTGCGCCCCAGACAACAAGCACCAGCAGCGGTACTGCGGCCAGTCGCCCGTCGATGAAAGCAGCCCGCAGCCCGTTCCCCAGCGCGCCGGAGGGAAGCAGGGCCGCGATGCGCGAGAGGCCTGCAGGCATCTGGGAGGGCGGGACGATGACACCACCGAGACCGAGAAGGAGGACCCAGATCAGGTTCGCCAGGGCGAGCACGCCCTCGGCGCGCAACGTGCCGGCCAGCAGCAGGGCGAGCGCGACGAACGTCCAGGTGCCGACCAGCGTCATGAGTCCGGCGGCGAACAGCCCGATCCACTCCGGGTGCCATCCGAGGGCCAGGCCCAGACCACCGATCACGAGGAACTGCAGGAGCTCGATCGTCAACACTGCCAGCGCCTTGGCGACGAGAAGGCCGTTGCGACCGAGGGGACTCACCCCGAGCAGGCGCAGCACGCCGTACCTGCGGTCGAAGGCCGTGGAGATCGCCTGACCGGTGAAGGCCGTGGAGATCACGGCCAGCGCCAGTACTCCCGGAACGGCCAGGTCGATGCGTCGACCGGGGCCGAGCGAGGGGGAGTGGCTGAGTGCCAGGCCCACCAGGGCCATGGCCGGCAGCACGATGGCGACCAGAAGCTGCTCGCCGTTGCGCAGCAGGGTGCCCGTCTCGAAGCGGGTCTGTGCCAGGACCCGTTGTCGCGCCGGCGCGGCGTGGTTGTCCGGCTCTGTGCCGGTGGATGCGGTGCTCATCGAGTGGCTTCCCGGGTGAGGGAGAAGTAGATCTTCTCAAGCGAACGTTCGCCGGTCAGCTCAGCCAGGCTGCCCTGGGTGGCAACGCGGCCGCGGTCGACGATGACGATGTGGTCGGCCAGCCGCTCCGCTTCCTCGAAGGAGTGGGTGGTGACGATGACGGCGCAGCCGGTGTCCCGGGTCTCACGCAACAGCTCCCAGGCGTCGAGGCGGGCGTGCGGGTCCAGCCCCGCCGTGGGCTCGTCCAGGAAGGCGACCTCGGGCCTGCCCACCAGAGCAGCGGCGAGGGCGACGCGCTGCTTCTGCCCGCCGGACAGCCGGCGGACGGTCGTGCCGCTGAAGGCATCGATCCCGAGCCGTTCCACGAGCGCGTCGACGTCGGCGGGGGACTGGTGGAAGGCGGCGAGGTGGCGCAGCAGTCGCACCGGGGTGCTGGCGTTGGGCAGCCCGCCGTCTTGCAACATGACTCCCACGGCGGCACGGTGGTCGGGACCGGCCTGCCATGGATCGGCGCCCAGGACGCGGACCTCGCCCGAGTCCGGCCGTTGCAGACCCTCGGCGCACTCGATGGTCGTCGTCTTGCCGGCGCCGTTGGGGCCGAGGACCGCCGTCACCTGGCCACGGCGAGCGGCCCACGTCATACCCGCGAGGGCGGTGGTGGCACCAAATCGCTTGGCGAGATCGCGCACGCTCACAGCCTCGGTCACGGGCAGAGTCTAGGTGAACCAGGCGTTCGTGCTGATGGCGAGCATCTCATGACGGAGGTCGCGCCGGCAGGCTGTGGTGGCGTCCCTTGAGTGAGTTAGGTAACCCTTACTAGCCATTTGGGGTCGAATTAGGTCACACTAGCCTTGTGTTTATCACCGACAACCTCGTTTCCGAGCGTGCAGAGGGGCCCAACCCCGCTCCGCACGTTCTCGAGGCGCGCACCCGGGACCGGGTCCGACAGGCGATCTCAGAGGATGGCCCGCTCACCGCGAGCGCCCTCGCCTGCCGCCTGGGACTGACGCCCGCCGCGGTCCGTCGTCACCTCGACCTGCTCATCGAGAAGGGCGCCATCGTCGAACACGAGCCTGCCAACGCTGCCTCTCGTGGCCGCGGACGCCCTGCCCGTGCCTACGTCCTGTCCGAGGCCGGCCACGTCGGCATGGACAGCGACTACGACGACGTGGCCACCTCGGCGCTGCGGTTTCTTGCTGAGCACGCCGGTGAGGATGCCGTGAGCGAGTTTGCCCGCGAACGCATCGCCGAGTTCGAGCAGAGGTATGCCGCGCAGCTCGCCGAGTCAGGCAAGGACGTCGCTTCCCGGGCGGACGTGCTGGCAACGGCACTGTCCGCCAATGGCTTCGCCGCCTCCACCCGACCCGTTGGAGCGGGCACGCCCCTGGCCGGAGTCCAGCTGTGCCAGGGCCACTGCCCGGTGCAGCACGTCGCGGCCGAGTTCCCACAGTTCTGTGACGCCGAGACTGACGCGTTCTCGCGGCTGCTCGGAGTCCACGTCCAACGCCTGGCGACACTCGCCCACGGCGAGCACGTCTGCACCACGTTCATCCCCCTGAGTGCCGTCTCCGTCAAGGAACTGACCAAGACGACCGCTTCTGATGAAAGGTCCTCCCAATGAGTATCGATGCACTGAGCACCGACGCATTGAGCACCGTTGAAGAACGCAACCCGGGTCTCAAGGGCCTTGGGACCTATGAGTACGGCTGGTCCGACAGTGATGCTGCCGGGGTGTCGGCTCGTCGTGGCCTGAACGAGGAGGTCGTTCGCGACATCTCGGGCCGCAAGAGCGAGCCCCAGTGGATGCTGGACCTGCGGCTCAAGGGCCTGAAGCTCTTCGGCAAGAAGCCCATGCCCACCTGGGGTTCCGACCTGACCGGCATCGACTTCTCGAACATCAAGTACTTCGTGAAGTCCACCGAGAAGCAGGCGACCTCCTGGGAGGAGCTGCCCGAGGACATCAGGAACACCTACGACCGTCTGGGCATCCCTGAGGCCGAGAAACAGCGCCTCGTGGGCGGAGTGGCGGCACAGTACGAGTCCGAGGTCGTCTACCACCAGATCCGCGCGGACCTGGAGGAGCAGGGCGTCATCTTCGTCGACACGGACACGGGGCTGCGCGAGCACGAGGACCTGTTCCGTGAGTACTTCACCTCGGTGATTCCGGTCGGCGACAACAAGTTCGCCGCGCTCAACACCTCCGTGTGGTCCGGCGGCTCGTTCATCTACGTGCCGCCGGGCGTCAAGGTCGACATCCCGCTGCAGGCGTACTTCCGGATCAACACCGAGAACATGGGTCAGTTCGAGCGGACCCTGATCATCGCGGACGAGGGCTCGTACGTGCACTACGTCGAGGGCTGTACGGCGCCGATCTACAAGTCGGACTCGCTACACTCCGCGGTCGTGGAGATCATCGTGAAGAAGAACGCCCGTGTTCGCTACACGACCATCCAGAACTGGTCCAACAACGTCTACAACCTCGTCACCAAGCGCGCGACCTGCGCGGAAGGCGCGACGATGGAGTGGGTCGACGGCAACATCGGCTCCAAGGTGACCATGAAGTACCCGGCCGTCTTCCTCCTCGGCGAGCACTCCAAGGGTGAGACCCTGTCCATCGCTTTCGCCGGCGAGGGCCAGCATCAGGACGCCGGCGCCAAGATGGTTCACGCGGCCCCGAACACCCACTCCAGCATCGTCTCCAAGTCGGTGGCTCGCGGTGGTGGGCGTTCCTCCTTCCGCGGTCTTGTGCAGATCATGGAGGGGGCGCACGGGTCGGCTTCCAACGTGCGCTGCGACGCGCTGCTCGTCGACACCATCAGCCGCTCCGACACCTACCCGTACGTCGATGTCCGCGAGGACGACGTGACGATGGGTCACGAGGCAACGGTCTCCAAGATCGGTGACGACCAGCTGTTCTACCTGATGTCCCGCGGGATGACCGAGCAGGAGGCCATGGCGATGATCGTGCGCGGGTTCATCGAGCCCATCGCGCGTGAGCTGCCCATGGAGTACGCCCTGGAGCTCAACCGACTGATCGAGCTCCAGATGGAAGGGGCGGTCGGCTGATGACAGTCACCCAGGAAACCGCCCAACAGCGACTGGCTGCTCAGCCGCGACCGGGTGGTCAGGCTCACACGGACTCCGTGGCGGCCTTCGTCCCCGACCAGTCACGGGCCGAGCGCAGGACGTCCTATGACCTAGCGGACTTCCCGCTCCCGAATGGCCGCGAGGAGGACTGGCGTTTCGCCCCTGTGGACCGTCTCGGCGCCCTGTTCCAGGTCGAGCCGACCGACGAGTCCAGGCTGACCATTGATATCTCCGCGCCCCAGGGCGTGGAGATCAGCGAGGCGAAGGTCGGCGACGGGGCCTTTGGTTCCGTGCTGCGCCCGGCCGACCGCGCGTCGGCAGCCGCGTGGGCGAGCACCGAGAAGGCCACCTTGGTGACCATCCCGAACGAGGTCGAGCTCGACGAGCCGGTGAACATCACCATGACGGCCCGCGACAGCGCCCGGGTGAACGGCCACCTCATCATCGACGTCGGCCGGTTTGCCAAAGCGACAGTCGTTCTCTCCCACAAGGGATCTGCAGAGTGCGCCGCCAATGTGGAGCTGCGGGTCGGTGATGGAGCGGACCTGACATTCGTCACTGTGCAGGAGTGGGACGACGACGCGATCCACCTCGCCCAGAACGACGCCCTGGTCGGTCGCGACGCCAAGCTCAAGCACATCACGATCACGCTCGGCGGCAAGATCGTGCGGGTGTGTACCAACGTGCGTTACGACGGCCCGGGTGGCTCGCTCGAGGCGATCGGCGTGTACTTCGCTGACGCGGGCCAGCACCAGGAGCACCGGCTCTTCGTCGACCACGAGGCGCCCAACTGCGTCTCGAACGTCGAGTACAAGGGCGCCCTCCAGGGGGACTCGGCCCACACGGTGTGGATCGGTGACGTGCTCATTCGTGCGTCCGCCGAGGGCACCAAAACCTACGAGCTCAACCGCAACCTCGTTCTTACCGAGGGCGCGCGGGCCGACTCGGTGCCGAACCTCGAGATCGAGACGGGCGAGATCATCGGCGCAGGTCACGCATCAGCGACCGGCCGTTTCGACGACGAGCAGCTGTTCTACCTGCAGTCGCGTGGCATCACCGCGGACGAGGCTCGTCGCCTTGTCGTGCGTGGCTTCTTCGCGGCCATCGTCAACCGGATCGGGGTCACCTCGGTTCAGGGTCACCTGATGACCGCCATCGACGCGGAGCTGTCCTTGTCGTTGGGTTCGGCCACCTCGGCTCCGGCAGGCGTGGTTCCGGCAAGTGCGGCGGAGTCCGCATGAGCGAGATCATTACCGTGAACGGCAACGTGGGGGAGTTGGCCGCCGTGGCCGATAGTTTCGTGCGTGTCTGTTCCGTCGATGACCTGCCGGAGGTCGGTGCCCTGCAGGTGGACATCGCCGGCGAGACGGTCGCCGTCGTGCGTGACAGCGCTGGAGCTATCCACGCCATCGACGACACCTGCAGCCACGCCAACGTGTCCTTGTCCGAGGGCGACGTCGAGGACGGCGAGATCGAGTGCTGGCTGCATGGATCGCGTTTCGACCTGCGCTCCGGCAAGCCCACCGGCCTCCCGGCCACTGCCCCCATTGCTGTCTACCCCGTGAAGATCGACGGTGACGACGTGTTCGTCTCCGTTACCAAGGAGAGCTGAAGACCTATGGCAACACTCGAGATTCACGACCTGCACGTCACGGTCAACACCGAGAACGGGGTCAAGGAGATCCTGCGCGGCGTCGACCTGACCGTGAAGGCAGGGGAGACCCACGCCATCATGGGGCCCAACGGCTCCGGCAAGTCGACCCTGGCTTACAGCATCGCCGGCCACCCGAAGTACACCGTCACCGGCGGCACCGTGACCCTGGACGGCGCGGACGTCCTGGCGATGACCGTTGACCAGCGCGCCCGGGCAGGCCTGTTCCTGGCCATGCAATACCCGGTGGAGGTTCCCGGCGTCACGGTCTCCAACTTCCTGCGCACCGCCAAGACCGCGATCGACGGCCAGGCTCCCAAGCTGCGCACCTGGGTCAAGGACATGAAGGTGGCGATGGCCGAGCTGCGGATGGACCCGGCGTTCGCCGACCGCAACGTCAACGAAGGCTTCTCCGGTGGCGAGAAGAAGCGCCATGAGATCCTCCAGATGGAGATGCTGCACCCAAGTCTGGCGATCCTGGACGAGACCGACTCCGGGCTCGACGTCGATGCGCTCAAGGTCGTCTCCGAGGGTGTCAACCGGGTCGCCGCCGGCGGCGACGTCGGCGTGCTGCTGATCACCCACTACACGCGCATCCTGCGCTACATCAAGCCGGACTTCGTCCACGTCTTCATCGAGGGCCGGATCGTCGAGGGGGGTGGGCCTGAGCTGGCCGACCGCCTCGAGGACGAGGGCTACGACCGGTTCGTCAAGGTCGAGGCCTGAGGATTCGGGAGGGGGTGTCAGCCATGTCTGAAGTCGCCGTGGGAACAGCGTTCACCACGGCCGAGTCGGCCGCCATCCGCGGCGACTTTGCCATCCTGTCGCGCACCGTCCGTGGCGGGAAACCGCTGGTGTATCTCGACTCCGGCGCGACGTCACAGAAGCCGCGGCAGATGCTCGATGCCGAACGCGCATTCTATGAGCAGCACAACGCCGCGGTTCACCGAGGCGCCCACCAGCTGGCCGAAGAAGCCACGGATGCTTATGAGGGTGCGCGCGAGACCATTGCCCGCTTCATCGGCGCGCAGGCCCAGGAGGTGGTGTTCACCAAGAACGCCACCGAGGCCCTGAACCTGGTTGCCTACACCTTCAGCAATGCTGCCGCGGCCGGAGCCATGGACGGCGTCGACCCCGCGCTCGCAGCCCGGTTCGCGCTCGGGGTGGGCGACGAGATCGTGGTCACTGAGATGGAGCATCACTCCAACCTCGTTCCCTGGCAGGAGCTTGCCCGGCGCACCGGCGCCACACTCCGCTGGATCGGCGTCACCGACGACGGCCGTCTCGACCTGGCCGACCTGGACACGGTCATAACCGACCGGACCAAGGTCGTCGCGTTCACCCACGTGTCCAACGTCCTGGGCACGATCAATCCCGTTGCCGTCATTGTCGACCGGGCTCGGGCGGTCGGCGCGCTGACCGTCCTGGACGCCTGCCAGTCGGTGCCGCACCTGGCCGTTGACGTGGTCGATCTCGGAGTTGACTTCGTGGCTTTCAGCGGCCACAAGATGTTCGGCCCGCTGGGTATCGGCGTCCTGTGGGGACGCTACGAGCTCCTGAAGGCCATGCCTCCCTTCCTTACCGGGGGATCGATGATCGAGGTTGTCCGGATGGAGGCCACGACGTACGCCGATCCGCCGCAGCGCTTCGAGGCGGGTGTCCCGATGGCGGCCCAGGCCGTGGGCCTTGCCGCCGCGTGCGACTACCTCACCGCCCTCGGCATGGCGCGGGTGACGGCTCATGAGCATGCACTGACCGAGGCACTTCTTGACGGTCTTGCACAACGTCCCTGGGTTCGTGTCATCGGGCCTGTCGATGGCAAGGACCGTTCTGGCGCAGTCGCCTTCGTCGTTGACGGGATTCACCCGCACGATGTCGGCCAGATCCTCGATGATGCCGGAGTTGCCGTGCGGGTGGGTCACCACTGCGCCTGGCCGCTGCATCGGCGGATGAACGTGACGGCGACGAC
>Ga0208716_1000074_pt1 | contig 35361 bp, 34 predicted proteins | sample NGESurdeep092012_8_FD_184482 | JGI IMG/M metagenome (GOLD analysis project Ga0208716, IMG submission 184482) | Arctic peat soil microbial communities from Barrow, Alaska - NGEE Surface sample 415-3 deep-092012 (SPAdes) | ecosystem: Environmental > Terrestrial > Soil > Wetlands > Peat ...
CGGCGGCTGGCTGCACATCATCTTCAACATGTTGTACCTGTGGATCTTCGGCAACAACGTGGAGGACCGCATGGGGCGCGGGCGCTTCCTCGCCTTCTACCTCATCTGCGGCGTCGTTGCCGTGCTCACGCAAGCGCTCGTCGATCCGTCGTCGGGGGGCCCGATCATCGGCGCCAGCGGCGCCATCGCGGGCGTGCTCGGCGCCTACCTGCTGCTCTATCCGCGTGCACGCGTTCTGACCCTGTTGGTGCCTCTGCTGTTCATCTTCCCCGTGATCCTCGTGCCGGCCTGGTTCGTTCTCGGCGCCTGGTTCGTGCTGCAGTACCTCCAGGGCACGCTCAGTGTCGGCGGGGGAGCCAATGTCGCCTACTTTGCCCACGTCGGCGGGTTCATCGCAGGGCTCGTTCTCGTGTGGTTCTTCGCGCGTGAGCGGCCCCGTCTGCGCCACACGGCGGTGCCCGAGTGAGCGTCCCGGCGACGATCGGCGACTACCACGTGCACACGCAGCTCTGCGGCCACGCCGAAGGCGAACTGGCCGCGTACGTCGAGCGCGCGATCGCCCTGGGCATGACCGAGATGGGGATCGCCGATCACCTGCCGATGTTCGTGCACTGGGAGCCGTCGCTGACGATGGCGATGGAGCAGCTCGACGGCTACGTGACCGCGGTGCGCTCTCTCTCCGCTCGCTATCCCGAGATCAGGATCCTCCTCGGCGTCGAAGCCGACTACTTCGCGGAGACGGAGGAACGGGTCGCCGATCTGCTCGGGGAGCACGATTTCGACTACGTCATCGGTTCGGTCCACTTCCTTGGCGACGGCTTCGGCTTCGATCAGTCGCGTAACAAGCAGGAGATCGAAGCCCGCGGCGTCGACGCCATCTACCGCGAGAGCTACCGGCTGGTGGCCCGCGCCGTAGGCACGGGCCTGTTCGATGTCGTCGGTCACCTCGATCTGCCGAAGAAGTTCGGTCACCGGCCGACCGACGCGGCGGCGATCGACGTGTGCGCGCGGGACGCACTGGCGGCGATCGCCGCCGCCGGCACGGCGGTCGAGATCAACACGGCCGGCTGGCGCAAGCCGGTGGGCGAGGCGTATCCGGCCGCCGCCCTGCTGGCGTCGGCGGCGGCCCTCGGCATACCGCTCACCTTCGGCTCCGACGCCCACACTCCCGGAGACGTCGGCGCGGACTTCGAACGCGCCGTCGAGCTCGCCCGCGCCGCCGGATACGCAGCGACGCTGCGCCTCTCCGACCGTGGTAGTGTGGCGCTGCCATGACCGTCCCGCTGAGAAGAGCCGCAGTCATCATGAACCCGTCGTCGGGTGCGGGCGGGTACAAGCGCGATCTGCCGCTGATGATCGCGTCGATGCGCGATATGGGGCTCGACGTCGTCGAGCTGCCGACCGAGAATCCGGGCGACGCCACGCGACTCGCCCGGGAGGCCGTCGCCGGCGGCTTCGACGTCGTCGTCGCGATCGGCGGCGACGGCACCGTTAACGAGGCGGTCAACGGCGTCGCCGGCAGCGAGGTGCCGCTGGCGATCATCCCCACCGGCACCGTCAACGTGCTGGCACTGGAGTTGGGCATCCCCCTCGACCCGCCCGACGCCTGCCGGCTGCTCTCTAAGGGCACAGTCTCGTGGATCGACCTCGGCCTCGCCGGTGAGCGCTACTTCGCGCTGATGGCCGGCATCGGCATGGACGCTGCCGTGGTCGCCGGCATGAATCCCACACTCAAGCGCACGCTCAAGGAGGCGGCCTTCTTCGTGCAGGGAGTCGCGACCCTGCTGACAAAGGAGGAGCCCCTGCTGATCGTGGAGACGCCCGATCGCCGCGTCGAGGGGTACTTCATCGTGATCGGCAACTCGTCGAACTACGGCGGCGCTTTCGGCATCACCCCGCTCGCCGACATGCGCGACGGCCTGCTCGATGTGTGTGTGCTCAAGGACCGCTCGTTCCTGACGACCGCGTGGTACTGGCTCGCGGCGCTGACAAATTCGCATGTCAAGCACCCCGCGGTCGAGTACTTCCGCACCGAGACGGCCTGCATCGCCGTCGCCGACGGCGAGAGCGAGGTGCTCGTGCAGACCGACGGCGAAGTCGCCGGCCACCTGCCGATCGACTGCCGTATCGCGCCCAGGGCGCTACGCGTGATCGTTCCCTGAGCGTCGCGGAGGCACGGGGAGGAGAAGCGTGATCCCGCGTTTGCAGCCGACCCCGCGGTCCGAGCTCGACGCGATCCACAGCGCCACGCTGGCGATCCTCGCCGAGACCGGCGTGCGCTTCCCGAGCGCGGCGGCGCTGACCGTGCTTGAACGCGCCGGTGCCGCCGTGGACACGGCGACGATGGTCGTCAGACTGCCGGCAGCGCTCGTCGAGAAGACGGTCGCGATGGCCCCGCGCGAGGTGCTGCTCGCCGGCCGCGATCCGGCCCAAGACGCGCTGCTCGATGGCAGTCGGATCTTCGTCACGCTGGACGGCACCGGCGCCTACACGCTCGATCATCGCAGCGGCGAGCGGCGCGCGTCGACGAGCCGCGATCTTGCCGAAGCGACGCTGATCGCCGACTTCCTGCCCGAAATCGGCGTCATGTGGAACGTCGTCAGCGCCGGCGACACGTCTCCGGCGATCGAGGTGCTCGAGGAGCTGGCGATCGTGCTGCGCAACACCGGCAAGCACATCCAGGGCGAGGTGCAACGGCCCGAAGAGGTGCCGTACATCATGGAGATGCTCGCGGCGGCCTCCGACGGCGGCCGCTGGGATCCGCGTCGGCCGATCTTCTCGATCGTGTACTGCCCGGTCGCCCCGCTCCAGCATGAGCGCGAGATGCTCGAAGCGGCGATCGCCCTGGCACGCGAGCGTGTGCCGATGTCGGTCTACAGCATGGGGCTGGCGGGGGCGACCGCGCCGGTCACCCTGGCAGGCGCGGTCGCCCAGGCCAACGCCGAGATCCTCAGCTCGATCGTGCTCTTGCAGCTGATCGAGCCGGGCACGCCGATCATCTACGTCGCCGACACCGGGATCCTCGACATGCGCGCCGGCATCTTCGCCGCCGCCGGTCCGGAGGCGATGCTCTTCGGCCAGCTGCTGGCCGGTCTGGCGCGCTTGTACGATCTGCCGGTGATGACCGCCGGCTTTACCGCCGACGCCAACGACTTCTCGCTGATGGCCGGCCTCGACGACGGCATGTCGGCCCTGAGCGCGTGGCTGACCGGCCCGGACCTGCTTGTCGGCCTCGGCATGTTCGACGGAGCCCAGATGCTGTCGCTGCCGAAGATCGTGCTCGACGCCGAGGTCGTTCGCCAGCTCGAGCGGCTGTCGGGCGGCGTCGCCGTCGACCCCGCTCATCTCATGACGGACGTCGTCGCCGCGGTCGGGCCTGGCGGTCACTACCTCAGGCAGAAAGCGACGCGCGGCTTCCTCCGCGAGGGCGAGCACCACCAGCCGGAGTTGTTGCTGCGGGAGAGCTACGAAACGTGGCGCGCGCAGGGGCGCAGCGAAGTCGAGCGCGCCGTCGTCAAGGTCGAGGCGATCCTCGCGACGCACAAAGCGAAGCCGCTCCCGGACGGTGCCGAGGAGCGGCTTGCGCAGATCATCGCGCGCGCCGCGGGCACGCTTGCGGCGCGCTGAGACCGAGCGTTCAGAGTCCCATCAGAGCGGCCAGCGAATGCAGGCGCTCGGTGTACTCCTTCTTCGTCTTGGCGTCGAAGCCGGCGATCTCGTCGGGTGAGGCGATCGGCACGACCCTGAATGTCGGGCTGTCGTAGACGCGCAGCGCCAGGGGGTCGTAGGCATCCGGACCATGCCCGTGGAAGAGCTTGCCGACGAGATACCGCGCTGCCTGCTCCCCTACCGGCACCAGATAGTGCGGGGTCGTGATCGAGATCTCGGTCGAAAGGAAGGCGAAGCAGTTCTCCTTTTCGTCGTCGCGTGGCGAGCGCACGCGGTCGCCGCTGCGGGGCACGCACTTGAGGATGGTCGTCATGAAGCTGCGGTCCCGGGCGCCGTTGCCGAGGCCTGGAAGGTATGCGGTGAGGTTTTCGAGGAGCGCCGAGCCGGCCGGCTTGTCGGCCGCCTCATCCTCCGGGGAGGGACAGAGCGAAACGAACATGACTGCGGCGTGGGGATGACCCGCGCCGCAAACCGCGCGGAGCCTGCAGGCGACGATCTCTTCGCACTTCGTGCACTGCTTTTCGCTCCGCGCAAGCTGGTCCAGTTTTTCGCTCGCGTCTTCCATTTGTGCCACCTTCTTTCATGAGGGATCGTCCGAGAGCGAGCGGGCGCCGGTCGTCACCGTGGTGCGTCCCGCAGGGCGTACGTGAGGGCTATCGTCGTCGGGTCGCCGATCAGCGCGAGCATGAGCTCGTCGCCGAACGGGGCGAGGACGACATTCAGAGTCTCGAGCTCCATCGAGATGTAGCGTGTTGCGGGCTCGCCGAGCTCTGCGGCCAGCCGCCGGCCGACATCGATGATGCCGGCCACCTGGGCGGCCACAGCCTCGGCGTTGATGCCGGTCTCGGCATCGGCGGCGACGAGGAAGCCGTCGTGCGAGATGAGCAGGGCCGCCTTCACGCCGGGGTTGGCGCGATAGGGTGCCAGTTTTGCAACGAGTGCATCGTCCGGTTCGCTCACAGTTCCTCCAGGGCCTTCTCGAGTTGGGTGCGCACGTCGGTGGCGAAGCGCTCGGCGTTGGGTTGGTCGGCGAAGCTGCGCCGGAGCCCGTCCTTGGCGCCGGCGATCTCGCTGAGGAAGATGCTCGTGCGGGGGATGGGTGCGGCCTCGGCGGCTTCGACGATGCCGTCCGTGGGAAGCAGGATCAGCGTGTCGCCGCTGAGGAACAGGCGGTTCGTCTCGCGGGGGGTGAGCCGCACGTGGACGGTGACGGCGAACCCCTCCGCAACCCGCTCTGTGGTGGCATCAATCTCCACAGATGGATACTAGAGTCGTTGGTTCGCTCTTTGCAAGTTGCGCGCGGGCCGCGCCGGGGACTACTGCGAGGCGACGGCGGGGAGTGGCGCTTGTGCTGTGCGCACACCGTCGCTGGCCTCCTGGAGCAGCTCCTGGAGCGAGCGCACCGTGGGGAACGAGGCGGTCCCGGCGGTGAGGGTCTGGCGGCGGCGATCGATGAGGCTGGCGGCGACATCGTGGCAGATCGCCGCCGCCTCCTGGCGCGCTTCCTTGAGCGTGCGCCCCGGAAGCGCCACGACGAAGGTGTCGGCACACACGCGGAACGCCGTGTCGTCGGGCTGCAGATGGCGCTTGACGCGATGCGCGACCGCGCTGAGCAGCGCCTCACTGCCCTGCGCTCCGAGAAACGCCTGGGTGTCCTTGAAGTGGTCGAGACGCAGGCAGACGACGCTCAGGGGGTCGTGCCGGATGCTCGCCGCGTGCATCCCTTCGGCGAGCATCGCGTGCAGGCGACTCTGTGTGTAGAACCCGGTGCACGGATCGACCGTGGCGATCTTGACCCGCCGCTGGTGCGGTCGCTTGAGCTCGTGGGCGGCGACGGCGCCGCCGGCCACGAGCACGAAGAATCTGACGAGGCCGGCGGTGCGATCGCCGCCGAGTGTCGGGTCGGCGATCGCGACGACGATCAGGAACAAGAGCGTGGGAGCCAGTAGGAACGGCCAATCGGCGCGCGGTGAGACGGAGAGCTGACCGGCGACCAGCACCGGGATCATGAGATCGAGCCAGCCGCCACCGGCGACCGTCAGCGCGACCCCGAGCAGCAGCCAGTCACAGACCGCGTAGGTGTGCGCCAAGGAACGCCCGTTCGCGCGCGCCGTTTTCGTCGACTGCAGGCCGGCGAGCGCTCCGGCGAGCGCGGGAAGCACGCTCAGACGCTGGCTCGACGCCATGCAGAGACCGGCGAGAATCAAGAAAAAGAGGGTCCGAAAACGGCCTCGCAGAAGTTCGGGCGAACGTCGTCTGCGAGGCGGCCTGCTCACGTGCGGGGCACCTCTGTGGGTAGGCTCCACCGTTGCGCAGCGCGCACCATACCCGGCTATTCGTGAGGCAGGCTCGGATTCCTTCCGCGTCGGAGCGATTCGGTTTGGCTCACGCGAAGGCTATAATGAGAAGACTGTGGAACGTGTCCTCTTTCTGTCTGGTAACGAAGCGTTCGCCCGCGGCGCTCAGCGCGCCGGGGTCAGATTCGCGTGCGGGTATCCGGGCACGCCGTCGACCGAGATCATCGAGGCGGCGGCGCAACTCGACGGGGTCGCCACCGAATGGTGCATCAACGAAAAGGTTGCCCTCGAGACGGCGGTCGGCGCCTCGCTCGCCGGTGTTCGCACACTCGTGACGATGAAGCACGTCGGTCTCAACGTCGCCGCCGATCCGTTCATGACGCTGGCGCTCATCGGCGTCAACGCCGGGCTCGTGGTCGTCTCCGCCGACGATCCCGGCATGCACTCGTCGCAGAACGAGCAGGACAACCGCCGCTACGCGCGCTTCGCCAAGGTGCCGATGCTCGAACCCTCCGACAGCCAGGAGGCATACGATTTCGTCGCCGAGGCGTTCGCTCTCTCCGAGGAATTCGACACGCCCGTGCTCTTGCGCTCGACGACGCGGCTCTCGCACGGCCGCGGCCGCGTGCTGCCGCGCGTGCCGATCACGCCGCCGACGCCCGACTACACCCGGGCGATCGACAAGTACGTGATGGTGCCGCAGTACGCGCGCGAGCGGAACCGCCTGCTGCTGCACAAGCAGCGGCGGTTGCTCGCGCGCTCCGAAGAGACGCCGATCAACGTCCTCGAAGCGGGCATGGCCGACTTCGGCGTCATTGCCTCCGGCGTTGTCTACGCCTATGCCCGCGAGGCCTTCCCGAAGGCCTGGTTCCTCAAGCTCGGCATGAGCAACCCGCTGCCTGTCGAGAAGGTCGCCAAGCTCTATCGATCGGTAGCCCGTGTCGCCGTTGTCGAAGAGCTCGACCCGTTCATCGAGGAGCAAGTCCGCGCCCTCGGCCTGCCGGTGATCGGCAAAGAGGCGATCCCGGCCGACGGCGAACTCGATCAGGATATGATCTTCGCCGCCCTCGAGCCGTACCTCAAGCGGCGGCCGCCGCGGCGGCGGCGCCCGGTCTTCGCGCCGGAGCCGCGCATCAGCTCGCCGCCGCCTGCCGCCGACCTCCCCGTGCGCCCGCCGGTGCTCTGCCCCGGCTGTCCGCATCGGGTCGTCTTCGCCAAGTTGCGCAAGCACAAGCTCGTGCCGCTCGGCGACATCGGCTGCTACACCCTCGGCGCGTTGCCGCCGCTGCTGGCGCTCGACAGCTGTCTCTGCATGGGCGCCAGCATCGGCATGATGAGCGGCATGAACAAGGCGCTCGGTCGCAAGGCGGCGGTCGCGGTGCTCGGCGACTCGACGTTCTTCCATTCGGGCGTGACGCCGCTGATCGATGCACGCTACAACGAGAGCCAGGGACTCGTGATCGTGCTCGACAACCGCACGTCGGCGATGACCGGTCACCAGGGGCACCCCGGCAGCGGTCTGCATGCCGACCGTAGTCAGGGGCCCGAGGTTGACATCGAGCGGCTCTGCGACGGCATCGGCGTGCGCTGCGAGACCGTGGACGCGACCAGTGCGAAGGCGGTCGGATCGGCGATCAAACGCGAGATCGACGCGCCCGGCCTGGGTGTGCTCGTCGCCCTCGGCCCGTGCGCGCTCACGGTTCCTGGCAAAGCCGCCGACATCGTCGTCGATCCGCAGCGATGCAATCTCTGCGGGCTGTGCTTCGCGATCGGCTGCCCGGCGCTTGCTCCCGGTGATGAGGCGGTCGCGATGACCGACGCGTGCACCGGCTGCGCGCTCTGTGTCGACGTGTGCAAGCGGGGCGCACTGACCGCCGTCCCGGTCGAGAAGGGCAAGGCATGAACGGCGTCACCACGGTGTCGCTGGTCGGCGTCGGCGGCCAGGGGATCCTGCTCGCCGCCGCGGTCGTCGCTCAAGCGGCGATGGTCGAGGGTCTCGACGTCAAGGCGAGCGAGGTCAAGGGCATGGCTCAGCGTGGCGGCACCGTACTCTCCACGGTGCGTTTCGGGCGCACGGTGTGGAGCCCGGTGGCGCGGCACGCCGACGTCATCGTCGCGATGGAGTTCCTCGAGGGTCGCCGCGCGCTCGACCTGCTGGCTCCGCGCGGCACCCTCGTGTGCGCCGCGACCACGATCGCGCCCGGCAGCGTACTGCGCGGCGAGATCGAGTATCCGACAGATCTCGCCGCCGCCGCCGCAGAGCGCGGCGTGCGCGTGCTCCTCGTCGAGGCCGAAACGTTGGCTCGCGAGGCGGGCACGGTGCGCGCCGCCAACGTGGTGCTGCTCGGCGCGGCGAGCACGGTGCTGCCGTTCGCCGAGCAGTCATGGCAGCGCGCCCTGGAGCTCGCCGTCCCGGCGAAGATACTCGACATAAACAGGCGGGCGTTCGCGCTCGGGCGCGACGCCAACCCCACGGAGGAGGTCCGGCCGTGAAAGTGACGCAGCTCACCGTGTTCCTCGAGAACCGCAGCGGACGGCTCGCCGAGGTCACTGACATGCTCGGCGCCGCCGGCGTCAACATTCGCGGGTTCTCTACGACCGAAGCCGCCGAGTACGGCATCGTGCGCTTGATCGTCACCGATCCGGAGAAGGCGCGCCAGATCCTCCACGACGCCGGCTTCACGACGCACTTCTCGCACGTCATCTGCGTCGCCGTGCCGGACGAGCCCGGCGGCCTGGCGCGCGTGCTCGACGAGCTCGCCGCGCAGAACATCTCGGTCGACTACCTCTACAGCATCTCGTTCCAGAACATCTGTTTCGCCGTGCGCGACATCGACCGCGCCGTAGACCTGCTCAAGGACAAGGTGCAGCTGCTGAGCGACGAGGAAGTGCGCGCGCTGTGAGCCCCAGGAAGATGAGCGGCACGCTCACTCCCGACAAGGCGGGCGGTCTCATGTGGCAGGCCGAGGCTGAGCAACTGCCGGTCAAGGAGCTGGGCGAGCTGCAGATGGCGCGCTTGCGCACCACCCTCAAGCTCGCCCACGACAACATCCCCTTCTACCACAAGACGTTCGACGAAGCCGGTGTCCAGTGCGACACGATCGACTGCCACGGCGACGTCGCCGACCTGCCGTTCACGACCAAGATCGACCTGCGCGACCACTATCCGTTCGGCATGTTCGCACGGCCGCGCGACGCGGTCGTGCGCGTGCACGCCTCGTCGGGCACGACCGGCAACCCGACCGTGGTCGGCTACACCCGCGACGACATCAGTCTGTGGTGCGACCTCATCGCGCGCACCCTCGCCGCCGGCGGCGTCAAGCCGGGCGACATGCTGCAGAACGCATACGGCTACGGCTTGTTCACCGGCGGCCTCGGCCTGCACTACGGGGCCGAGCGCCTCGGCTGCACGGTGTTGCCGATCTCCGGTGGCAACACCGACAGGCAGCTCAAGCTGATGCGCGACTTCGGCGTCACGGCGCTGTCGTGCACGCCGTCCTATGCGCTCCATCTCGGCGAAGCGGCGCGCGACCGCGGCCTGCGGCCCGACGACCTGCCGATCCGCGTCGGCTTCCACGGCGCCGAACCGTGGACCAACGAGATGCGCGCGCAGATCGAGGAGGGTCTCGGCATCGACGCGCTCGACATCTACGGGCTCTCCGAGATGGGCGGTCCCGGTGTCGCCTACGAGTGCCTGTGCAAGGCCGGGATGCACGTGAACGAAGACCACTACATGGTCGAGATCGTCGACCCCGAGAGCCTCGAGCCGCTGCCCGAAGGCGAGGTCGGCGAGCTCGTCTTCACGACGCTCTCGCGCCAGGCGCAGCCGCTGATCCGCTATCGCACGCGTGACCTGTGCAGCCTCATCTACGAACCCTGCGACTGCGGCCGCACGTCGGCGCGCATGACAAAGCCGATCGGGCGCACCGACGACATGCTCATCATCAGGGGCGTCAACGTCTTCCCGAGCCAGATCGAAGAAGTGCTGATGGGCATCCCGAACATCGAGCCGCACTACCAGATCGTCGTCGACCGCAAGGGCTACCTCGACGTGGTCGAAGTCTGGATCGAGGTCGGTGAGGACATCTTTGCCGAGACCATGGGCGCTCTCGAGCGCTTCGAACGGATGGTCCAGGCGCGGCTGTACAGCGTGCTCAACATCCAGGTCGCCGTGAAGCTCAAGGAGCCCAAGGCGATCCAGCGGTCCGAGGGCAAGGCCGTGCGCGTCGTCGACAAGCGGCCGAAATGACGGGTTGAAGCGGGTGGGCGGGGGCGAGCCCTGCGGCCAACGCCCCCGCTCGTTTCGTCTCATCCGCGACGGGTAAGCCGATTCGAACAGGTTCGATTCGGAATCCGGGAAAAGGGAGAATCATGAGAGCGTTCCTGATCGCCGCCGCCGTGCTGCTCGCAGCGACGGCAACGGCTGGTCTTGCGTCCGCCGGCGTTCGCCACGGTGGCGCCGGCAAGTCTCACACTCATCCGGCGACGTCCGCCGGCCTTGCGGTCCAGCATTCCTTGTCCGCGCCGAGCGCGGCGACCGCGACTCACGGCTCAGCCGTCTCCGCGGTCGCTCAGGACCAGACGCTGGTCGCCACAAAGACGCTCCCGAACGGCAAGACCGTGACCAATCACGGACAGGCCGTCGCCATCGTCGCCCGGTCGAACTCCGGCAGCGCCCGGGCGGCGGCGCAGGGCGCGCCGGCGACCCGGTCGTCGCGACCGACGCAGTAGGTCGCGACACGTGACGCCGGTCACTGCTGACGGGCGCGCACGCGGATCGCGTGACGCCGTCGTCATCCGCCGGGTGCGGCCCGCCGATGCGGCGGCGATCTCATGCATCCTGAACGCCGTTATCGAGAACGGGTCGTTCAGCCTTCTCGACACCCCGTTCTCAGAGCCGGAGGAGCGCGAGTACATCGAGCGGTTCTCCGCGCGCGGCGTGTTCAACGTCGCCAAGATCCGCACGGAGGGCGTCGTCGCGTTCCAGTCCCTCGAGCCCTACGCATCCTTCAAGACCACTGCCTTCGACCATGTGTTGACGATGGGCACGTACGTGGCCGAGCGCCATCGTCGCGAAGGGATCGGGACGCGGCTGGCCGCGGTCGCGTTCGCGGAAGCGCGGCAGAGCGGACACGAGAAGATCATCACCGAGATCAGGGCTGACAACCAGACGTCTTTGCGGTTCCACCAGGGCCTCGGTTTCGCGGTCGTGGGGGTCGCGCACGGGGCGGTGCGCGTCGGCGACCGCTCTGTCGACCTCGTCTTCGTCGAGAAGTCGCTGCAGCCGTGACGGCGTTTCCCCTGACGACTGCGCGGCTGCTGCTCCGCCCGTTCGAGCGCGACGACCTCGACGTGCTCGCGGCGCTGTACGGCGATCCCGCGGTGATGGCCTACGTCGGCGACGGCTCCGTGCGCGACCGCGAGAAGGTCTGGCTGGGACTGGAGAAGATGATTGCCATGCAGGAGGAGCGCGGCTATGCGCCATGGGCCGTTGGCGAGCGCGCCGGCGGCGCGCTGGTCGGCGAGTGCGGGCTCTATCCGCTCGAGGGCGTCGGCCCGGAAGTCGAGCTCACGTACACGTTTGCGCGCTGCGTCTGGGGCAAGGGCTACGCCACGGAGGCGGGCCGCGCAGCACTGGACTACGCGTTCACGGCGACCGGCCTCGCCCGCGTGATCGCCGTTGTGCATCCCGAGAATGCCGCGTCGATCCGCGTGCTGGAGAAGCTCGGCATGCGCGCCGACGGAGTCGGTCACTACTACGGCGCCGAGCTCGTCCGTTACACCTTCGCCGCTGCCGAGTGGAGGGCGGTCGGCGCCGGCCGCGAAGGCTGACGACGACGCGAGCGGCCGATGCTGCGCGTATAATCTGAGCGTGAACCTCGCTTCGGCATCCCCCTGGCACGGCAAAGGCTTGCGCATCGACGTCTCCACGGGCGGCGCGACGGTCGCGGCCGTGCCGCCCGACGTCTCGCGCGCCTATCTCGGCGGCCGCGGGCTCGGCGCCTACATGCTGCTCGCCGAGCGCGTCTTCGAGATCGAGCCGTTGGCGCCGCAAAACCCGCTGATCTTCGCGCCGGGGCCGCTGACGGGCACCGGCGCGCCCGCCGCCGGCCGCTACAGCGTGAGCGCGCGTTCGCCGCTCACCGGCACGATCTTCGACGGCAACTCCGGTGGCGGCTGGGGCAACGCGCTCAAGCACCTCGGCTACGACTATCTGCATGTGACGGGGCGCTGCGCCACGCCAAGCTATCTGCTGGTCGGGGGCGGCGGCAGCGAGCTGCGCCCGGCCGCCGCCCTCTGGGGGCTCGACGTGCCCGACACGCTGGCGCGGCTGCGCGAGCTGCATCCCGGGAGCGAAGCGGCGGTGATCGGCCCGGCGGGCGAGCGCGGCGTGCTCTTCGCCTCGATCGTCAACAACCGCGGCCGCTCCGTCGGCCGCGGTGGCCTCGGCGCCGTGATGGGCGCCAAGAACCTCAAGGCCATCGTGCTCGCCGGCGACGGCGGCTGGCGGCCGCGCCCCGTCGACAAAGAGCGCTTCGACTTCGTCGTCTACGAAGCGACCAAGATGTTGAAGTCCAATCCGATCACTTCGCAAGGTCTGCCCGAGTTCGGCACCGCCGTGCTGGTGAATGTGCTCAATCAGGCCGGTGCGCTGCCGACGCGCAACTTCCGCGAGTCGCGGTTCGAGCTCGCCGAGCAGATCAGCGGCGAGACGCTGCGCCGCGACTACACGACCAAGCGCGGCGCGTGCAGGGGCTGCAGCATCGGCTGCGCGCGGCGCACGGCGACCGCCGGCGAGAGCGGCGATGGACCGGAGTACGAGACGATCTGGGCGCTCGGCGCGAGCTGCGGCATCGGCGATCTGACGGCGATCGTCGAGGCCAACTACGCCTGCAACCGCGCCGGCATGGACACGATCACCACCGGTGCCACGATCGCCTGCGCGATGGAGCTCACCGAGGTCGGCGCGCTCAAGGGCGGGCCGCGCTTCGGCGACGCGAGCGCGATGCGCGAGCTCGTCGACGCGATCGCGCTCCGCGATGGCATCGGCGACGAGCTCGCGCAAGGTTCGCGTCGCTTCGCCGCCGCCCACGGCCATCCGGAGTTGGCGATGCAGGTCAAGGGTCTCGAGCTGCCCGCCTACGACCCGCGCGGCATGAAGGGCCAGGGACTCGCCTACGCCACGTCCAATCGCGGCGGCTGCCACCTGCGCGCCAACATGCTCTACCCGGAGATCCTCGGCATCCCGAAGATGATCGACCGCTTCGCCACGCTCGGCAAAGCCGGCCTGCTGATCAACATGCAGAACCTCGCGTGCGTGCTCGACTCGCTTTCGCTGTGCAAGTTCACCGCGTTGGCGATGAAGGAGGACTACTACGCGCGCCTGCTGTCGGCGGTCAGTGGCGAGATGGTCGAGCCGCAGGAGCTGCTGCGCATCGGCGAGCGCATCTGGACGGTCGAGCGGCTGTTCAACCTCGCCGCCGGCTTTTCGGCGGTCGACGACACGCTGCCGCCGCGGCTCCTGAACGAGCCGGTCGCCGCCGGTCCCGCAAAGGGCCACGTCGTCGACCTGGCGCCGATGCTCGCGGAGTACTACATTTGTCGCGGCTGGAACGCCGCCGGCGTTCCCTCGCGGGCCAAGCTCGAGGCGCTGACGGTCGCCGGGCTGGCCGAAGCAGCCGGGGTGGAGGCGCAATGATCGATCAGTTCCAGAGCATCGGCCGGGACCTCTTCGTCGCCGGCCTCATCAGCTCTCACGGCGGCAACATGAGCGTGCGCATGGGCGACCGCATCCTGATCACGCGCCGCGGGTCGATGCTCGGCCGGCTCGAGGAGCGCGACATCATCGACACCGGTCTCGACGACAACGACGCCAACGTGACGCTCGCCAGCACGGAGATCGTCGTACACCGGGCGATCTACCAGAGCACGGCGGCGCTGGCGATCGTGCACACGCACCCGCCATACGCGATCGCCCAATCGCTCGTCAGAGACGAGATCCTGCCGATTGACTCCGAGGGCTCGTACCTGCTGCACAAGGTGCCCGTCGTCAGCGCCGAGCTGACCGCGGGCTCGGTCGAGGTCGCCGGGCTGTTGCCGCAGTGGCTCAAGGAATACGACCTCGTGATGCTCCGCGGTCACGGACCCTTCGCCATCGGGCACCTGCTCGAAGAGGCCTATCAGCTCACCAGCGTCTTCGAGACGACGTGCAAGATCCTCACGATCGCCGAGAGCACGGGGCGGGCCGTCAAGGAGTACCGCAAGGGCAGCGAGCGCTACGAGAACTGGTGAGCTCTAGGGAGTCTTCGTGGGCGTGGGCGTCGGCGTCGGTGTGCTGGTCTTGGTCGGCGTCGGCGTCGGTGTGCTGGTCTTGGTCGGCGTCGGCGTCGGCTTGATCGTCATCGTGACCGTCGGTTTGGGTTTTGGCGACGGCGACGTCGAAGGCGACGGCAACGTCGTCGAATAGTGGCCCTTCCACGGCTTGAAGACCGGCATCGAGCTGGGGTACGGGAAGTCGATCGACGGCAGGTGCAGATCGGCGACGGCCTTGGCCATGAAGTAGCCCCACATCGGCGCGCAGACGCTGGCGCCGGCGATGGGACCGCCCCACACGGGGATGCTCAACATCGGGTGCAGGTTGTTCTCCGGATAGCCCATCCAGACCACGGTCGAGAGGTTCGGCGTGAACCCGCAGAACCAGGCGTCGACGTGGTTGTCTGTGGTGCCCGTCTTGCCGCCCGCCGGCCGCGTGAAGTACGCGCGGGTCGGGTAGCCCGTTCCGCTGGTGATGTTGGCCTTGAGTATCTGCGTCACGGTGTAGGCGACGCCCTCCGAGATCGCTCGCGTGCCCTTGGTGGTCGCCGTCCAGTCGACCTTGCCGTCGGCGGTCGTGACCTTGGTGATCGCCTGCGGCTTGTGGTAGATGCCGCCATCGGCGAGCGTGGCGTACGCGGAGGCCATCTCCAGTGGATTGACGCTCTGGCTGCCGAGCACGAGCGAGTAAACTGCCTCAAGCGGACTCTTGATGCCCATGCGATGCGCGACGTCGACGACCTTCGCCGGCCCGACGTCCATCATCAGCTGGGCGTAGACGGTGTTGTCTGAGGCCAACGTGGCTTGGACGAGGTTCATCCTGCCGCTGTAGGTGTTGCTGTAGGTGTGGACGTCCCAGATGGGCGGCACCGCGCCCGGCATGGGGATGCTCAGCGGGCGCGAGGTGTAGTACGTGGTCGCCGGGTTGGCGCCCATCTCGACGGCGGCGACCAGGGTGAAGGGCTTCATCGCCGATCCCGCCTGGCGCTGCGCCTGCGTCGCCCAGTTGATCTTCTGTTTGGCGTAGTCGAGACCGCCGACCATGGTGCGGATGTAGCCGGTCTGCGGGTCGACGGAGACCAGCGCCGACGCCGGCTGGCCGGGTTGGCCGAGGTACTTCTTGACGGTGCTGATGCCGTCCATCTGTGCCTTCATGTCGATCGTCGTGTAGACCCTGAGGCCGCCGCCGAAGACCTGGGCCGTGCCGTACATATTGGTCAGCGCCTTGACCACGTACTCGACGAAGTAGGCGGCCGGGCCGCTGAACGCCGGCGGCGGGTTCTGGTGGAAGACGAGCTTCGAGTTCTGCGCCTTGAGCAGCTCGCGCGTGCTGATGTACCCCTGCTGCTGCATCAGCCCGAGCACGAGGTTGCGCTGCTGCTTGGCGATCTCCGGGTGCGCGATCGGCGAGTACTCCGTGGGGAACTTGGGAAGCGCCGCCAGGAGCGCGGCCTCGGGCAGGCGGAGCTGCCAGACGTTCTTGTGGAAGTACGTCTGCGCTGCCGCCTGCACGCCGTAGGCACCGTTGCCGTAGTAGACCGTGTTCAGGTAGGCGGTGAGGATGCGGTCCTTGCTCCACTTGTCTTCGAGCTGCCAGGCGAGCGCCGCCTCGCGGATCTTGCGTGTGACGCTTTGCTCGTTGCTCAGGTAGGTGTTCTTGACGTACTGCTCGGTGATCGTGCTGCCGCCCTGCACCACGTGGCCGGCCTTGATGTCCTCGATGAGCGCCCGGATCAGCCCCTGGAAGTCGATGCCGTGATGCGCGTAGAACCGCTGGTCCTCCTTGGCGACGGTCGCCTGCTTCATCAGGTCGGGAATCTGACCGCTCTTGACGATGAAGCGGTTCTGCACGCCGTGGAGCTGGGCGATCACCTGGCCGTTGCGGTCGTAGATGATCGTCGTCAGCTTGAGCTTGGGGTTGCTGAGCTGATTGAGCAACGGCAGGTCGCGCGTGACCGCGATGACCGCGCCGGCGCCTGCCGAGACGAGCGCGACGAAGAGCAGCGCGAGCACGCAGAGAGCGACGATCAGCCACTTCTTGGCGTGCGAATGGCCGTTGCGCCGGCGCCGGCGGCCAGCGCCGTTGGGCGCCGGCGCCGGCGTGCGCGAACGGCCGCCGGACTGGTAGCGGTTGTACGTCGTCATGTCAGTGAGTGTACACGCATAACAGTGGTGCGGCTCGGCGGCGCCCGTCCGTCAGGCGGGGGCGCCGCTCAGGTCGCTGTCGTCAGACGGTTTGTCGTCGTTGTTCCGTTCGCTTTCCGCGTCCTCAGACCCTTTCTTGCGGGTGACGAACTTGGCGACCCAGATGGAAGCCTCGTAGAGGATCAGCAGCGGGATGAGCATCGCGATCATCGAGAAGGCGTCCTGGCTCGGTGTGGCGACCGCCGCGATGATCGCGTTGATGAGGATCGCGTGGCGCCGGTACTTGCGCAAGAAGGCGATGTCGACGATGCCGAGCGTGACCGAGAGGACGATGATCACCGGCAGTTCGAAGACGAGGCCGAAGACGAGCAGGAAGAGCGCCACGAACGAGAAGTAGTCGGCGGCCCGCGCCTGGACGTTGAAGAACTGGCTGTTGAAGCCGAACAGCCAGCTCAGACCCTTGGGCAGCACGAGCAGGTAGCCGAACGTGACGCCGAAGAGGAAGAGCAAGGTGCAGGCGGCGACGACGGGCACGAAGTACTTCTTCTCCTTGGGCGAGAACGCCGGCCCGACGAACGCCCAGAACTGGTAGATGAGGAACGGTGTGGCGAAGATGAGGCTCGCGTACATCCACACCTTGAGGCTGACCATGAACGGCTCGGCGGGGCTGAAGGTGGTGATCGCATGGATGCGCTTGGGCAGCGGATGCAGCAGCAGCTTGAAGATCTCGTGCTGAAAGATGACCGCCAGGGTGATGCCGACGACGACGGCGATGGCGCAGCGGATGAGGCGGCTGCGCAGCTCGCCGAGGTGCTCCATCAACGTCAGGCGCGCGTCCTGCTCGACCATGGGGCGGGCCAGCGGCGTCACGAGCCGCCGTCGGTCGTGGGCGGGGCGCCTTCGGCGTCATCGGGCACAGCGGCATCGGCGAGCGTAGGCTCGGCCTCATCCGCGGCCGCGACGCCTTCGGCCGCGTCCGGCACTGCGTCGCCTTCGGCCGCGTCCGGCACTGCGTCGCCTTCGGCCGCTCCGGCGGCGACCGGGGCCGGCAGGGTCGCGGCGAACCCGGCGAGGTCAGTCTGTGCGTTCGCCGTGCCGTTGGAGGGCGCATCCCCCGTGGACCCCGCTTCGAGGGTAGCCGGAGCGCCTGCGGCCGCCGGCTGCCGTGGCTCGTCGTCCTCGTTGAGGGCGAGGTCGAAGTCGGACTTAAGGTCGGAGGTCGCCTGGCGGAACTCGCGCATGGCGCGACCGATCTGGCGGCCGAGTTGTGGCAGCCGGTTGGGCCCGAAGATGAGCAGGGCGAGGACGAGGACTACTATGATTTCGGGGGCACCGATGTTGCCCACGGAGGTGCGCTCCTGCCGGTGTGTTGCCGAGACCTCATAGTAGGTTCGGCCGCCACCGGCGTCAACGCGGCGGCTACGGCGGGGTCGAGGGTGGGCTGCCGGGTGGACGCCGTCCAAACATCGGCAGCCCACTTGGACGCTTCGTCCCAGCCTTGTGAATATTCCTGGAAATGACCGCTAACCCGCATCCCTGCCGGCGGCGGTCTCAAGTTGCGGAGCAGCCTCGCGCTTTGCTATAGTCGCGCGTGCAAACGGCAGCCATGCTCGGGCTGCACGACACTCTGGACCACTCCCCAGGGTAGGACGGCATAGCAATCGCATGACTGGTTCATACCTGTCCAACCTGCTCTACGTCGGCGCGTTCATGGCATCGGGCGCGGCGCTGGTCGTGCTCATCCTGCTCTTCTCCAAGCTCATCAACCCGAGCCACCCCTCGCCGGTCAAGCGCTCGCCGTACGAATGCGGCATCGAGCCGGTGGGTACGCCGTGGGCGCCGTTCGCCGTGCGCTACTACATCTTCGCCCTGCTCTTCCTCATCTTCGACGTCGAGGCGATCTTCCTGTTCCCGTGGACGATCACCTTCCGATCGCTCGGGACCGCGGGTTTCGTCGAGATGATGATCTTCATCGGCGTTCTGCTCGTCGGGCTCGCTTACGCCTGGCGGAAGGGGGCGCTCAGGTGGGCCTGAGAGACAACCTGCCGCCGGCGATCGCCGGGCGCCTCAAGTACCCCAAGCTCGAGCACTTCCAGCAACCGAACGTCATCACCACCACCGCCGACTTCATCTTCAGCTGGGCGCGCTCGCACTCCGTCTTCCCGTTCACCTATGGCCTCGCCTGCTGCGCGATCGAGATGCTCAGCTCCGGCTTCGCCCGCTTCGATGTGGCGCGCTACGGCATGGAGGTCTTTCGGCCCACACCGCGTCAGTGTGACCTGATGATCGTCGCCGGCACCTGCAACGAGAAGATGGCGCCGGTGCTCAAGCGCCTCTACGACCAGATGGCGGAGCCCAAATGGGTGATCTCGATGGGCGCCTGCGCCACCAGCGGCGGGCCGTTCTACGACGGCTACAACGTCGTCAACGGCGTCGACAAGGTCGTGCCGGTCGACGTATACATCCCCGGCTGCCCGCCGCGCCCCGAGGCGCTCTTCCAGGGTCTGCTCGAGCTGCAGAAGGTGATCCAGCAGATGAAGTTCGTGCCGCCGAAGCTCGAGAAGGCCGGCGCCGGCGAACCCGGTGTCGAAACCGCGCCGGCCGCCGCGGTCCAACCTGCCGCTGCGGCGGGGGAGCGCTAGCGCATGCCGGCGGAGATCGGTTCGGTCAAGGTCGAGATCGACGAGCTCGCCGCGCGTCTGGCGAAGCTCTTCGACGGCGAGCTCGTCGACGTCAGCATCCAGATGCCCGACACGGTCATCGCGCACCTTGACCGCAGCGTGCTGCGCGATGTCGCACGGCGGCTCAAGCAGTTGCCCGAGATCGGCTACGACTCGTGCAACTGGATCGCCGGCGTCGACCAGCTCACGCACCTCGAGAGCGTCTACCACCTCTACTCGTTCGCGACCAACACGTATCTCGAGCTGCACGTCCAGGTGCCGCGCGACAAGGCGACCTGCCCGACCGTGAGCGACGTCTGGCCGTCGGCCGACTGGCACGAACGCGAGTCGTGGGACATGGTCGGGATCAAGTACGAGGGCCATCCCGACCTGCGCCGTATCCTGCTCAAGGACGACTGGATCGGTCACCCGCTGCGCAAGGACTACGTCGACCTGGTCGAGAACCACCCGAATGTCTGACCAGTTCGCGACACCCGTCCCCGACGCGGCGACACAGCTCGCTCTCGACCGCATCCGGCAGTCGGAGGAGGCCGGCCACGGCAGCGACATGGCCGGCCTCGGCTTCAACCAGGTCGTCGTCAACATGGGGCCGCAGCATCCGAGCACCCACGGCGTGCTGCGTCTCGTCGTCACCCTCGACGGCGAGATGGTCAGAGACGTGATCCCCGTGATCGGCTACCTACACCGCTGCAAGGAGAAGCTTGCCGAGAAGCGCACCTACTTCCAGTACATCCCGATCGTCGACCGCACGGAGTACGTCGCCAGCATGAACTGCGAGTGGGGCTACGTGATGACGGTCGAGAAGCTCGCCGGCATCGAACCGACGCGGCGAGCCGAGTTCATCCGCGTCATCGCCGCCGAGCTCAACCGCATCGCCAGCCACCTGGTCGCCGTGGGCACCTTCGTCGCCGACCTGGCGCCGCTGGGCACGGCGATGGTCTTCTACATGTTCCGCGACCGCGAGATCATCCTCGACCTGCTCGAGTCGCTCAGCGGCGCGCGCATGATGTTCAACTACTTCCGTTTCGGCGGCGTGCGCTACGACCTCCCCGACGGGTGGGTCGAGCAGTGCCGCGACTTCCTCGACAGGTTCCCCAAAATGGTCGACGAGTACGAGGCGCTGGTCAAGACCAACGCGATTTTCCTGCAGCGCACGATGGGCAAGGGCGTCATCACCAGACAGGACGTCGCCGACTACGCGATCACCGGGCCCAACGCGCGCGCTTCGGGCGTGGCTACCGATCTGCGCCGCACGCGGCCGTACTCGGTCTATCCCGAGCTCGACTTCAACGTCTGCCTCGCCGAGCACGGGGACGTGTTCGACCGCTACCAGGTGCGCATCGACGAGATGCGCGAGTCGGCGAAGATCGTGCGCCAGTGCCTCGACATGCTTCCCAGAGGTCCGGTCCAGGTCGGCTCGCTGCGGCCGCCGTATGTGATCACGCCGCCACCCGGCTCGGCCTACACGGCGCAGGAGAACCCACGCGGCGAGTACGGCACGTACATCGTCGCGGACGGGTCGCGGTATCCGTACCGGCTCAAGTACCGCGACCCCTGCTTCATCAATCTGCAGATCTTCCCCAAGCTGCTGCGCGGCAACAAGATCGCCGACGCGGTCGCGATCTCCGGCAGCATGGACCTCGTCCTTGGAGGCATCGACCGCTGATGCACGTGTTCCTCGAGATCCTTCGCTGTGTGGTCGCGATCGTGATCGCTTACACGGTCGTGTTCGTCGCGGCGCTCGTCAACATCGTCTTCGAGCGCCGCGTCCTGGCCTTCATGCAGGACCGCCACGGCCCCAACCGCACCGGCTGGCACGGCGTGCTGCAGAGTGTCGCCGACGCGTTCAAGATGATGGGCAAAGAGGACTTCGCGCCGGCGCGCGTCGACTGGGCGATGTTCACCTTGGCGCCGATCATGGTGATGGTGCCGGCGGTGGCGATCCAGCTCGTGCTGCCCTACACGCTCGGCTTCACGCCACAGGACCTGAACGTCGGCCTCATCTACCTGGTCGCGATCACGAGCTTCACGGTACTCGCGATCCTGATCGGCGGCTGGGCCTCGTACAACAAGTACTCGCTGGTCGGCGCCCTGCGCGCCGGTGCGCAGATGATCTCCTACGAGATCCCGATGATCCTCGGCATCCTCGTCGTGGCGATGATCGTCGGCTCGCTCAACCTCAACGCCGTCGTCGACTTCCAAGCTGACGCACAGTGGATCGGCTTCATCGCGCCGTTCACCTTCCTGATCTTCTACGTCGCCTCCATCGCCGAGCTCAACCGCGGCCCGTTCGACCTGCCGGAGTCGGAGTCCGAGCTGGTCTCGGGCTACGGCACCGAGTACTCGGGCATGCGCTTCGGCATGTTCTTCCTCAACGAGTACGCCGGGCTGACGATCATGTCGATGGTCGCCGTCACGCTCTTCTTCGGCGGCTGGCGCGGCCCGTGGAACCACCTGCTGATGATCCACGGCATCGCCCTGGTGCCGATCGTCTGGTTCCTGGCGAAGTCCTACGTGCTGGTCTTCGCCCTGGTGTGGATCCGGCTCTCGCTGCCCCGCCTGCAGGTCGACCAGCTCATGGACTTCGCCTGGAAGATCCTCATCCCGCTCGGGCTGCTCAACATCGCCGCGTCCGCGGCGATCATCCTCTGGGCGCCGCACTGGAAGATCGCCATGGCGATCTACAGCTGGGCGGCGCTGATCGTCTTCATCGTGTCGTTCGACTTCATCCTGCGTTGGCGGCTCGACCGGCTGCGCACCAACGTGGCGGTGCTCGACTAGATGCTCGGCATGCTCAAAGCCCTGAAGACGACCGTGCGGCACCTGCCGATGAAGAAGATCACGGTCCAGTACCCGGAGGAGCGCGAGCAGCTGCCCGAGCGCAGCCGCGGGCTGTTCCGCACGATCATCGACCCGGCCAGCGACGACCCTCGCTGCCGCGCCTGTACATTGTGCGAGACGAACTGCCCGGTGCAGGTCATCCGCGTCAACTACGAGTCCAAGTACGAGCTGCCGGCGCCCAACGAGGCGCGCATCGCCGCAGTGCGCGCCGATCTACAGCCCAAGCCGGACCTGGCGTTGCTCGGGCCGATCCTTGACGAATACCGCGACGCCGGCTGGGGCATGATGGCCGTCCTCCAGCACACGCAGGAGGCTTACGGGTACCTGCCGCGCCTGGCGCTCACCGAGATCGCCGTGCAGACCGGCACCTCGCTGTCGCAGCTCTACGGCGTGGTGAGCTTCTACAACCAGTTCCGCCTGTCGCCGGTCGGCAAGCACATCATCACCGTGTGTCACGGCACGGCCTGCCATGTCGCCGGCGCGCCGCTGATCACGGCCGCGTTCTCAGAGGAGCTCGGCATCGAGGTCGGCAAGACCACCAAGGACCGTCTCTTCACGCTGCAGGCGGTGAGCTGTGTCGGCGCCTGCGCGCTCGCGCCGGTCGTGCGTGTCGGCGACGATGATACCCACGGTCGCATGACGCCCGACAAGGCGCGCAGCCTCGTCCGCGATCTGCGTAAGCTCGAGGGGCTCGAATGATCACGGTCACCGACAAGGCGAGCGCGATCATGGCCGGTCTCAAGCGCGCGTACCAGGCCGACGCCGTCGTCGCCCATGAAGGCGCGCTCGAGGTGCGCATCTGCGCCGGCACCGCCTGCCACGCCTCCGGCCGGCCTGCCGTGACCGCCGCCTTCAAAGAGGAGCTCGCGGCGCGCGGGCTGGCCGACAAGGTGCGCGTCGTCGAGACCGGTTGCCACGGCTTCTGCGAGCAGGGGCCGATCGTCGTGCTGCAGCCAAAGGGCATCTTCTACGCGCGTGTCCGCGCCGACGATGTCGCCAAGATCATCGCCGCCAGCATCGAGGGCGACGGTTTCCACGAGAAGCGTCTGTACCGCGACCCGCAGAGCGGCGAGCCGATCCCGTACGAAAAGGACATCCCGTTCTACACGGGGCAGCGTCGCCTCGTGCTGGCGCTCAACGGCAAAGTCGACCCGTACTCGATCGACGACTATCTCTCGCAGGGCGGCTACAAGGCGCTCGCCGGCGTGCTTGCCGACAACGATCCCGAAGACGTGATCGAGTCGATCACCGCCTCCGGCCTCCGCGGCCGCGGTGGCGCCGGGTTTACCACCGGCACGAAGTGGCACCTGACGCGCCTCAGCGCCGGTGACGAGAAGTACGTGATCTGCAACGCTGACGAGGGTGACCCCGGCGCCTTCATGGACCGCTCCGTCCTCGAAGGCAATCCGCACGTCGTGATCGAGGGCATGATCATCGCCGCGTTCGCGATCGGTGCTTCCGAAGGCTACGTGTACGTGCGCGCCGAGTACCCGTTCGCGGTCGACCGGCTGCGTCACGCGCTCGACCAGGCGCGCCAGCGCGGCATACTCGGCCCGAGCGTGCTCGGCAGCGACTTCGCCTTCGACGTCTTCGTCAACGAGGGCGCCGGTGCCTTCGTGTGTGGCGAAGAGACGGCGCTGATGCAGTCGATCGAGGGCAAGCGCGGCATGCCGCGCACGCGGCCGCCCTACCCCGCCGTCTCGGGCCTCTGGGGCAAGCCGACCAACATCAACAACGTCGAGACGTACGCCAACGTGCCCTGGATCCTCACGCACGGCGCCGACGAGTTCTTCGCCATGGGCATCGACAAGTCGCGCGGCACGAAGATCTTCTCGCTGACCGGCAAGGTCGCCAACGGCGGTCTCGTCGAGGTCCCTATGGGCTCCACGTTGCGGCACGTGATCTTCACGGTCGGCGGCGGCATGTTGCCGGGCCGCGAGTTCAAGGCCGTGCAGCTCGGCGGGCCTTCCGGTGGCTGCCTGCCCGCCGACATGCTCGACACGCCGATCGACTACGAGATCCTCACTGCGAGCGGCGCGATCGTCGGCTCCGGCGGCCTGGTCGTCGTCGACGACACCACGTGCATGGTCGACCTCGCACGGTTCTTCCTGCAGTTCACGCAGGACGAATCGTGCGGCAAGTGCGTGCCCTGCCGGCTGGGCACGAAGCGCATGCTCGAAACGCTCGAGCGCATCTGCGAGGGCGAGGGGCGCGAAGGCGACATCGCCCTGCTCGAGGAGCTCTCGCACTACATCATCGACGGCACGCTGTGCGCCCTCGGCGGCACGGCGCCCAACCCGGTGCTGACGACGCTCAAGTACTTCCGCCATGAGGTCGAGGCGCACATCGACGAGAAGTGCTGCCCCGCGGGCCGGTGTAAGGCGCTGATCACCTACTACATCGACGCCGAGGCGTGCACCGGGTGCATGCTGTGCGCCAAGAAGTGCCCCACGAACTGCATCACGGGCGAGAAGAAGCAGCCGCACGTCATCGACACCGCCGCATGCATCAAGTGCGACACCTGCCGGCAGGTCTGCAACTTCGACGCCGTCAAGGTCCGTTCGGGCATCAAGGCCGACGCGACGGCCGAGAAAGCATAGGAGCGATGGCGACGACGGCCGACAAGATCACGGTTCTGCAGAAGGGCGCCGATCGCATCGCGCTGACGATCGACGACCAGCCGGTCGTCTGCGACAAGGGCGAGACGATCCTCGAGGCGGCGCAGCGGGTGGGCATCCACATCCCGACGCTGTGCTACGAACCGCGTCTGCCGTCCAGCGCCGCCTGTCGCGTCTGCGTGGTCGAGGTCGAAGGCGCCAGGAAGATGATCCCGAGCTGCGCCACGGCCGCCACCGACGGCATGGTCGTGCACACCAACACCGAGCGCGTGCGCGCGATGCGCCACCTCTACCTCGAGCTGTTGCTCAGCGATCACAACTCCTTCTGCACGCCGCCGTGCCGCGACGCCTGCCCGACGCACATCAAGATCCCGCAGTACCTCGACTACATCGCGCACCGCGACTACAAGAGCGGCGTACGCAAGCTGCGCGAGGACCTGCCGTTCCCGGCGATCCTCGGGCGCGTCTGCCCGCGGCCCTGCGAAGGACCCTGCCGCCGGCAGCTCGTCGAGCACCCGATCACCATCTGCTGGCTGCATCGCTTCATGGCCGACCAGTGCCTCGACGATGAGCAGGAGGGCGAGCTGCTGCTGCCGGTCGAGCCCAAGGCCGACTCCGGCAAGCGCATCGCCGTCGTCGGCGGCGGGCCCGCCGGCCTCGCCGCCGCTTTCTACGCACGGCTCGAGGGTCACACGGTCAAGATCTTCGAGGCGATGCCGAAGCCCGGCGGCATGCTCCGCTACGGCATCCCCAGTTACCGCTTGCCGCGCGACCTGATCGATAAGGAGCTGAACATGCTCTGGCGCATGGGGATCGAGCTACAGTGCGACGCTCGCCTCGGCGACGACTTCACTCTCGAGGATCTTCTCGAGAAGGAGAAGTACGACGCCGTCTTCCTCGCGCTCGGCGCCTTCAACTCCAACGAGATGGGCATCGAGCACGAGGACGCCGACGGCGTCGTCGCCGCGATCGACTTCCTCGGCGAGCACGAGCTCAACGGCACCGTGCACGTCGGCGACAAGGTCGCCGTCATCGGCGGCGGCTTCACCGCCATGGACGCCTGCCGCACGTCCGTCCGCCTCGGCGCCAAGGAAGTCTCCTGCCTCTACCGCCGTTCGCGCAAGGAGATGCCCGCCCATCACACCGAGGTCGACGAGGCCGAGGAGGAGGGCGTCAAGCTCGAGCTGCTGGTGGCGCCGGTCAAGATCGTCACCGACAAGAAGAACAAGGTGAAGGCGATCGAGATGCTGCGCATGGAGCTCGGCGAGCCCGATGCCTCCGGCCGCCGCCGCCCCGTGCCGATCGAAGGCTCCGAGTTCACCGTCGACTGCGACCAGGTGATCGCCGCCATCGGCCAGTTCCCCAACCTCGACGGCACCAGCGAAGAGCACGGCGTCAAGCGCACCAAATGGAAGACGATCGCGATCGACGACTTCACCTTCCAGACCGACGACCCGCGCGTGTTCGCCGGCGGCGACGTGGTGCTCGGCGCGCAGACCGTGATCCAGGCGGTCGCGCAGGGCAAGAAGGCGGCCTGGAGCATCGACGCCTTCTTGCGCGGCGACGACATGCAGGCGATCTCGCAGAGCCTCGCCGAGCTCAAGGCGACGCCGTTCTTCAACGCGCTGTCGCGCAAGACCGACCTCGAGCCGCGCATCCAGCGTATGGCCGAGATCCCGCCGGTGTTCATCGACATGACCACCGACGTGAGTCGCCCGAGCCCGCCCGCCGAGATGCCCAAGCGCTCGCCCGAAGAGCGCAAGACCAACTTCAAGCAGATCGAGCTCGGCTTCACCGAAGAGGAGGCCGTGCGCGGCGCCGAGCTCTGTCTGGACTGCTACTGCCCGGCGAACGGCAAGTGCGACCTGCAGCGCTACGGCATCGAGTACGAGGTCTTCCACAACCGCTTCCACGGCGGCGCCGCTCACGACTACCCGGCCGACTTCCGCCACGACTTCATCATGCGCGAGCCCAATCGCTGCATCAACTGCATGCGCTGCGTGCGCATCTGCCGCATGGAGGTGGGCTCGAGCTGCTACGACGCGATGGGCCGCGGCTTCGACACGATCGTGTCGACCGCCGACAACATGCCGCTGCAGATGGTCGGCTGCGTCTCCTGCGGCAAGTGCGCCGAGACCTGCCCGACCGGGTCGATCGAGACCAATCCGCGGGTGCTCGTCAGCTACGACCTCGACGAGAGCCGCTGCATGTTCTGCGGCGAATGCGTCGAGGTCTGCCCCTACGAAGCGCTCGAGCAGACCGATTTCTTCGAGCTCGCCGGCTTCAGTCGCACGGCGATGGCCGGCGAATCTCTCTTCGTGCGCGACGCGCGGCCGGTCGACCCGCTGCGCGAAGTGCTGACCGACCTCGTGCCGCACGCTCTCGATTCGATGAAGGGCGACGGCTGGGTCTGGTCGCCGATCAAGGACGACCCCGTCGATCTCGACGCAGTCGAGGAGGAGGAGGGCTGATGCCGGGCGGCGACTTCCATCCCATCGCGTTCTCGATCATCGCCGCCTGGATCCTCGTGTGCGGCATCGGCGTCGTGACCTTCAAGAACATCGTCCACTCCGCCGTCTCGATGGTCTTCTGCTTTCTCGGCGTCGCGGCGATCTACCTGTTGCTCAACGCCAGCCTCGTGGCGATCATCCAGCTGCTCGTCTACGTCGGCGCGATCTCGGTCGTGATCCTCTTCGCGATCATGCTCACCGAGGCGCAAGAGGGCGAGTACCGCCTGTTCTTCAACCGGCAGTCGATCTTCGCGTTCCCGCTGACCGTCGCCGTGGCGGTGGTCGTCACGGCGATCCTCGTGTCGTCGCGTTACCCGCAGCCGATCTCGCTCAAGTCGCTGACTCCGAACCTCAAGGGGCTCGCGACGCTGCTCTTCAACGTGTACGTGTTCCCGTTCGAGCTCGTCTCGCTGGTGCTGCTCGCAGCGATGATCGGCGCGATCGTCCTGGCGCGTCGGGAGGATGAGCTCCAATGAGCGCCATCGACTGGTATCTCGTTCTCGCCACGCTGCTCTTCTGCATCGGCGCCTTCGGCGTGCTCGCACGACGCAACCTGATCCTCATCGTGATGAGCCTCGAGTTGATGCTCAATGCCGTCAACATCGCGCTCGTCGCGTTCAGCAACTTCGTCCCCGGCGTGGCCGGCAAGGGGCCGATCTTCGCGCTCTTCGTGATCACGATCGCCGCGGCGGAGGTCACCATCGGTCTGGCGATCGTGATCGCCAACTACCGCAATCGCCGCAGTCTGCAGGCCGACAGCTTCGACGAGCTCAAGGGATAGCCGATGAAAGCGATCATCACTCTCATCCCGCTGCTGCCGCTCTTCGGGTTCGTGGTCACGCTGATCTTCGGCAAGCGGTTCTTCGGCAAGCGCGCCGACGTGCTCGCGGTCGCGGTCGTGACCGTGGCCTGGGTGCTCTCGATGTACGTCTTCTACCACGTGTTCACTCATCGTGAGGATGCACTCCAGGTGCAGCTCTTCGGCTGGATCGGCTCCGGCAGCCTGCACGTCACGTGGGGGTACTACGTCGACACGCTCACTGCGGTGATGCTCCTGGTCGTCGGTACGATCGGCATGCTGGTGCACTACTACTCGATCGGCTATATGCGCGGCGACGAGGGCTACTACCGGTTCTTCGCTTACCTCAACCTGTTCATGTTCGCCATGTTCACGCTCATCCTCGCGAACAACTACCTGCTGATGTTCCTCGGCTGGGAGGGTGTCGGCCTCTGCTCGTATCTGCTCATCGCCTTCTGGTTCCGCAAGAAGAGCGCCTCGCAGGCAGGCAAGAAGGCCTTCCTTGTCAACCGCATCGGCGACTTTGGCTTCACGTTGGCGATGTTCCTGCTCATCCTGTCGGTGAACACGCTGCAATTCACCGGCGTGTTCGCGCAGGTCGGCAGCATCGGCAACACGACACTGCTGGCGATCTGCCTGCTGCTCTTCATGGGGGCGATCGGCAAGAGTGCGCAGTTCCCGCTGCATGTGTGGCTGCCCGACGCGATGGAGGGCCCCACTCCGGTCAGCGCCCTGATCCATGCCGCCACCATGGTCAACGCCGGCGTCTACATGGTGGCGCGTTCGTACCCGCTCTTCATCCACTCGCACGCGGCGATGCTCGTCGTCATGAGCATCGGCGCGTTCACCGCCATCTACGCGGCGCTGATCGCGCTCACGCAGAACGACATCAAGCGCGTGATCGCCTACTCGACGGTGTCGTCGCTCGGCTTCATGTTCATGGCCCTCGGCGCCGGCGCCTGGGCGGCCGGCATCTTCTACCTGCTGGCGCACGGCTTCTTCAAGGGCCTGCTCTTCCTCGCCTCGGGGTCGGTGATCCACGCGATGTCGGGCGAGCAGGACATGCGGCTCATGGGAGGCCTGCGCAAGAAGCTGCCGCTGACGTTCTGGACGATGCTCACCGGCGCCGTGGCGATGGCCGGCATCTTCCCGCTCTCCGGCTTCTGGGCCAAGGACGAGATCATCGGCGGCGCCTTCCGCGCGGGCTACTACTGGGTGTGGGTCGTGGGCATCGTCACCGCGTTCGTCACGGCGATCTACATGGGCCGCCTCATCTTCCTCACGTTCTGGGGCGAGAACCGCGCCGCGGCGGAGGTGCAGCACCACATCCACGAGTCGCCGAAGGTGATGACCGTGCCCTTGGTGCTGCTCGCGATCCCGGCGGCGGTGCTCGGCATGATCGTCGGTCTGCCGCCCGATGGCGGCTGGATCCACCGCTTCCTCGAGCCGGTCTTCTTCCGTGTCGAGAGCGAGCCGTTCAGCTGGATCGGCAGCGGTGGTCTGCTGATGCTCGTCTCGCTGGCGGTCGTGCTGCTCGGCGTGTACGCGGCGTACGTCATGTACATCCGTAGCCGCGAATTGCCGGCCGAGCTCAGCAAGAGCTTCCCGTGGGCGTATCGGGCGTCGTTCAACAAGTTCTACATGGACGAGTTCTACGAGGTCTCGGTCATCCGGCCCGTGATCGACGGTGCCGACTGGCTGTGGACCTTCTTCGACGTGAAGGTCATCGACGGTTCGGTCAATGGGCTCGCATGGCTCTGGGATCGCTTCGCGCGCCTCATCCGGCCGCTGCAGACCGGGCGCGTGCAGAACTACGCCTTCGCCATCTTCAGCGGCATGTTCGTGCTGGTGATCGTCCTGCGCTGGATCTGGGGGTCGTAGATGGGCTGGCACCAGCAGATCGGCTTCCCGATCCTCTCGGTGATCACGTACGTTCCGCTGCTGGGGGCGCTGCTGATCTGGATCTTCGGCAAGGGCCGGCCGACGTTCTACAAGGTGGTCTCGCTGGTCGCGACCTTCGCCGCACTGGTGCTCTCGGTCGTGCTGCTCTTCAAGTTCGACAGCGCCAACCCGGCGATGCAGTTCGCCGAGGACTTCATGTGGGTCTCGCGCTTCAACATCCACTACGGCTTCGGCGTCGACGGCATCGCCGCACTGCTGCTCTTGCTCACGACGCTGCTCGGTTGCATCGTCATCATCGCCAGCTGGAACTACATCAAGGACCGTGAGCGCGGTTTCTTCACCACGCTACTCCTGCTCCAGACGGGTATGACCGGCGTGTTCTGTGCCACCGACCTCTTCCTGTTTTATGTGTTCTGGGAGTTCATGCTCGTGCCGATGTACTTCATCATCGGCGTGTGGGGTGGACCGCGGAAGATCTACGCGGCGATCAAGTTCGTGCTCTTCACGCTGGTCGGCAGTCTGCTGATGCTGGTCGCGATCATCGTCGTCGTCTACTACACCTACAAGCAGGGCACCACGACCGGCGCCGGGGGGATCACGTTCAACATCCAGGAGCTCTCGCGCCAGACGTTCCCGTATGGCCTGCAGTTCTGGGCGTTTCTTGCCTTCTTCGCGGCGTTCGCGATCAAGGTGCCGATGTTCCCCGTGCATACGTGGCTGCCGGACGCGCACGTCGAGGCGCCGATGGCCGGATCGGTGCTCCTTGCCGGCGTGCTCCTGAAGATGGGCGCCTACGGCATGTTGCGCTTCTGCCTGCCGTTCTTCCCCGACGCCGCGGTGGCGTATATCCCGTACGTCGCCGTCCTCTCGGTGATCGCGATCGTCTACGGAGCGCTCGTCTCGATGATGCAGAAAGACCTGAAGAAGCTCGTCGCCTACTCGAGCGTCAGCCACATGGGCTTCGTCACGGCCGGCATCTTCGCGGCGATCGCACTCGCCGGCAACGCCCAGGGCATGGAGGGCGCCATTCTCGTGATGTTCAGTCACGGCATCCTCACGGGCGCCCTCTTCCTCCTTGTCGGTTTTCTCTACGAGCGCACGCATACGCGGCAGATCTCCGAGATGAGCCAGCTGGCCAAGCCGCTGCCCATCTTGGCCGGCTTCTTCCTCTTCTTCGTGCTCGGCTCGCTCGGCCTGCCCGGCCTGAGCGGCTTCGTCGGCGAGTTCCTGAGCTTGCTCGGCCTCTTCCACTACTCGCACTGGCTGGGCGCGATCGCCGCCACCGGCGTGATCCTCGCCGCCTGCTATCTGCTGTGGATGTACCAGCGCGTGCTCTTCAACGACCGCGGCGACGACGAGGTCAAACCGGCGATCTCGGTGCGTGACTTCGGCCCGCGCGAGATCGCCTCACTCGTCCCGCTGATCGTGTTCGCCGTATGGGTCGGCGTCTACCCGCAGACGTTCCTCAACCTGCTGCACGTGCCGGTGCAGACCATCCTCGACCGCGTGCTCGGACCTTCCCAGCAGGCGCACGCGCACGGGCTCGCCGATCTCCTCCACGCCGCCAGGGGGCTCTTCTAAGCCATGAGAAACTCGATCCAGCTGATCCTGCCCGGGCTCATCGTCGCCGCTACGGCGCTGGTCGTGATCGTCGTCGACCTGGTCACGCGACGCAAAGCGACCCTTGCCTGGGTCGCGGCGGCGGGGCTGCTGATCGCCGCCGCGGTCAGCGTCGGTCAGTGGGTCAGCTTCACGCACGGCTTCCACGGCCTCAGCTTCCACGCGCGCACGACACAGACCGGGTTCGCCGACACGATCGGGTTTGACAAGTACGCCACGTACTTCACCCTGTTGTTCTGCGGTATCGGCCTGCTCACGGTGATGCTGTCCGACGCCTACATGACCGCGCGTCGGGCACCGCTCGGTGAGTTCTATGGCCTGCTGCTGCTGATCGTCTGCGGCATGATCGGCATGGCGATCGCGACCGACCTGATCACGTTCTTCATCGCCTTCGAGCTGATGTCGCTGCCGACCTACGTTCTCGCCGGCTTCCTGCGCGGGGACGAACGCTCGGGCGAGGCCGCGATGAAGTACTTCGTCAACGGCGCTTTCTCCTCGGCGATCCTGCTCTTCGGGCTCGGCTTGCTCTTCGGCGCGAGCGGGGACTCGAACTACCTTGGGGTCAATAACGGACTGCAGGCGGTCACCGGCGTGAACGGCATCGCCGTGATCGCTGCCGTGCTGGTCGTCACCGGGTTCCTCTTCAAGATCTCGGCGGTGCCCTTCCACGGTTGGGCGCCGGACGTGTACGAAGGCGCCCCGACGCCCGTCACCGCCTTCATGTCGACGGGCGTCAAAGCGGGCGCCTTCGCCGGGTTCCTCAAGCTGCTCACGATCGCCGACCACTTCAATGCAGCCACGTGGGCCAACGCGCTCGTCGTCTTCGCCATCCCGACGATGATCGTCGGCAATGTGCTCGCCCTGCCGCAACGCAATCTCAAGCGCATGCTCGCCTACTCGAGCATCGCCCACGCCGGCTACATCCTGCTCGGCCTCATCGCCGCGGGCAAGTCCGGCAGCGACGCCGGCTTGCACGCGGTGCTGTTCTACGTCGCCGTGTACGCCTTCATGAACATCGGCGCCTTCGGTGTTCTCGTGTGGATCCGCGTTCGCCGCCAGTACGACTACTCGCTCGACGGTGTCGCCGGCCTCGGCCGCACGATGCCACTGGCTTCGCTGGCGATGACGGTGTTCATGCTCTCGCTGACGGGCATCCCGCCGGCGGCGGGGTTCTGGGGCAAGTTCTATCTGTTCACGGCCGTCGTCAACGCCGGGTACTGGTGGCTGGCGCTGATCGCCGTGATCATGAGCACGATCTCGGCGTTCTACTACCTGCGCGTCGTCTGGTACATGTTCTTCCGCGAGGCCGAGCAGGAGCTGCCGGTGGCCGCGCTCGACGCCGGTCCGTCGGTGGGTATCAGCGCCGCTCTGGCGATCGCGGCGGCGGCGATCGTCGCCATCGGCCTCTACCCGACGCCGCTGATCAGGTTCGCCTCCACGGCGATCAGGTCGCTGGTCAGCTAGATCGCCGGTGTCCGCGCTACTTGCGCGGGATCTGTTCGACCGTCCAGCTGTCTCCCACCGTTGTCGCCCCTGTGGTCGGATCGACCTCGTAGGATGTGCCGGTGAGCGCGCCTGCTCCGTTGGAGTTGAGGATCGTATAGCCATAGGCGGAATAGGTGACGACGTCGTGCGCGTCGACGGGAGCCGTCGAGACGGGGTACTTGGGCGCTCCGCCGCCACCCTGGGTGAGGTAGGTCATCGTCAGTGCGCTGCCGGGCACCGGCTGCTCGTGACGGCGGTAGTTGTGGACGTGGCCCTGGATGACCACGTCCACGCCGTAATCGGCGAAGAGCTGGGCGAGCGCATCGCGCTCGGGGCTGGTCGCCCACGGATCGGTCGGCTTGGGGTCGAAGATGGGGTGGTGGAGCAGCACGATCGTCCAGCGGGAGGTGTTGTCTCTGAACTCCTGCACGAGCCACTTGGCCTGTGCTGAGTTGGCGGCCGAGTCCGGGGCGACGTAGCCGATCGTGCCGTCGCCGTTGACGCCGGAGCTCGCCAGGACGATGACGCGCACGTCACCGGTGACAAAGGAGTAGTAGCGCTGAGCCGCGTCGCTGGCGGACGGCATGCCGAGCCAACGACGCCACGCGGCGAGTGCCGCGGGGTAGGAGAGGTCCTCGTGGTTGCCCGCGGTGAAGGCGACCGGCAGCCGCCGGCCGAGCCGGTCGGCCACGGCGAGCATGCTCTCGTACTTCTGGTCGAGTCCCGCTGCCGTGTCGCCCCAGACCACGTTGACGAGGTCGCCGCCGGCGAGCGCCAGTGATGGGCGCGGCTGCCGCTGCAGTATCGAGCTGACGATCGCCGTGAACGCGGCCGGTTGCGCGGCGCCGGGCGCCAGCGAGTTCGGCCGCGAGTCGCCCCAGATGGCGATCTGCAGTGGCTGTGACGGCGAGGGCGGCACGCGATATGCGTACCGGCCGGAGGCCGGGTAGCGGACCGTGCCGCTGCTGTCGCCGATCTGCACGTCGTAGTACTGCATCGCGCCGGCGACGCCGGTCGCCGGCAGTAGTACGCGATGCACGACGGCGCTGCCGTTCTTGATGACCGTGCCCGAACCGGGCGTGCGCCCCGGGCCGGCGGCGACACGCAGGGTGCTGGCCGCCGGCCTGCCGCTGCCGTCGACGGCGATGACCACGAGCCGCAGTCGGCCGGTCGGCGTCGGGCTGAGAGCGAGCGTGCCGGCGCGCAGACGGCCGATCGCCGCCAGCGGTGCGGCGGCGGACGTCGGTCGTGACTGCACCAGTGTGGCGGCGGGCGTCGGCCGGGACGGCACCGGCGCACTTCTGGTCGCCGCGCCGTGAGCCACGGCGACGGCCGCCACGAGCACGACGCCGGCGATGACGAGTGCCGCGGCGACGATCGATTTGGAGGTGTGTCGAGCCGGCCTCATGAGCCGAAGGTAGGACCGCAAACGGCGGCTGTCAACGAGTCGCCGGTATCGCGGCCGGTCGGAGGCGACCGGCGACCTGTATAATCCGGACCCGTGAACATCCTCTTCATCGGCGACATCTTCGGGCAGCCCGGACGCGACGCGCTCGTCGACAGGCTGCCGACGCTCATCGACGAGCGCGCCGTCGACTTCGTGATCGCCAACGGCGAGAACGTCGCCAACGGCGCCGGCATCACGTCCAAGCTTGCCGCTCGGTTGCTCGCCGGCGGCGTCGACGTGATCACCACCGGCAACCACGTCTGGCGGCAACGCGAAGTGTTTCCGTTCCTCGACACGAGCGACCAGATCGTGCGACCGGCGAACATGGCTGCTGCCTGCCCCGGTCGCGGGCTCACTGTGCGCGCCGCCCATGACGGCGATCCGGTGGCCGTCATCGACCTGCTCGGCCACCTCTTCATGGACTCGGGCCTCTCGCCGTTCCGTATCGTCGACGCGCTCGTCGATGAGGCCGGCGCCATGGCCGAGACGATCGTCGTGGACATCCACGGCGAGGCGACCAGCGAGAAGGTCGCGATGGGCCACTACCTCGACGGCCGCGTGACGGCGGTGCTCGGCACGCACACGCACGTGCAGACCTCGGACGCGCGCGTACTGCCAAAAGGCACCGCCTACATCACCGACGTCGGCATGACAGGGCCGCTCGAGTCGGTGATCGGCGTGCGCACCGACATCATCATCCAGAGATTCATCACGGAGATGCCGGTGCATTTCGAGGTCGGCGACGGCGCCGTTCGCCTGAACGCGGTCGTGATCGCCGCGACTGGCGGTCGGGCAACGGCGATCGAGGCGATCGAGGAGATACTGTAAAATCGCGTTCGCAGGCCGGCGCCGACAGGCGACGCCCGCGCGGGGGCGCACAGGGGGTTGCCGCCGTGAGATCACCGACCAGGAACCGTCACTTCCATTCCACCGGTGCGCTGCGCGCCAGCGATCTGGCCCATCCTGTGGCGCGCACGACGCCGCTCGCCGTCCTCAAGGAATAATGGCGACCGGCGAACTCGGATTCCGCCGCA